>MPMF02109615.1_pt1 | contig 13994 bp, 9 predicted proteins | sample 1617271 | NCBI WGS metagenome assembly MPMF02 (sample SAMN05944812, study PRJNA350692) | marine metagenome | biome: marine; feature: ODZ; material: water; isolation source: 120 m water sample prefiltered with 30 um filter, filtered on to 0.2 um... | place: Pacific Ocean | collected 2012-04-09... | reverse complement strand
TCAGTCGTACGAGAAATAACCACTTCCTCTCGTCTGATCGAAGAAGGCAGCACTCCAGACGGCTTGTTTGTGGTGGAGTCAGGATCGATCACGGTTTGCACCCAACAAGCTGACAGAAAAAGCATGACACTCGCCAACCTCCAAGCAGGCAGCTTGGTGGGGGAGATGAGCTGGCTGGAAGGACGTCCAGCAGTGGCGAGCATCGACGCTGCTGCTGGCAGTCGTCTTCTTCAGATCCCTATAGCGGCTCTGGAGTCAGTGAATAGATCCGATACTTTCATTGGCCATCTCCTATATCGCGTCATCGCTGAAAAACTAGCCCTCCAAGTACAGGGCCAGAACGCATGGATTCACCGTGTTGCGAGCAATGACCAAGAACCCCTTCGCAAGGTTCTAGTGCTGTTCGCAGAACTAGAAGAACAGGATGTTGGCTGGCTCGCTAAAATTGGCAGATTGCAACGTCTCGCAGCCGGAGATGTTCTTCTTCAAGAAGGTGATGATGTCCCCAACCTATATCTACTACTCGCAGGGGAAGCCCGGATCAGTATCACCGAAGAAGGAAGCTGGCGATCAGTGGGCAGCTCTCGCCGGGGTGAACTACTCGGCGAGTTGACAATGCTCAACCCCAACGCCGGGGGTGCCACTGCCAATGTGGACACGCTCTCCGGTCTAGAGCTACTAGTGCTGGAGAAGCAAGAACTAATAATCACCCTTAATGCAGATCCAAATCTGGCCAAACGTTTCTACAAGGGCATAGCAAGCATGCTCTCCCAACGCAGTCGCGATCAACTTCTCAGCCGAGGACTAGCAAAATCAAGCTTGATGGCCGAGAAGATGATCGACGACGAACAGCTGGGGCTTGAGCAACTCTCGGCCATCAGTTCAGCCGGGTTGCGCTTTGACTGGCTGTGCAGACAGTTTCAGGATAAGGAGGGTTGATGCCTTGAGACTTCTACCTGGAGAAGAACGACCCTGGCCCTGCGATCCTTTCAAGATTGCTGAAGGGGAAGTAAGACTGATCCTCGAACAACTCTCTGGAGATGGATCGCTTAATTCAAGAGTTGGCCTTCTAAGCCTGACAGCAGGAACAATCCTGCCTGGATTAGACGTCAATGACCTAAACGACTCCAGCCGTCTTCGTCTCAAAGCCATCACCAACAGTGAGCTCACGTTACTGAGCAAATCAGATCAAGAGCAACAACAAGGCCTGGAAATCCTGCAAGCTTTGCTATTAGAAAAACTTGCCGATCGCTCTAAGCAAGAACCCCCCAGCAAAGCTGCTCTAATCACCCTGCTCGAGGCCCACCATCGAGAAGCATGGGAACAACACCACTTACGACAGCACAGTCATGAGCCATTAAGCCCTCAGAGCGAAGTAAAACTATTTCATAGTTTTGAAACAGCTGGCAAAGCCAGCCAAAGCAATCAACCACTGCCCCCGCAAACAGCGGTTCGTGAAGATCCACTTCTAGCTTGCGTTGCAACCCTTGCTCGACCCGGCTCAGCACCACCGAAGGCACCGGTTCGAACCATTGCTGATCCCCGAGCACGGCTGATGCTGATTCTGGAATCAGCAGGCTTGGTCGGACGAGATGTGCTGCTCAACGAAAGCCTGCTGGAGAAAGACTGTGGCGACCTCATCGGCTTTCTCGATCAGACGCCTACAAGCCCAGTTGTGCTTCGTTCAACCTCAAACGGCTATCGCATCTGGGCACCAGAGCAAATGGCAAAGCCCATACCACTCTCTAAAGCAAACCAATTGCTGGAAGCATTAAATCCAAGAGTGATAGCCATCAGCCCCACCTTCCAAGCTAAAGATCTGACAGCCTTAGGCCTTTTGCGTTTTGCCTATGGAGAACCAACAAATTTCACCAAATTTGTGATGGGTGGTCTGCTGCTGGGAATAGCCATAGGTTTTTTACTTGCCATTGGCCGAGAGGTTGGTGCTGCTCGTTGGATCTTCGGGATGGGGGTCACCGGATTGGCAGCTGGGGCATGCCTAGGAATACTCAGCGAAGGCTTCCGAATGGGCGTGGGCGTGATGCTTTTGGCAACTCTTCTGGGTTTGCTTACACCCACCTTCAACACCGTAATCACTAACTCAGCTTTACCTGATAGAGACCTTGGCTTGTTACTACAAATAGGACTAATTCTTATCGTTGCTGGCTTAACACGAGTGGCATTGGAATGGATTCAAAGCCGATCTTTCCAAATCACCGAACAAAAAGGTGGAGCAAGGTCCCAACTAGCCAATATCAAACGCTTATTAAGCCTGCCAACGGATTTCTTCAGTCAATACAACGTCGGTGACGTCCTACTGCGCTTTGGTGCCATCGACCAATTACGCAATCAAATCCAAAAAATCTTAGAAGGAGGCCTGGTCAAAGTAGTACTCACCAGCATATATGTGCTGTTCATGCTGAGGATCAGCGTCAAGCTGACATTGCTGGCATGTGTGATCGCCCTGATGGTGCTGATACCAACAGCATTAATCGGGATTCAAACTCGCCCACTAATACGTCAACAAGAAGAGAAGCAAGGCCAAGCCCAAAGTCGCAATCTTGAGCTGATTAGCTCCGTACCGAAGCTGCGCCTGGCAGGAGCTGAAGCTGCTGCCGCACGTTGGTGGGGAGAACATTTCCAACGCATCGTGGCTCTTGAAAATGCGTTGGATATCAAGGAGGCAACCGCCAAAATCCTGCAGAGCGTGATGCCCAACCTTGGCCAATTACTGCTTTACATCGTGATCACAAGGCTGATCGCTGATGCCGCAACGAGTCAGGCAATAAATGCGCCCAATGCTGGCCAACTACTTGGTTTTTTTTCTGCCTTCGGCACATTTATCGGAGGCATGGTCAGCTTCGCAGGGCTTGCAGTGGAAGCATTCGATATGCCTGTGCTCTATGAGCGAGCAAAACCTTTGCTAGTAGCCACACCAGAAGTAATAGATGAAGCCATAGAACCAGCAGAACTGCGTGGAGAAATCAAATTCGACCGCATTAGTTATCGCTATGCCCCCGACCTCCCACTGGTCTTAGATGAGGTGAGCTTTCAAGCAAATCCAGGAGAATTCCTGGCTCTAATTGGCCCCTCAGGATCAGGTAAATCCACAATTGTGCGAATGCTGCTTGGATTTGGTAAACCTGAAAATGGAAAGATCAGCTATGACGGCCAACCGCTCAATGGCTTACGCATCGAAAGCTTGCGACGTCAAATCGGCACAGTGCTGCAAAGCACAAGCCTGTTCAGCGGCAACCTGATGGAAGCCATAGCTGGAGGATGCTTAATTACACAAGAGGAAGCCTGGGCCGCAGCAGAAATGGCAGGCCTGGCAGATGACATCAAAGAAATGCCTATGGGACTACAAACCATTATTTCGGAAGGGGGAGGAACCCTTTCAGGCGGACAACGCCAACGCATTGCCATCGCCAGAGCTTTAGTGCGACGGCCACGAATTTTGATCTTTGACGAAGCCACTAGCGCACTAGATAACAAGACACAAGCAATTGTGAGTCGCAGCCTTGAAGCACTAGAAATCACACGTGTAGTAATTGCTCATCGGTTGAGCACAATTCGCCATGCCGATCGCATCATTGTGCTGGAGAACGGCCAAGTTAATCAACAAGGCACATATGGAGAATTGATTACTCAACCTGGGCTATTTGCTCGTTTAATGGAGAGGCAGATTTAATGAGCCTATTTCGAAAGAATGCCCTAGATGCATTATCCAGTCCTGAACAACTAGACCAACCTCTTGAGCTGCTAAGGCCTAGTTACTGGCTTTTGCTGTTCTCGCTGATGGGTTTCAGCCTAAGCATTCTGCTGTGGTCAATCTTTGGTCGTTTACCCGTCAGAATCGACGGACGGGGAGTTCTAATGCGAACAGAAAGCCTGCAGTTAATTCAAAGCGAAACTACTGGCCGAATCAAAGATTTAAAGGTCAAGGTCGGAGACTGTGTAAAGCAAGGAACATCCCTAGCACTAATTGAACCAGTAAAGCTAGAATTAGAAGAGAAGAAAGCCAAAGAACAACTTAAAGCTCTAATCGCCAATGATGCGCGCTTAGATCTTATTGCTATTCAACGAGAAAAAGAGCTCAGGAAAACTACAACGCGCTGGGAAATTGTATTTCAAGAGGGATTAATAAGCCCAGCGGACTGGGAAGAAAAAAAGCAAAAACTCTATGAATTATTATATACCCTAGAGTCCAGCAATACCCAACGCGAACAATCAATTACTCAAAAACATAGCGAAATTGACGCCCTAAAAAGAGAAGTAGCAAGAATGGCAATCGTGAAAGCTTCTAAAGCAGGCTGCATTACTGACCGTCATGTTCAATTAGGACAAGTAGTACAACCAGGCACCACACTATTTGAAATTGAGCGCGAAAAAGATACCCAGTCACTTGAGAGCCTGGCCTTCTTCCCTGCAAAAGATGGCAAGCGCCTTCTCGTTGGCCAGCAAGTACGCATTACCCCAACAACAACCAACCCACGGCGCCATGGTGGCATCAAAGCTGAAATCCTCAGCGTGCGTCGTTTACCAGTCAGCAAAGAAGCAGTAATTAATCGACTGGGCAAAAAAGAGTCGTTATTTAACGCCGTCAGTTCCAAAGAAGAAGGCCCGTTGATCGAAGTGATCACATCCTTACCTAAAGACCCAACTACGCCGAGCGGCTATTACTGGGACGGCAGTAAAGGGCCTGATCTACAGCTCACAGGTGGCACCCCAACAACACTGAGAGTGCTTGTTGAGGAAAGACGGCCAATTAGTTATGTCATCCCTCTGTTGAGAAATCTCAGCGGAATCTACTGACGGAGATAAGACATGGGCCTACAGCGTTTCTGCAATCAACTCTGGATTCGCATCCACGCTCGTCTCAACAAGAAGTGGGTACGCACTCCAACCGTGCTGCAACTGGAAAATACTGAATGTGGTGCGGCCTCTCTCAGCATCATGCTCCAGTACTACGGCCGTTATGTACCTCTTACCCAATTGCGCGAACTCTGCGGCGTCTCACGTGACGGTAGCGATGCAGCCAATCTTCTACTTGCTGCCAAAAGCCTTGGGCTCGAGGCCAAGGGATTCAAAAAAGGACTAGTAGCTCTAGAGCAAATCAAGCTACCTGTAATCGTGTTTTGGGAATTCAACCACTTCCTCATTCTCGAAGGTTTCATTGGTGATCAAGTTGCTCTCAATGATCCGGCCCTCGGTCCTCGAATTGTGAGTCGCGAAGAGTTCGACAACGGCTACACCGGTATTGCTCTGACGATGGAGCCAACTCCAAACTTTCAAAAAGGTGGCAAGGCTCCAACTGTCTGGCCAGTGGTTTGGCAACGCTTAAACCTTGAACCTAGAGGTGCACTATTCATTCTTTTGGCTGGGTTGATACTGATCCTTCCCCAGCTGGTGATGCCGATCTTTTCCATGATTTATATGGATGAGATCATCGTCAACGATGCCACCAGTTGGCTAAAGCCCATGTTGTGGGGCATGGCCATCATCATCAGCCTGCAGGTGGCTCTACAGCATCTTCAACTCGTAGGTACACGCACCCTAGAGAGACGGCTAACCAGGCGCTTTGCCGCACAATTTGAACACCAGGTTCTGGCTTTGCCGGAGCGTTATTACGCCCAACGCTATGCATCAGATGTAGCTAGCAGGGTTGCTAGTAATGCCCGGATTGCTGAATTCATCGGCGGCGAACTGATTCCAATGCTCACCGGCATTGTTCTACTGGTGTTTTATCTAGTACTGACTTTGCTATACAGCCCCATTCTGGGACTGCTTGTAGGCGTTACTACTGGGATCAATGCACTCGTGGTAGCAATCACCCTTCGAATTCAAAAAGACGGTAGTCAACAGCTACAAAAAGATAGCGCGAAAGCCGGGGCAGTCGTAGTAAGTGCCCTGCAAGATATCGACACTGTAAAAGCAGCGGCCGTAGAAGATGACATCTTCAGGCGCTACGCGGGCTACCGAAGCCGATTACTCAACATCAAGCAAAAGCTTCAACTGCTCAACGCACGGATCAAGGTGATCCCCAGTGCCATGACCACCTTGAACGAGGTGGCAATTTTGTTAATTGGATTTTTCCTGGTGATTAAAGGCCAGCTAACGCTTGGCATGCTGCTAGCAGCACAAGTCATTGCCGCCAACCTAAAAGCCGAAATCGAAAAAGTGATTAACTTTGTGCAAAGCCTGCCTGATTTTGAAGCCGAAGTTCTCCGCCTAGAAGATGTTCTTGAACAACCTCGAGATCCATTACTTGAAAATGCACCAAAGATAGAGAGCTGGAGCGGTGGAAGGGAGCGCCTATCAGGCTCAATCGATATTGAAGAGCTGTTTTTCGGCTATATGCCACTAAAGCCCCCTCTTATCAATGGCCTATCCCTATCGATCCAACACGGCCAAAGGATCGCTTTTGTCGGCGGCAGTGGCTCTGGTAAAAGCACAATGGCAAAGCTACTTGCGGGTCTATATCTGCCTTCCTCAGGAACAATCCTTTACGACGGTATACCGCTGAAAGAAATCCCACGAGCGATCAGCGTCAGCTCCCTAGCGATGGTTCAACAAGATGTACAGCTCTATGGATGCAGTGTTCGCGAGAACCTCAATCTCTGGAATAACAGCATTCCAGAAAAAGACCTTCGGCAAGCCTGCGCGGATGCACAAATCCTCGACACTGTCCTCGCCCTACCTGATGGCTTTGAGACCGTACTAAGCGAAGGTGGTCGCAGCCTGTCAGGCGGTCAACGACAACGACTCGACATTGCTCGTGCCTTAGTTCAGAACCCCAGCATCTTGATCCTCGATGAAGCCACCTCAGCGCTCGATGCCGAAACAGAGCGACTGGTAGACGAAGCTTTCCGCCGCCGCGGCTGCACACAAATCATCGTGGCCCACCGCCTTAGCACAATCCGTGATGCAGACGTGATCTTGGTGCTCGAGAACGGCAAAGTTGTTCAACAAGGTCGCCATGCCGAAATGGCTGCTCTCACTGATTCTCCCTATCAGAAGCTCTTGGCAGAAGTAGCCTAATCAACGCCGCTGACAAGCGATAACTCTCAATCAGAAAGCATATAAACCTCAACCATCCCCATACCCTTAAGCTGCTGAGTTCCTATAGATCGGATAGCAAAATCCTTTCCTGCTAACTCTGCGGTGCTCTGATCAAAAAGAATCGATTTATCCAGACTACGAGTCAAATTCTCCAAGCGGCTAGCAAGATTTACGGTGTCTCCGATCACCGACAAGCCGCCAAGCTTGCGACCGCCGATCCCACCAGCTACAACAATGCCACTAGCAATACCAATTCCACATTCAAGAGGCTCCATTCCCTCAGCCTCCCAAATCTGATTCAAACGAATAAGGCTCTCCCGCATAGCCATCGCGCAACAGATGGCAGATCGTGCCTCAGCTGATTCACCACGACTTTCAGGCAAACCGAATACAGCCATCACTGCATCACCAAGGAACTTGTCGAGAAAGCCGTGGTGATCCCATACCAATGAACGCATCTCATCGAGATAATGATTGAGCTGCTCAAGATGAGCCCGAACCCGGCCCTGCTCACTACGCTTTCTGGTAAGAGCCGTGAAACCCTGAAGATCCGCAAACATCACAGTGACCGATTTCAGCTGACCTTCAAACAAAGCCTCCATATGACTTGGATCGCTCAACATCGGCCCAACCACGGAAGGATCCACGCAACGCTGCAACCAACGACGGGTTAAGCGTCGTTTGGTCGACGTACGCCGATACTCCTCACCTCCATATATCAAGGCGCCAACCACCAAAGCAGCTGGAGGTGTGAGGACTGGAATCCAAACATGATGATGGACCATCAACAAATAGCAAAGGACAACCCACAAGCCTGCGCTGGCAATAAGCACACCAAATCGCCAAACCAAATTGGTGCGGTGAAACGCCAGAGATAGTGCCAACAGGACAACACTGCCGACTAAGCCAGCCTTCATCGGCAGTAAGCGAGGCCAGGAACGCAGTCCATCACGCGTCAAAGCATTAGCAGTAGAGGTGGCCAGCACCTCCATCCCCGACAGGTCTCCAAAGGGGGATGGCAGATCGCTTAACGCACTTCCACCCTCAGATACAACAACACCCACCAACACGACAGCCCCTTCAACCCGTTCACGACAGGGATGAACTGCCCATTGCCGAGGATTGATCACATTCTTGGCGGATAGACGCAAGAATCCGTGGGCTGGAGGCAAACAACGTCTATCCAGCCTGAGAGGCTCAGGCTCAGGACCATAGAAATTCAGGGTCTGGTCGTAAAGATCCAACGCCAGCGGCCGGCCTACCATCTCTAAGGCAGCTACAGGAAGAGAACGCAGCGGCTCATGGCCAAGCGGTTGGTCCAACGTAGTGGCATAAAACTCTGGCTGAAGAAACCGAGCTCCATTGCCAGGAGGGAAGATATTGCTCAAACCCAATGAAAGTCTGTCAAGTTCAGTTGCATCGGCTGCAACAGGCAACAAAAGAGATATGGCTCCAGCACCGAGTTGATCTTCTGCCTCAATCATTTCCGCTGCTAACACAAACTGCTCCTGATACGGCAAAAGAGCAGCGATGAAGGCCTTGTCATCCGCTGGTCCAAAGACACTCTCTCCAGCGAAGACCACGTTCAAAGCCACTACGTCTGCACCTGCTTCCAGCAAAGGCTCCAACAGGTCGCCATAGCGCGCTCTAGGCCAAGGAAGACTTCCCATGCCCACTGCCCAAGATGGGATCTGATCCTGTTGCTCAAACCAGTGACCCTCTGCAAGCGTTGAGTCATCAATCACTACCTGCACTATCTGTGGAGATGCCCGGCGAGGCCCACGAATCCTGACAAGCTGATCCTCAAAGTTGCGTTCCAAGATCCACCAGGGCCGACAAAACGACGCCGGGCAAATGGCCAACAGAGCCGAGGCAAACGTCAGCAAACCAGCTGCCAGAAGCACTGGAGATTTTCTCAGGATACGCATCTATGCATGACCTCAAGGATCACCTTGCCCCACACCCAGTGTGATGATCATTCAGATGATCTAGGTCTCATTGAATCAAAATCGAAAAAATCTACCGCCTGGCAAGCGAAGGGGTGAGCCGGGTTTAATCCTTGGCAAGGAAGGAATTCTCACTGATGGGTACTGCGAGCGTAGGTAAGACTTGAGCGAAAGAGCTGCGGGGATTTCAGTCCGAAAGCCCCGAAACAAGGGACCTTTAAAAATGCTGCGGTAATCGCCAGCAGTGAGTTTTCGCAATGATGAGAAAGTCCCCTCAGGTGACACCCGCAACGATTCTCCAGATCGAATAATGACCTCCTGCTCACTCAAAGGCTGTCGATGCTGATCTTTATCCGTACTTGGCGTTTGATCCAATTCAGTGTTGGGCTCCACTGAACGAAGTTCTACCTCTCCTTCCAATACATAAACCTCAGTCGCCCCATCTTCAGACACCTCCAAAACATAATTAGTTCCGCGAACACTCAAACGGGCTGAACGAGTACAGCCGTCTTGCTTACCGGAGACCAAAATCTGCCCCTGCCTGAGTTGATAACAACTACTTCCTAATTGCATTCTGGAAAAACGATTAAGACGGCCAACTGCTCCAGAATTGAACAGAAGCTGGCCGCGACTATTACGCGTGCTGACTTGCTGAGGCTCAGTAGCCTTTTGGCTCACTTTCGCCTGCTGAGAGTCGATATACAACTGATTGCCATCGAGGATCTCCTGAATAATTGCGGTCTCTGCAGCTCTAACCGGACTCGCCAACGTCAGGCCTATCAGAGTGAACCCAGTGAACACACCCACTGGGTTCAGGACTTGGATACGAATCCGGTCCATCACCACAATCTGATCAAAAGCAAAATTATTTTGCCTCAATTAGAACACCAAAGACCCTGCAGCCTCAGCTTTCTACACGCCACTGCTGATCAGAAGGAGTCCATGCGTTGAGCTCTTCAGCAGAGAACCAAAGGCTGATCTCAAACTGAGCAGTATCTGGACCATCGGAGCCACGAATCACATTGCGGCCGATGTTCACAGCTAAATCACCGCGAATGGTGCCTGGCTCAGCCTCCAGGGGCTTAGTAGCACCAATCAATTTACGAGCGCTTGTGATCACACCATCGCCTTCCCACACCATCGCAACCAACGGGCCCGAGGTAATGAAATCAACAAGCCCAGCAAAGAAAGGACGCTCGCTATGCACGCCGTAATGCTTTCCAGCCAGCTCACGGCTGGGGATGAGCTGCTTTAAGCCAACAAGCTTGAAACCCTTGCGCTCAAAGCGACCCAAAATTTCCCCCACTAGACCACGCTGGACGCCATCAGGCTTGATGGCAACAAAGGTGCGTTCGATGGCCATGTTGATCATTGGTTATTCCGGGCCATCGTCCGTGTTGGAGTTACCGCTTGGCAAGCCAATTTTGTTGATATAGGGCTAACTACGAAAAATAAGCCATGCATTTGATCAGCGCCAAACAGCTCTCCAACTAGATTTCCAGTCAGAAGGATGCCGCCAATAAATGCTGCATTCCAAATCTAGAAATGAAGCATTTTGCTTAATGAAATTGCTACATGACCTGGTCAAACAAAGAAGTCCGCAGGAAAATTAGACCTCAAAAAAGCAATCTGCTGAAGTTCCAGCTATCCAAGCCAGACATAGGGCCAAGGCAATGAATTGGTTCAACCCTCTTATGCCCTACACAATCTCTCGATTGGCAACCAAAGCCTTATAGATCCAGAGGAATAGATACTGTCAGGCCAAACTAGATATGCCAAAAGGCTAGTAGTGCATTACTTGCTAAGTCCTGCATCAACAGCTCGAGCTGGAAATAAGTCAAGAAGATTGTCATGATCAGGTAATAACCAAGTGACACCAACTAAAGACATCAGGCCAACGACCGTAAATCGCGCCACAACACAAGCCCCAGGAGAGAGAGTTGATAGCCGCAAACCGAAATAAGCACCACCCACGTTCAAGCAACGCACCTAGCTGTAGATCCGTTACCCCTGGAGGTATAGCTAAACGGATAGCTCCCTATTTAGTAGGCCTGGCTTTGCTCACTGGCGTAAGGCTTTCGGGAATAGCCCAGAACCTTGATCTGCTGCTTTACGACCTGATCACCACGCTGCGCCCAGCAGCATCCGGGAATAAACAGCCGATCACGATCATTGGTATCGAGGAAAACGACATCCGTCGCTATGGCTGGCCAATCGATGATCACCTGTTCTGCCAGGGGATAGATCTACTCAGCAGAAATGGAGCTCTTGCCATTGGCTTCGATATATATCGCGACCAAGGGGTCGGAGCGAATCAAGCCTGCTTACGAGAACGTTTCCGCAACAACTCTCGGCTGGTGTCGATTTTCAACAAAGACATCGGAATTACAGCAGTGCCGGGAACTCCCCCTGAACGACAAAGTCACAACATCAACTCATTGGATCAAGACAATGTCATCAGGCGAGATCTTGTGCACGTCAAAGGTCAAGATGAAGCCAACGTGGCCTTTCCTCTGCGCGTCATCGAAGTCGGCACAGGTAATAAAAAACTTCGACAACAATTAGAAGCTGGGACAGTAAGCGATGCCTGGCTGAGCGCCAATTCCGGTGGCTATTTCCGCCAAAATGCAGCCGGGCCAGGAATACAGCGACTATTAATTTTTCGCGAACCAGACAGTTTCAGCACGTACTCGCTTTCGGAGCTCCTAGATGAGGACATCCCCGATCAAGCAATTAAAAATCAGTTGGTACTGATCGGCAGCACAGCCCCATCCCTCAAGGATCTCTTCCCAATTCCCCACAGCCGCTTCAGCGAAGGGGATGTGCAGTTATTAATGCCAGGAGTAGAGATTCATGCTCTGAGGTTGGCAGCGCTGCTCGAGCGCCAAAACGGTCAACTAATTCAGGGGTTCTTGATGCCCGGTTGGGGCAACATATTGCTCAGCCTGATCGCAGCAGGCACTGGGCTGGCATTGGGCGAAGCCTTTGCCACCCTGCGTCGCAGCGTGATTGTGGTCATGACCACAGCTATCGCCATAAGCGCAGGTTTAGTAATCCTGCTGATCAATTACATCTGGATCGGCACCATCATGCCGGTAACTGGACTAGTAGTAATGGCAAGTTCAGCCTGGCTAAGAAGAGGTGCGGCCAGTCAACAACACCAAAAGCAAATTCAACGCTTACTTGGGCAGGCAACCTCTCCAGCAGTAGCCCAGCAACTTTGGGAACAGCGAAACCAACTACTCAAAGATGGACGCTTCGAAGGTCGCCAACTACCGGTCACTGTGTTGGTCGCGGACATTGCCAACTTCACCACAGTTTCAGAACATCTTCAGCCTGCCGAAGTAATGACCTGGTTAAACCGTGGCATGGCTTACTGCGTTCCGGCAGTTACCCGCAGGGGAGGCATGGTCAATAAATTCACTGGTGACGGGATGCTGGCCGTATTCGGTGTCCCTATTAGCGAGGATCCCTCAGCAGACGCCCAGTCCTCCATCGAAGCAGCATTAGAAATACGCAACGGTCTCGAGCAACTCAATATCGAACTAGAGAAAGAAGGCGCACCTGCAATGCACATGCGCATCGGCATTCACTCAGGTCAAATACTGGCTGGGTCGATGGGCAGCAGCGAACGACTCGAATATGCAGTTATCGGCGATACCGTGAACTGTGCATCTCGACTGGAGAGTATCGACAAACAGCGCCATAAAAGCATCCTGCGCATTTTGGTGTCCTCTGCCACACGACAACTGCTTGTAGATGAATTGAACGAAAATCTCAACTGGGAAGAGTGGGGGACCATACAGATAAAGGGGCGAAAAGAACCCCTACTTGTGGCCGAACTCACTGTAAGCAACGCACCGGCAACAGGGCAGGCCAACCCTGCCTCATGACATCTGCTAGGTCAAAATCCTTGGCAAATTCAGTAGTGATAACGGTACCCCCGCAATGGCGTCGAAGTTCGGCAAGGGCCTTCTGCACCCTGGTATCGGCAGGACGAATATCACTCACCAACACACTCACAGCAGGCGGATATACCGTCTCATCACCACATTGATAAAAAGACTGCCAAACCGATGGGGCAGTAAGGGCTTCAAGCTTTATCAGAGTGATTCCTACCGTGGAGGCAGGTAATTCGATAGGCATTAGCTTCACCCCAGAAGTCTTATTACTACCTAAGCCGCTCTTGGGCCGGAAATTCAACTCAAGCGGCTTAGGAGTAGCCGTATGCCCCTCAAGCAAACCAATCTGCAAAGTACTATCCGGAGCATAGACACTGGTTTTAGGGACCAGATGAACTAGCAAGCGAGCACTACATTGAGCTCTAGTACCCCCTCCAACCCTGTTACCAGGGAAAGTGCTGCGCAAGTCATTCTGAGCGAAACTAACTGCTGGAGCCAAGGCAAAAGCAGCAAAGCCACACAACAACGGCAAGCGACGAGCTGACCTGGAGTAACGAAACAAGGGAGCTACAGACATGGCTATGTATTTTCTTGCCAGCTCCAGACTGCCTCCATTACTGGGGGCTTGCTACAACATTTTTTCAGAAGAAACAAACGCACTAGTTCTGAGCAAAAAGCTGCTCCTATCGGTATATAGAGAAACAATCGCAAAGCGATCAGTAAAACCAAGAATCGCAGACAGTTCTGATATCTAAGCGATTCAAATGCGAAAGCACTCCTAGATTTCCTGAACATTCCCCGCAGTGATCCGTCTGCGTGCTCCATGTCGGCAGCCGATCCCACCCAGGGCATCAATTCATGGACCGTTGCCGACAGCGCAGCCCTCTATGGCCTCGACCGCTGGGGGGAGCCCTACTTCTCAACCAATGCCCGCGGCCACGTATTGGTGCAGCCACGCGGTGATCGAGGCGGTTCCCTCGATCTGGTGGAACTGGTGCAGGAGCTACAGAGCCGTAGCCTCAACTTGCCACTGCTCATCCGCTTTGATGACATCCTCGAAGACCGGCTAGAAAGACTGCACGGC
>MPMF02034322.1_pt1 | contig 14042 bp, 11 predicted proteins | sample 1617271 | NCBI WGS metagenome assembly MPMF02 (sample SAMN05944812, study PRJNA350692) | marine metagenome | biome: marine; feature: ODZ; material: water; isolation source: 120 m water sample prefiltered with 30 um filter, filtered on to 0.2 um... | place: Pacific Ocean | collected 2012-04-09... | reverse complement strand
CCAGTTTATCCTTAGTTTGCGAGGAAGATTTAGGGTCCGGAGCTTTGATTGAGAGCACTGCCGTGAGGCCTTCTCGGCAATCCTCACCCCGAAGACCAATTTTGGTGCGCCGCGCCAATCCTGACTCCTCCATATAGCGCCCCATGGTGCGGGTCATGGCTGCCCGTAATCCTTCCATATGGGTTCCGCCATCGCGTTGGGGGATATTATTGGTATAGCAAAAAACCGCTTCCTGATAAGAGTCATTCCATTGCAGGGCGAGTTCAACCAGAATCCCATCACGTTCGGCACGGATATAGCAGGTTGTTGGGTGCAGCGGGCTTTTCTTGCGGTTGAGGTGCGCTACAAAAGCTTCGATGCCCCCTTTATACTCGAAGATGTCTTCGGTGTCGGCACGTTCATCGATCAAACGGTTACGCACACCCAGATTCAGGAAAGATAGCTCTCGCAGGCGCCGCGCCAGGATATCGTGGTGCATAACCGGATCTGAGAAAATCTCCGAATCCGGCCGAAAATGCACTTCGGTGCCGGTCCGGTCAGTATCACCAATCACTGTGAGAGGGCCCCGGGGCAGGCCTCTTTCGTACTCCTGGCGGTATATTTTCCCATCGCGGTAAATGGTCAGCCGCAGGTAGGACGATAGGGCATTTACCACCGACACTCCCACGCCATGCAAGCCGCCAGAGACCTTGTAGGAGTTCTGGTCGAATTTTCCGCCCGCGTGCAGTTGAGTCATGATGACTTCGGCTGCGGAACAGTTTTCTTCAGGAATCATCCCGGTGGGAATCCCGCGACCGTCGTCAGTGACAGTTATGGTTTCATCAGCATGAATTGTGACCGTGATCTCGCTGCAGTGTCCAGCCAGCGCCTCGTCGATAGAGTTATCCACCGCCTCAAACACCAGATGGTGTAGTCCTGTGCCGTCGTCGGTGTCGCCGATATACATACCTGGGCGCTTTCGCACCGCTTCAAGGCCTTTTAAAACCTTAATACTGCTTTCGTCGTAGATAGGGGACTCGCCCATAGAATAACTCCGGTTAACCCTTCAATTATAGCATTTTTAGCAGTCTAAAGCCGCTAAAAACAAGGCTTTTTAGACGTTTTCAGTATTTGTTCCACGTGGAACCATGCGGCCCACAATGGTTTCACGTGGAACGCCGAGAAGCGCCTACAGGCGCATCGGCATAATGAGGTACAAAGTGTCGTCGTTGTCCGGCTCATGAAGCATGCAACCGGTATTGGAGTCCTGCAGTTCCGCCTCGATCGAATCTGTCGAAAGTGCCTTTAGCGCATCCATAAGGTACGTTACGTTGAATCCTATCTCGATCTTGCTGCCGCCGTACTCCACTGGGATTTCATCGGTCGCTTCTTCGTGTTCTGGGTTGTGGGCGCTTAATTTGAGACTGCCTTCGCTTAACTCCAATCGAATACCGCGATACTTCTCATTGGTTAAAACGGCTGTTCGTGCCAGCACTTCGTAGAGTTGCTGTCGGTCTGTCACCATTTTCTGATTCAGAACTTGTGACATTACCGCTTTGTAATCAGGGAATTTACCGTCGATTAGCTTGCTGACCAAGGTCGCGCCAGGGCGCGCCAGGCGAATGTGGTTGGCGTTAATTTCAACAGTGACTTCGTCTGAGCCTTCCCCAAGAAAACGACCAAGCTCGACAACCGCTTTCCTGGGGACAATTATTTGGCGCTGGTCGCTAACGCTGTTAGCCAGTGTCGCCCGGCTTCTGGCCAGTCGGTGGCCGTCTGTTGCCACCGCGGTGATGGTGTTCTGGTCAAGCTCAAGCAGAACACCATTTAAAAAATAGCGTACGTCTTGCTGCGCCATAGAAAACCCAGTTCGGTCAAAAAGGGATTTAAGCGCAAGTTGCGGCATTTTGAACCGCTCTTCCCAGTTTCCGGCGTCCAGTTGAGGGAAGTCGGTTGATGGTAATGCCTGGAGTGTAAAACGGCTGCGTCCTGAGCGCAGTTTGGCTTTATCACTCTCACCGCTGAAGTCTATTATTGCGGTTTCTGGAAGGGCTCTACAAATATCCAACAGCTTGCGGGCGGTTACGGTGCATTCTCCGTCCTCGCCACTCAGCGCTTCAGTATTAACACTTATCTCAACCTCCAGATCGGTTCCAACCAACGTAAGCTGACTACCTTTAAGACGCATGAAAACGTTCGCGAGAATGGGCAGGGTCTGGCGTCGTTCAACCACACCGGTAACTGTGGCTAAAGATCCGAGCAACATTTCGCGCTCAATTTTGAATTTCATATTGAATACTTAAGAATGTTAATTGTTATTAGGCCTGTGGAAAAAAGAGCATTATTATTTTTTATATATAAAACAATAATTTATAGTTGTTGTTGTTGTGGATAACCTTGTGGGCCAACAAGGTCAGAAAGTGGATAAAAACACCAATACTCAATAATGCGATTTTGCGTGGGGCTTGTCCACAATTTATCCACTTCATGCGCCCAAGATACGCTGTAGATTTAGATAATCCTCTCTCACCCGAGCGTCTGCAGCCACCAACTCACGAACCTTTTTTTGGGCATGCAACACTGTCGTGTGATCGCGGCCTCCAAAAGCATCACCAATTTCTGGCAGGCTCATACTTGTTAGCTCTTTAGATAAAGCCATAGCGATTTGTCGTGGCCGGGTAATCTGGCGGTTGCGCCGTTTAGAGTGTAGATCTGCAATTCGCATTTTAAAATACTCAGCAACGGTTTTCTGGATATTTTGAACGGTAACCCTACGCTCCTGAAATACTAATAAGTCACGCAGTGCCTCCCGGGTCAACTCTAAATCGATCGGTCGGCCGGTAAAACCGCTACTAGCAATAATGCGGTGCAAAGCCCCCTCAAGCTCCCGCACATTAGAGCGTATCTGCCGGGCAATAAAAAACGCCACTTCATCGGGAAGCACCACGCCTTTGATACCTGCCTTGTGCTGCAAAATAGCAACCCGGGTCTCTAGTTCAGGCGGGTCGATCGGTACCGTCAAACCACTACCAAAACGTGAAATTAAACGCTCCTGAACCCCGGAAATTTCTTTTGGGAAACGATCGCTGGTAATAATAACCTGGCTCTCACATTCAATTAAATCATTGAAAGTATGGAAGAATTCCTCTTGGGAGTGCTCTTTTCCTGAGAAAAACTGAATGTCGTCAATCAACAAGGCGTCCAAGGAGCGGTAATAACGCTTGAATTCATTAATGGCGTTGTGCTGCAGCGCTCTTACCATATCAGCAACAAAACGCTCAGAGTGCACATAAACCACCTTAGCCTTGGGGTTAGCTTGAATTACCAGATTGCCAGCGGCCTGCATCAGGTGAGTTTTACCGAGGCCTACTCCACCATAAAGAAAAAGAGGGTTATATGCTTTGCCTGGGTTCTCTCCTACCTGATGCGCTGCCGCGCGCGCCAGCTGGTTGGATTTGCCCTCAATGTGGGTCTCAAAAGTGAACGCCTGGTTGAGGCGGCCCTCGAATCGCAACGCGCTAACCGGATGCTTTCGGGGATCAGCAGTTGGTTTGGGCTCGCTTAGTTCTGACGAGGGTTGATCGCTACCGACGGCTACCTGGACTTTAATTGGGGCGCTGCTGAAACCATCCGCCAACCGACGAATTTCTTCTAAAAATTCATCACAGACAAAATCCTTAACGAAGCGGTTCGGGGCCAACAAGGTCAACGCGCCGGACTGCTCCACCGCATGGAGCGGGCGGATCCAGGTATTGAACTGCTGGGGCGATAAATCACCTTCCAGGCGACTGACACATAGTGTCCAAAGTGATGGCGGCAATGAAGTCTCCCCTGGCTTGTTCGTTTTGGCGCCGATTGCCAGCGCCCAACTCAGCGCTTTATATTTTTTGCCGGTTTATAGTATCTATCTCTGCGCAAGCTGATTGTAGACCGAACTCCAGATCTTATCCACAGGGAAAAGCAAAAATTATTTTTATCCACAGGGGCGGGAAAGAGCCAAAAAACAAGAAAAATATTGACAATTCAGGCCTGCAAGCGGTAAATTCCAGCGCCTTTTGTTCCCGAGAGTCCGCGAGTAAAAATGAAACGAACTTTCCAGCCCAGTATCGTCAAGCGCAAACGCCGCCATGGCTTTAGAGCCCGGATGAAAACTCGCGGCGGCCGGGCGATAATCAATGCCCGTCGTGCCAAAGGCCGAGCGCAACTCAGCGCCTGATCAGTGATCGCGCCAGCAAGGGCGCGGCCGTGAACGGCCAGAGCTTCCCGAGCAGCCACCGCCTGCTGCGACCCGCAGCTTTCCGGGCAGTGTTGGGTGTCCGTTGTCGCAGCGGGGATGAATTGTTCACAGTTTACGCCCGACGCAATGATACGGAGCAGGCGAGACTGGGGATCACTGTGTCGCGCAAGGTCTCCCTGCGGGCGGTGCGGCGCAACCGAATAAAACGCTTGGTAAGAGAATCGTTTCGCCACCAAGCGTTGAAAATAGTTGGACTGGATGTAGTGGCTATTGCGCGGCCAAAGGCCAGCCTCGTCACAAACAAAGACATAATCCAGAGCTTGGAAGAACACTGGAACCGCGTGGACAGCCGATGCAGAAAATCCTAATCCTGTTGCTTAAAGGTTACCGATACCTGGTTAGCCCTTTGCTTGGGCCATCTTGCCGCTTTTACCCCTCGTGCAGCAGTTACGCGATCGAGGCGGTACAAGGCCACGGCATTTTGCGCGGGCTGTGGTTAGCGGGTCGTAGGCTGTCGCGGTGCCACCCGTGGCACCCCGGTGGTTTTGACCCGGTACCTGGGAACAAGGAAAACGTACACACTGGATGTGAGCACGCGTAAATGGATTTTCAAAGGCTGATACTTTTCGGTGCATTGGGTATGGTGCTGCTACTGCTTTGGCAGGCCTGGCTGGAACACGAATCTGGCCAACAAAGCACGACAGCAACCAGTACCCAGCTTGCCCAAAGTGTGAGCCCCGACACGGCACAGTCCGGCGCCGCCACAAGCGCTGCGGCGACAGATGACGTACCTCAGGCGCCAACAACACGCCAATCGCCAGAGCCCCAAGCCACCACCGCAGTGCCCGTTAACCAGACCCTGCCGTCTGCACAGCGGGTTGTGGTTGAGACCGATATCGTGCGTGTCGAGATCGATACCAACGGTGGCGATTTGCGTTACCTGGAGCTGTTGACCTACCCAGTAGCAATTGATCAGCCGGATGAACCGTTTGTATTGCTCAACGACTCAGGCGCGGATCTTTTCCTGATACAAGGCGGTCTACTGGGGTCGGGACATGAGTTTCCCAACCACCACACCCCCTTTAGCGCCGGAGCAACTGATGTGCGCCTGGCGCCCGGCGAAAACAGTGTATCGGTCGACCTCGATTGGACCTCAACCGAAGGGGTTTCATACCGCAAGACCTTCACCTTTCATCGCAACAGCTATTACATCGATGTCACTTTTTCGGTCAACAACCAATCGGCGAGCGACTGGTCGGGGTACCAGTACCAGCAGATCCTGCGCACCCAGGTTGTTGAGAAAAGCAGTGGCTTAGGGTTTTTTGGCCGCTTGCCCAGTTACAAAGGCGGGGCGATTTTCACCCCTGAGGACAAGTACCAGAAAATTGATTTTGAAGATATGTCTGAGGCGAATCTTGCCCGCGCTACCCCGTCGGGTTGGGTCGCGATGCTGCAGCATTACTTCGTGGGTGCGCTACTGCCACAGGAAGACGATGCAGGCTACGAGTTCTATTCCAACGTAACTCAACGCGACAGCGCCCCACGCTATCTCATCGGCTACAAGACCACCCACCCTGCTAGCGTTCCTGCCGGAGCGACGAGGACGCTGGCAACCAGAGTGTATGTAGGCCCCAAAGAAACCCAACGCCTGATAAAGGCCGACGCGAAGTTAGAACTTACGGTGGATTACGGGTGGCTGACGCCTGTGTCCTCGCCGTTGTTCTGGATCATGACGTACATACAGCGCGTGGTGAGCAACTGGGGGGTATCGATCATTCTGCTGACCCTACTGGTCAAACTGGTGTTCTTCCCGTTATCGGCCGCCAGTTACAAATCAATGGCGCGCATGAAAAAGATGCAACCGCGCATGAAGACACTGAAAGAGCGTTTCGGCGACGATAAGCAGAAATTTCAGCAGGCGATGATGGAGATCTACAAGAAGGAAAAGATCAACCCCCTGGGCGGTTGCCTGCCGATCGTAATACAGATCCCGGTCTTCATCGCGCTGTATTGGGTGTTGCTGGAAAGCGTGGAGCTGCGCCAGGCGCCTTTCATCCTGTGGATCAAGGACCTGTCGCTGCAGGATCCTTATTATGTGTTGCCGGTATTGATGGGCGCCTCTATGTTCGGGCAACAGTTGCTGAACCCAGCGCCGATGGATCCGATGCAGCAGAAAATCATGATGGCCTTGCCATTGGTATTCACAGTTTTCTTTCTCTGGTTCCCTTCCGGGTTGGTGCTTTACTGGCTGGTCAACAACGTGTTGTCTATCACGCAGCAATGGGTGATTACCCGAAAGATTCAGGCAGCTGACAGCAAGGCCTGATCCGATCTGTTCACGGATGATGCCGTGACCCAACTCTTAGACACCATCACTGCCCGGGCAACGCCGCCCGGTACCGGCGGTATTGGCATCGTTCGCATCTCAGGGCCGCAGACCCGGGCAATAGCCCATGGCGTGCTGGGTAGTGTGCCAAGGCCGCGCCAGGCAACCGTTAGTCCTTTCTTGGATGGTACAGGTGACGCCCTGGATTACGGCGTGGCGTTTTTCTTTAAAGCGCCGGCCTCCTATACCGGCGAGGACGTGCTTGAACTTCACGGGCACGGCGGCGTGATAGTCATCGATCAAATGCTGGCGCGCGTTACGGCTTTGGGTGCCCGTCTGGCGCGCCCTGGGGAATTCACAGAGCGGGCATTTTTGAACGGTAAGTTGGATCTTGCTCAGGCCGAGGCTGTTGCGGACCTCATCGACAGCCAAACAACCGCGGCGGCACGCTGTGCCTTGCGATCTCTCAGGGGGGAGTTTTCACAGAAAATAGGTTGTTTATCGAAGATAATAGGCGAATTTAGAATGTATGTAGAGGCAAATATTGATTTCTCTGATGAGCCGGTTGCGCCGCTTGAATCGGCCCAAGCACAAGAAAGGATGGAAAAGGCCAAGGCACAATTATCCACACTATTAGATCGGGCCCGGCCCGGCGCCCTGCTTGCACAAGGCGCCAGCGTAGTGCTCTCGGGCGCGCCCAATGTTGGCAAGTCAAGTCTTTTGAATGCATTGGCTCGGATGGAGCGGGCCATCGTCAGCGCGGCGCCAGGGACAACTCGCGACCTGATCGAGGCCACTGTCGATATCGATGGGTTGGCGGTGTGTTTAACCGATACCGCGGGCCTTCGTAACAGTGCCGATGAGATAGAGGCTGAAGGTGTGCGCCGGGCCAGCGCGGCTATCGAGACGGCGGATCTGGTTTTAGAGCTGATTGACGATTCTAGTCCGGTGGACCTGGTTAACCGAGTCGAACCCCAAGCGGGGGATGAGAGAGCTCACTTGTTTGTGTTAAATAAGTGTGACCTGAGCGGGCGCCCGTTTGGCCCTGCCCAGATGGACGATGGTCGCCCAGGTGTTGCCATCTGCGCCACCACCGGCCAGGGGATCGGCAGCCTGGAGCAGGCGATTAAGAGCCGCCTTGGTTACGTGGACAAAGGCGAGGATCTCATTATGGCCCGACGTCGCCATCTCGAAGCGTTGGAGCGTGCCATGGACCACCTCAATAAGGCGCAGGACCATATCGGCATAGCGATGGAACTGCTGGCAGAGGAGTTACGACTTGTGCAACAGGCCCTGGGTGAAATCACCGGCGAGGTGACGGTAGAAGATCTTCTGGGGCAGATATTTTCGAGCTTTTGCATTGGAAAGTGATTCAATCAATACCACTACATTGTAGTACAATTATTATTCCGTTGAGGTCGATTTGGTTCGGTAACGCGATTGTCTTACTGCCCACGCCTTAGCCATGCGTCGGTAACTATTGCTTGGTAGGGCCTGAGCTGTCAGGTGAGCCGCCCGGTAGGTATCTTCAGGGGTGATGCCGGATTTCTCTAGGGTATCAAGCAGCAATTTAGGCTGGTATTGCGCGAGATAGCCCAGGAGCCACCATTCTGGTGGCGGTTTTCGTTTGGCTGGCATGGTTTATTGTACTACAAAGAGGTACAAAAAATACCGAGAGGCGAGCATGGCCCTTCCCTGAAAATTGCAAAGCGGATCGATCTTGATCGCTGGCGACGGGTTTGGTGGCGCGATGGGCGCCCGACGGCATCAGACGCGGATGAATTGAAAAAGAAAAAGGGCTCTGGTCCAGGCGGAGTGGCGCCAAACCAGGGGTAAACCAGAAACGGGGAATTGAGTGGGTCGGTCAAGCAACCGGTTGGAAAGTGGGCAAAGGGTCGCCAGGAGGCTGGGGATTGGTAAGAAAACCGCGACACCGTGTAAGATCAACCCAATACAATGTCTTTGAAGGCAGGCCCGACCAGATCGGCTGCCGCGAGCAACGGAGAACGGAACAGCGATGCTAGCGAATAAACGATCCGACGATAACAACGAAGAACAGTACACCCAGAAAGTCCTGACCCAGTTGTTGATCCTCGGGGTGGCCATCATCATCATCGGGCTATGGCAAGCGGACTTTCTAATAGCCGTTTATGCCCAAAACCAACTGACCCATGTTGGTTGGTTTATCAACGGCGGTATCTTGGTGTTGTTTCTCGCGGGAATCTATCATCTGGTCAGAGAGTTTCGTCGGTTAAGTGCAGAAGAGCAGTCCATCAGCCAACTGCTGAGCAATATCCATAACAACAGCGACGCAACGGGCGGTACCCGACCCGAAGCGCTGATAGTCAAACGTTACAACACGCTACAGGATTTGCACCGCCAGCATTCAGTTATCAACCATAGCGCGTTGGCGGCTACCCTGGTGGCACTGGAATCCAGCCGAATCAGTTTCGTCAAGTTTGTTCACAACGTGCTGATTCTTACCGGTGTTTTTGGCACCATCGTGTCGTTGTCTATTGCTTTGCTTGGCGCCTCCGAGATTATCGTTTCAGCTGCCGAGATTGGTAGTCTGGGAATGATTATTCACGGTATGTCTACCGCATTGTCAACGACCATGACCGCTATTTTTGCGTACTTTTTTTTCGGGTATTTCTATCTGCGGTTGATGGATGCGCAAACGCACATGATAAGTCGTATAGAGGAGGTGACGAGTACGGTGTTGTTGCCGCGGTTCCAAATCGAGCCGGAAAAAGCGGCTGAGCAGTTGACCCATATCGTACGAACCGCCGCGGCACTGGTAGAACGACTGGATGAATCGCAGGCAGGGTATGCCCAGGTTGCCACAGAGTTGCGTGGCTTGTTGGCGAGTTACCGCGATGAGATGCAGCGCAACAGCGAAGGCCTCAGCGAGATGACAGATGTACTGCGCGAAGGGTTCCGGCTCAACGAGCCGAAGCGGTAGTCGCCGATGGCAATAACCCGCTCAGAAGGTTTCGTTGATCTGAGGGTTTCACCCTCGGCCAGTGGGCGCTCTGACGAGGATAGCGTTTGGCCCTCATTCACCGATATCATGACCGTGGTGGTATTGATCTTCTTGGTATCACTGGTTGTTATTCTGATGCGCAATACCGAGCTGGTTGCCCAGTTAAGCGAATCGGTCAGTCAGAAACAGGTTATGACTACTCAGCAGAGCGACCTGGAACTGCGCATCGCCTCGCTGGGCGATGAAATTGTCCACCTGCGCGTAGCGCTGAACCAGACCGAGACAGACCGTTTGGCGGCGGAGCAAAAGACGCAGTTAAAAGAGGGCGAAATCTCAGCCTTGCTCGATGATGTCAGTGCGCTAAAACAGCTGCGCACACAACTCGCCAGCGAAAAAGCCACCCTGGCTGAACAAAAAGCTGGCCTCGGTGAGAAACTGACTACTGTCACTGGCGAGAAAGAACAACTGGTTGGACAGAAGGCGGCACTACTGATCACCCAGCAGCAACTTAAAGGCCAGGTCGAATCGCTGCAGCAGACTCGCACTACACTCGGTACAGATATTGCACGGCTGCAAGGCTCGCTTTCAGCCATGCAAGCGGAGCAAGCAGCGCTTGCCTTAACGGCGCAAGCGCAAGCGCAGGAGGCAGCCTCGCTGGCCGAGGCCCGCGATGGTTTATCCAAAGAGCGTGATGAGCTGACTACGCAGGTAACATTGTTAGAGGTAACGCGCGGAGTGCTGCAGACTGAAACCAGCGCACTGCGCGACGAGTTAGAAGGCCTGTTGCGTACAGCGGTGAGTACCGAGCGCGCGCTGGAGGAAAGCAAACTGACCGGCGAAGATCTCGCAGTACGCCTCGCCGAGACCGCTTTGGATTACAAGCTGACCAAAGAGGAGGTGGCATACCTTCGCGCCCAGTACGCGGACGAAGTGGCCGCGTTCGCAAAAGAGCGTGAGCTGCTTGTCTCCGCGCATAAAGAAGAACTCGATATCCTGAGAGAACGCCACTCCGATCTCGAGGTCCAGTACAACCGGTTGGTGCGGCCCGCCCGAAGTACGATCGGCCGCTTCGTGGTTGAAGTGCGCTTCTGGAAGGAAGGTGATGTACGACGTTACTCGCTGCGCCCGCGGGCAGGTATAGAAACCTCGGTCAGCGACTCAGAACTGCATCAGCAGCTGACAGCGCTGAAAGCCCGGCATGCGGATAAACTCTATACCAAGGTGATACCAGATGATAATTCGCTTACCCACGGAGAAGCGTGGAGTTTCACCGAAAAGATTCTCAACCGCTACGACTACTACTACCAGAACTGATTAACCGATCGGTTTCCCCACGATGCAGTATCCCGAAGCATTTGATGTGATTGTGATCGGCGGCGGCCATGCCGGAACCGAGGCCGCGCTCGCCTCGTCCCGTAGCGGTGCCCGCACTCTGTTGGTGACCCACAACATCGAAACGGTTGGGCAGATGTCTTGTAACCCAGCGATCGGGGGTATCGGCAAAGGTCATATCGTACGTGAGGTGGATGCACTGGGCGGCGCCATGGGCCGGGTCGCCGATGCGGCTGGAATCCAGTTTCGGCGCCTGAATGCTCGCAAAGGCCCTGCGGTACGGGCAACTCGGGCACAGGCTGACCGGGTGCTCTATCGCCAATCGATCCGCCGTCTTGTCGAGAACCAATCCGGCTTGTCCATGTTGCAGCAATCGGTCGCAGACCTCATGGTTGCGGATGCCCGTGCCTGCGGAGTTATCACCGACGACGGCATTTGTATTGGCGCTCGAGCCATAGTATTGACGGCCGGCACTTTTCTAAACGGGCGTATTCACATAGGCCTCGACAGTCAATCCGGCGGTCGTGCGGGAGATCCGCCAACATTGGCGCTCGCCCACCGCCTGCGCGAACTCTGTCCGCGGACCGGGCGGCTTAAGACGGGCACACCACCACGGATTGATGGCCGCACCACCGATTTTGCCGCACTTGAGATTCAACCAGGCGATGATCCGCCGCCGCGATTCTCCTTTTTAGGTTCGCTCGCCGATTATCCTCGCCAGGTTTGTTGCCATATTGCCGGCACCACCGAGCATACCCATGACATTATTCGTGGCGCACTTGATCGTTCCGCCATGTACGGGGGCCAAATCGAAGGGGTTGGCCCACGTTACTGCCCGTCAGTCGAAGACAAAGTGGTGCGTTTTGCAGAGCGCGTTTCGCACCAGATCTTTGTCGAGCCCGAGGGGTTGCAGACCCACGAAATCTATCCAAATGGACTATCGACCAGCCTGCCGTTTGATGTGCAGTGGCAAATGGTGCGCAGCATTCCAGGTTTTGATGGTGCGCAGATCACCCGGCCAGGTTATGCAATTGAGTATGATTACTTTGATCCACGTGACCTTTTGCCATCATTAGAGACACGCTCACTCCCGGGCCTGTACTTTGCTGGCCAGATCAACGGCACCACCGGCTATGAAGAAGCGGCTGGACAAGGGCTGGTTGCTGGCCTTAACGCGGCCCGGCAAAGTCGCGGCGAGGCGCCGTGGTGGCCACGTCGCGACGAAGCCTACATCGGGGTCATGATCGACGATCTGGTTACCCGCGGCGTTACCGAGCCTTACCGTATGTTCACATCACGAGCCGAGTACCGCTTGCAACTGCGAGAGGACAACGCCGACCTGCGTTTGACTGCGACGGGCCGTACTCTGTCATTGATCGGAGATGAGCGCTGGGCGTCATTTTGTGCCAAACGCGACCTGCTAGAAACCGAACGCGAACGTCTGCAAAACATCTGGGTGCGTCCACAAGCTTTGGTGCCGGGAGAAGCTCGCCGCATCCTGGGACAAGAACTCACCCGAGAGCAACGCCTTGCAGATTTACTGCGTCGACCCGAGACTGATTATTCCAGCCTGGTACGATTGAGCGGCGCTGGCGAGTGTGTAAAGGACCCAGCCGTGATAGAGCAACTGGAGATTGAGGCGCGCTATGCGGGTTATATTGATCGTCAGCGCGATGAGATTGAGCGCCAACGCCGGCACGAGGACACGATGATTCCCCAAGATATGGATTATCTGTCGGTTCGGGGCCTGTCCCACGAGGTTTGCCAGATACTTACTGAACACCAGCCGCTAACCCTGGGCCACGCAGGTCGTCTTTCCGGGGTGACTCCGGCTGCAGTCTCGTTGTTGCTGGTGCATCTCAAAAGGCGGCAATTGCGCTCCGCGGCTTGAGACGGCGCGGTGATTGAACAGGGCCATCTGGCTGTGAAGCTTGCTGGGGCAGCAAAGGAAATGGGCGTGGCACTGGATGAGCATATATTGGCCCGCTTTGTAGATTTTGTGAGCCTGTTACGCAAGTGGAACCGCGTGCATAACCTGACCGCACTGACTGATGAGCAGGAAATTCTTACGCACCACCTGCTCGACAGCCTTTCGGTCGTGCCCTTTATTTCGGGCGCCCGATGCCTCGATGTCGGCTCTGGTGCGGGCTTGCCCGGACTGGCACTGGCTTTGTGTAACCCGGGTCAGGACTGGACTTTGGTTGAAAGTCGGGGGAAAAAAGCCGGTTTTTTGCGTGAAGTAACGGCGCGGCTGAAGCTGGATAACGTCACCGTTTTCGCTGGGCGCATAGAGGATTACCGGCCCGATGGGAATTTTGATACGCTTGTCGCGCGCGCGGTCGCTTCGCTTGCTTCGCTATTCAACATGACAGATCACTTGCTTCACCATCATCTTCGATTAATTGCAATGAAAGGCACACACCCCCAGGCAGAACTGGATGCGCTGGCACCTGCACAGCGCCTGGCAGCACGGGTGATACCGGTAACAGTACCCGGCCTTTCGGCACAGCGACATCTTGTCGTCTTGGATGGATTGCCGGGCGGCCCAACATGACCAAGATTATCGCGGTAACCAACCAGAAGGGCGGCGTTGGCAAGACCACAACCGCCATCAACATTGCGGCAGCACTCGCTGCTGTTGGGTGCCGGGTACTGTTGGTTGATCTCGACCCACAAGCAAACGCAACGGTGGGCTGTGGCGTGGACCGGCGGCAGTTGGCGCAAACTGTTTACCAGGTGTTGCTCGGGCACAAGAGCGTGAGCGAGACTCTGGTTACTACCGATTCCGGGTTTGACTTGTTGCCGGCAGAGTCGGCTCTTGCAGGCGCCCAAGCGGAACTCACTGGCCACGATGAAAGCGACACTCAGCGGCTGAAATCATCGTTGGCGGCCGTTGGAACTTATGACTTTATCCTGATTGATTGTCCGCCCGCTTTGAATATTCTGACCTTGAACGCGTTGGTGGCGGCGCACTCGATCTTGATCCCCGTACAGTGCGAATACTATGCGCTGGAAGGGTTGAGCGGGCTGGATGAGACCTTTCGCCGCGTTAAGGAAAGCGCTAATCGCGATCTGATGATCGAAGGCGTAGTGCGCACCATGTACGATGGCCGCAACTCGCTGACCACTGAAGTCTCCGCACAACTTCGCCAGCATTACGGCAGCTTGTTGTATGAGACGGTTAT
>MPMF02063037.1_pt1 | contig 14054 bp, 20 predicted proteins | sample 1617271 | NCBI WGS metagenome assembly MPMF02 (sample SAMN05944812, study PRJNA350692) | marine metagenome | biome: marine; feature: ODZ; material: water; isolation source: 120 m water sample prefiltered with 30 um filter, filtered on to 0.2 um... | place: Pacific Ocean | collected 2012-04-09... | reverse complement strand
TGCTTTGGCACTAGCGGGTTGGCCTGTGATTAGTGGCCTTGCAGAAGGGATTGATGCGGCTGCCCATCGCGGCTGCTTGGAAGGCGGTGGTGCGCCAGTGGGCGTGCTGGGAACACCTTTGCAGAAGGTCTATCCCCGGCAGAATGAGGGCCTTCAAGCTCTGGTCGCGGCTCAAGGGCTGCTGGTCACTGAGCAGCCTCGTGAGATTTTGGTCAAGCGGGGTTGTTTTGCAGCCCGTAACCGCTTATTGGTGGCCTTGGCAAAGGCTGTGGTCGTAGTCGAGTGCCCTGAGAGAAGTGGAGCCTTGATTACAGCGCGGCGGGCAATAGAGCAGCAATGTCAGCTGTTGGTCGTGCCCGGAGATGCAAGGCGATGGTCGGCCCTCGGTAGTAATGCTTTGTTGTTGGATCAGGCTTCCCCTTTGCTAAGCCCTGAAGCTCTTGTAAAACAACTTGGTACTGGTCCGCTGGCGATTCCTTCTCCGTCGGTTGCTTGTGATTTATCTGGTTCTCGATCTAGCTCACGAGCCGGCCAGCATGGCGATACAGCACTGTTGCAGGCCATTGGCGATGGGGCGTCCCTGGAGGATTTGATGACCTGTCTGAATCTGTCTTCGGCGCGATTGACAGAAAAATTGCTTCAGTTGGAGTTGCAGGGGGTTTTGGTGGCAGAGCCTGGATTGCATTGGCGTTTGGCCTAGCCTGTTTCGATGGCATTGCTGGAGATTTCCGCAGCAGAGCTATTGGCCTGGCGTCGTTTGCAGTTGGCGGAAGGAGGCCGTGCTGTTGATTTCGACTGGTTGCTTGATTTGGGTGGAGGTTTGCGCTGGAGCGATCTTCAGCAGCTTTATCTCGATCCACGACGTTCATTGCTGCTTGAGCGAACCCTTGATCAGCTGGCAATGATCTGGAAGCAACATCTTGATCATCACATTCCTCTTCAGCACTTGATCGGTTGCTGCCCTTGGAGGGACGTTGAGCTGGAGGTCAGTGCGGCGGCATTGATTCCCCGTCAGGAGACTGAGCTGTTGGTGGATTTTGCTTTGCAAGCATTGGCTCGGCAACCTTTTGGTCGCTGGGCCGATTTGGGGACAGGTTCAGGAGCACTAGCTGTGGCGTTGGCTCGCGCTCTACCTGTTTGGCGCGGACATGCAGTGGATTGCAGCATCGAGGCCTTGGCTTTGGCGAAACGGAACTTGCAAAGGCTTGCGCCCCATGCCTTATGGCAGCTGCATCAGGGCAGTTGGTGGGAGCCATTGTGGCCTTGGTGGGGAGAGTTCAGCTTGGTGCTGGTCAATCCTCCCTACATCCCAGAAGCTGTAATGGCTCAACTTGAACCTGTGGTCCGTGATCATGAGCCGCATTTGGCTCTATGCGGGGGAGCCGATGGGTTGGTGGCCACTCGTCAAATCATTGCTGGTGCCATGCAGGCCTTAGCGCCTGGTGGTTGGCTGTTCTTGGAACACCACCATGACCAGAGCGATGCCGTGCTGGCTTTGATGCGTCAGCAGGGTTTGGAGAATGTGGAGTACAAGTCAGATTTACTGGGGGTAAGGCGCTTTGCCATTGCTCGGCATCCTGAACATCACGAGTCTTTGAACCATGGCACTTCTGCCTTCGGCTGTTCTTGACGCTAGTGCCTTGGCATCCAGATTGGAGGCTGGTTCAGCGGCCTTATTGCCCACAGACACCTTGCCAGCTTTGGCGGCCTCTCCTGTTCACGCTGCACAGTTATGGACCATGAAGGAGAGGTCGGCCGATAAACCTCTGATCCTGATGGGAGCTAATCCTGAAGAGTTACTTGCGCATGCTTCGCCGCTTGCTTTGGAGGATGCCTGGTCGATGGCCAGGCGCTATTGGCCAGGGGCCATCACCTTGGTTGTACCGGCTTCGGGTGTGCTTGTTGAGGCTCTTAATCCCGGAGCTTTCACGCTTGGGTTGCGAGTACCGGATTGTGGAGTGATTAGGTGCTTGCTGGAGCAGAGCGGGCCGCTAGCCACCACGAGCGCCAATTTGTCTGGTGCTGCTCCCACTTTCTCTGCAGAGGCTGCTACTACTTGCTTCCCAGGATTGCCATTATTGGGGCCATTGCCATGGCCGACGCCTTCTGGTTTGGCCAGCACGGTGTTGGCTTGGCAAGGGGCCGGGCGTTGGCATGAGTTGCGACGTGGTGCAGTGGTGCTTGAGCTTTGAATGAATCGCGCGATCAGGAGAGCATGGCGATTCCAATGGTCTAACCAAAGCCGGATAAGAGGTGCATTGCAGAGACAACTTGAGGGATGTAAAAAAAACTCGTCTCAAAGGGGGTGATTTGTTGAGGCTGCTGCTTAGGAAGAGCCGTTGTTGGTTGGCTGTAAAGCTTTTGCTGCTCTGATGCCTAGTCACGAACCCCTATTCGTATCAGCCAGTTGAGCTCATCTAGCTCGTGCTTGAATTCGCCGATATTTCTTTCACAAGTCTGGCGAAGCCTGTCTAGTTGAAGATATTTTGTGCTATCTGTCTCCACATTATTCATTTGAGCTGTCAGGCTGTAAAAAGCTTTCCAACACTCTTTTAAGACATTGTTGAGCTCACAGCCTCTATCGAGCTCTGATTGAGAGAGTTTTGTGAGCTTCACCCAATACCTTGATGTGCTTTTTAAACATAGAAATACCAGAGCCGAAGTGCCAAGACCTTAACAATAGATGCGCTTTTGGGACATTTTGATATTTTTGTTTGAGTATTAGGCTAATTGCTCTGTCTTAGATAGGCGAATGGGTTGGTAAAAAAATAGCCCTGTTAAATTTGCGTCTGCAAGTCATTGCTATGTGGCCTAGGCACTGCAGCAAGAGATGACAGTGGCCGATTGATTTGTCTGGGGATAGTTGCATTTGCTCTTTTGTGAGACTTATCAACTGCTAATAGGATGCTTGACGATGGTGATTTGATCAATATTGTCACTCTTCCCCAGCACTTGCATTGTTTAGATCAAACAGATAGTGACCAGTTGAATTTTAGTGCCAGCCGTTATTTTTTTTCGCAAAGGCCGAAGTTTAGAAAAACTACAGAAATTCCTGCTTGAAGTTGTTTCCAAAAGAAATCTCCCTGTTGAGGAATCTCCTGATCAGTTAAAAACTTTGCCACTTCGCGTTTGATGTCAAGTCCAAATACTTTCTTTTCCAAAACCAGATCGTCTTAATTTAACCTTGATAGCAGTGACATCTAAGCGTGATTTTGTTTCTGCGATATATCCTGTTAGCAGACTTAATGGCTCGCTTTCATTATTGGCTTCTAGCAATTTCATCCTAGACAATGCAAAGTCATGCTTGGCAATAAATTGCAGAGTTTCTTTTTCTTGCCGCATTATTAACCTCGCCATCATCGCTTTGTATTGACAAGTATTTCAATAACTCTTTCTTCCGATTTTCGCCACTTACAGTTAGAGTGTTGCTCCTGAATTAATGTCTGATAAAACTACCGTACTTAGAAAGGCAATCTCTAATGAGCTGTGTGAGTTTTTATCACTTCAATTCAGAATTTTAACGATAGTTGACTATGATTCAGGCCTTTACAGTAAGCCTGCTAATGATTCTGAATTATTTTCTAAATACTCACCTCTTTTTCTTGATTCATTACTGTTATACTTGCAACCTTTAATTCAGGAAAATTTCAAGGAGAGATTGCTTCCTACTTATTCCTTTGGTCGAATTTATGGTCATCAGCATGCTCTCCCCCCTCACTTTGATTTGAGGTCTAGTTCTGAAATAGGTGTTTCATGCTGCTTGTCAAAAGACTCTGAATGGTCTCTTGACTTTTATAAAAGCGATAAGATTGAATCCGTATCCCTCGAAATAGGAGATGTAGTTATTTTCCATGGTTCCTCGCTTAAGCATGGCAGGGCTCCATATTCTGGCCAGGAATATATTGGAGCTTTCTTATTTTATGTATTTGAAAATGGTCCATTGAAACATTTGAAATATGATACAAGGCCCTTTCTTGGCTGCCCTCTTCCGAGAAACTCTTAATCGCTTAAGATGCAACTAGTCAGCCTCTAAGGCCCACCCCACCCCATCCCATTGGTCATTTGTTTATTTTGACCATCTTATTAGTCAACCTAGTGTTGCAACAATTTCATGGAAATAGCATTCATTAATCTGATTGGCTGTTGTTTCTGTACTTGTTATTGAGATCTCATGCCCCTTAGAGTAAGTGATTGATTCGCTATCAACCTTGCTTTAGTGTTTCATTGCTAAACACCTTAATCTTTTACCTCGACAAGAGCATCAGTTCTGCTTAGGCAATATGTGCTAACTGCAAACCATACGAGTTTCATTCTAAGTGTCTCTTCGTTGTCAAATTCGTCTTTCAAGTCAGAGTCTATATATCCTGTCTCCTCTATTATCTCATGGATATCGGCTTCAAAATGCTCGTAAAGATAATCGAGTTCCCATACTTCTCTGAAGCCGTCAAATCCTGCAGATATGCCTCGATAGTTAATCTCTCTAATCTCTTGTGAATTGCAGAAGCGCTGGTCCAGGAATTCTATAAATCTCATTGCCTTGTCTCTTGTTTTAGCATGATCCTAGCAATACCTTCTCTATTAGGCCCAAATACCATTGGGGCCATCAATCCTTTGACGTTTTTCAGTAGACAGCTTCTGACCCGACGAGAAGCATGATTGAGCCCTTGATTGGGAACCTTCAATGTTTGTTTTTCGTCCATCTGTGTTGTTTTTTTGTGATCGCCTTAGCGCTTCGCTAGTGATTAAGTCTTTTTCAAGATTTAATTCTGAGATTGCTTCAAAGAGTTACTTGATGTCAAGGAGTAGTTTGGCGCATTGGCTGATGCTTGATAGGTAGATTTCATAAACTTATCTGATTTTTGTAAGATTAGTAACTTCACATTGGTCTTGCTAAGTAGCCAGCCAGTGGTCTTTGGATGGCTAGGCCTTGTCGGAACTGCTGATGTGGCTTGGTGGTTGCAAATGCAAGCTTCAGAAGATGTCCACTAAAAGTGCTTGGCTAGAAGTAGTTATTATTCTGTAGTGATCTCGCATCTCTTAAAGGAGATAGAACTTTATTGATAGCTAGATTCATTAGCTGCTTCCCAAGCAGCAGCTTGATAAACTTTGTTTTCACCATTGAAGGGATGATTATCTTCTGATTGAAGCAAGATCTTCAGCTCTATATGCGTTGAAACCTTTTTTCTCGCATCAAATGGTAATCAGCAAGCTCCTGTCGCATTGCAGCTTTACTGACCTTATAGATGCTTCAGCGGCTGTTTTGTATTTTGTTTGCTTTCATGTTTTGCTATTGCATCTTTTCCCCTTGTCAAGGTCTCCTTGCAATTGTTTTGGTCGTTGCCCAGATGTTCAATGCTGCCGATGCTTTTGGTTGGGTGGTGGCATTTCCCCGAGCTTAGGGTTAGAACCTCTTTGTAAGCTTCAGGTGCTTTGATCTTGGCGAATAGAAATTAGTCTGTTGTTCAACGATGGTTACCATCAACTCTCCACAATGTTGCCAGTCACCTAAAAGTGGCTCTGATGCCTAAATTGTCTTTTCCCACATGCTCTGGCTGATCGGCTTGGTATTGCTTCTTCAGGCCAGTTTTCATTGGCTGTTAGAGCAGGCGACTGTGATTACTACACCGATCTTTGAATTACGGGGTCTCGGTTGGGTGCTGTTGTTGCTTGGAGCTTGGTTGCTCGCAGGGAAGGTGAAGGATCAGGCTGATGGTTGAGAGGTTTGAAGAGTTCTTTAGGACAGGAAGTTCGACAAGTGTGTCCAAAAGGAAGGGCTCTTGTGCTCCCTTGATCTTCTTGTTTGGCAGCTTGGCTGTTGACATTCATCATTCTGAAGTGCCGGCTAACGGATTTGAACCGATGGCCTTCGCTTTACAAAAGCGCTGCTCTACCACTGAGCTAAGCCGGCAATCCCGAAAGTGTAACGACGGAGGTGGCTGCTTCTGGCTGACAGTTGGCAATCAGCCACAACGTGAGTTCGAGTCGGCTTTGACAGCCGGTTTTGGCGAGGGCATGGCTGATGTGACTTTCCACCGTTCGTGGACTAAGGATCAGTCTTTGTGCGATGGCTTTGTTACTGAGACCCTCAAGCAACAAAGTCACCACGGATTGCTCCGCTGGGCTTAGTCGTTGCGGTCCAGCTGATGGAGGCAATGGAAAAGAGTTTGATTGACTTTTTGGCTGCATAGCAGCAAAGCAATTTCCTTAAGGATTCCCCCTCTTCTCCGTCCTATTCCATTGCTTCAGGAGTTGAGACGGATTCTTGGCTGTTGGAAACCTTCTCTTGGCTGCTGACAGCCTTCTCTTGGCTGCTGACAGCTTTGGATTTGGAACGTTTGATCGGCAAGTTAGCGACTAAGGCCGTCATGCGATCTTCGGTTTCAAGGCTTACTTCCCCTCCCTCAATATCAATCTCCACGTACTTGGCAACGACCTCAAAGATCTCGCGGCGCATTTGATCGAGCAGTTCAGGGCTTAGATCGCTGCGGTCATGGGCAAGCACCAGCTGAAGGCGCTCCCTTGCCGTTTTGGCACTGGCTGGTTGGCGGCCCAGCAATTTGTCAAGGATGTCTCGCAGAGTGGTTGCCATTACTTCAAAAGATCTTGGTTTGCATCAAACGCCACACCTTTTCGCGTAGTCCAAGTCCCTCCTTGGCCGGATCGATCAGAGGAACATCTTCCCCTTGAAGGCGACGCGCAATGTTGGAGTAGGCACGAGCGGCTGGAGAGTTGTTGGCACTGAGGGTGAGCGGCTCACCGCGGTTGGTACTCACAATCACCTGTTCGTCCTCTAGGACTAAACCAAGCAAGGGCAGGGCCAGGATGTCGGTAACATCGTCTGCAGCCAGCATCTCTTGATTGGCCATCATCTTTGGACGCACCCTGTTGAGTACCAGCTGAACAGGATTCACACCATGGGTGTTCAGTAAGCCGATGACACGATCGGCATCGCGCACTGCCGAAACCTCAGGGGTTGTGATCACGATTGCTTCCTTGGCGGCAGCAACAGCATTTTTGAAGCCGTCTTCGATCCCCGCGGGGCAATCAATTAATACATAGTCGAATTGCTTGGCCAGCATCGCGCCAATGCGTTGCATGTCCTCAGGTTTGAGCCACTCGAGCATGCGGGGGTTCCCGGCGGGCAGAAGGGAGAGGTTTGGCTCTTGCTTGTGTTTCACCAGGGCCTGATCAAGCCGGCAGTTCTCTGAGAGCACTTCCTGAGCGGTGTAGACGATTCGGTTCTCCAGGCCCAGTAGGAGATCGAGGTTGCGCAAGCCGAAATCGGCATCCAACACAACGGTGTGAACTCCAAGCTTGGCAAGAGCGATGCCCAGGTTGGCGGTGAGGGTGGTTTTGCCGACGCCTCCTTTCCCTGAGCAGATCAGAATGGTGCGTGTCGTTGGCGCCACGGGCCATTGAAAAGTTCGGTCAGCTTAAGTGGCGTAGGCAATAGGCCCAAGTGAAATGGTCCAAGGTTTGCAATGGAACAAATGGGCTTTGTTCAACGGGGCGTTAGCAGGAGGCATCATTCTTCTGTGTGTTTGCCTTTTGATGCTGAAGAATTAACCGTTGAATCGGTTAGCCCTAGCAGGCTCGATCAGGATTGCGCCTCCTTCAAGCCGGGCCTCTTCCGCTAAGCCAGGTTGGGGTTGATCTTCAGGGCCTCGAGCAACTGCATCGCCAATACGCAGCTGAAGTGGCCTGAGTTGTAGGGCCACAATTTTTGCTTTTGTATCGCCGTCCTGTCCGGCATGAGCAATGCCGCGTAGTCGGCCCCAAACCATCACGTCGCCTCCAGCTGAGATGCGTGCGCCGGGGTTGACATCCCCGAGTAGCAGCACGTCTCCTTCTGCGCTCAGATGGTCTCCTGATCGCAGAGTGCCTTGGTGGAAGAGCAGTTTTGGGGGTGTCTTGGGCTTGGGTTGTGCATCGCCCGAGCGTGTTTTGGAGTTGTTTCCCTGTGGAGAGGCCATATGCGTTGGATAACCCAGAGCAGCAGCGCTGACAAGGGTTTCTCGCAAGTTGGCGTGAATTCTGGTCAGCGTCACCCCTGCTCTGTTCAGCAGCTCCGTCAGCTGATGCAGGTCCCGGCAACCAAGTTGCCAGTCGCGGCAATCGAGTTCGGTGGGCCCAGGGTCAAGTTCATTGAGCTTGGCCGGCAATGTTTCTCGCCAATGTGCTTCTCGGCACCAGGGGAGTGTGAGTCGTTGTGTTTTAGGCTCGCCCACCTCTATCTCCATGACCCTGGTCAGATGAGGACGCTAGGCCAGTCCGTCTAGGTTGCCAGCTCAGCTTGAAGCTCCCCATGGATCTCTCGGGGATAAATCAACCATGAAGAGTCGGCTGGGGTAATCAAGCTGGCGACGAGAGGAGAGGCTTGCTCGAGGGCTCGCAATTGCTTTCCATCCCAAAGGCGTAGCCCTCCTTTGTAGGGGTGATAACCGCGCTGTTGCTGATGGCGTAATCCACAGCAGAGCGCTGGATCGAAGCCTTGGCGTTCAGCAAGTTGCCGAGTCAGAGTGAGTACCTCTAGCTGGTTGCTATGGCTCAGATGCTCCACTGCAAGGGCTTTTAGTAGGTGGCGATTGAGGAAGCGTTTGCAGAGTTCGGCCAGAGGTGCAGGTCCCTCGTCTTGCCAACGCAGTAGGTGATAGCCGGTGCGCAGGTCATCATTGGCCAGGAATGTGTCGAGGTCGAGTTTATTGAGGCTCCAGAGCCAGGTGGCCATGATCTTGTCGGCCCAAACATGAGCAGCTCCGAGTTGGCGAGCGGTGCGCACCACCTGCTCAAGTAGCCAGTTGCAAACAACATTGAGACGGTGGTTGTAGACACTGCGGTACATCAGGTTGCGTACGACCAGGTAGTGCTCAACTGCCATTAGGCCTTTTGGATGAATGGCCATGGCTCCATCAGGCGCCAGGGTGAGGGCGGAGAGGATTCGCTCGAGGTCGAGCTGGCCGTAATGGGTGCCTGTGCTGTAGCTGTCTCGTAAGAGATAGTCGAGTCGGTCGCAGTCCAGTTGGCTACTAACTAGAGCCTTGATCACGCTGCGGGGTGTACTTCCCCGTTCGAGAAGATCGGCTACTGCATCAGCAGTGCCCGGGGCGTAGGCCTCAAGGGGCGCACGCACGGCGGGATGTTCTCTCACCACACGCGCCGACCAGGTCTCATGGTCCAGACCAAATATTTCCTCTCCGGTATGGCTTAGTGGGGCATGGCCAAGGTCATGCAGTAGGGCTGCTGCATAGAGCAGTCCGCGATGTTCATCTAGGCCTGAGTCGAACTGCAGCAACCTTTCCAGGGCAAGGCGTGAGAGATGGAAGACCCCAAGGGAATGGGTGAAGCGACTGGATTCAGCTCCATGAAAGGTGAGGAAGGCTGGTCCAAGCTGACGGATGCGCCGCAGCCGCTGGAATGGCGCCGCATCGATCAACTGCATCACCATGGCCTCTGCTGCATCGCTGGCATTGAGGGTGATACCGCGATGGAGAGGATCGTGATATGTGCGCACACTCATGAATCATCACGATTCTGCTGAGTCTTGAATTGAACATCTTCAGCACTATCCAGCTGAATATTTTCAGCATTATCCAGCTGAACATTTTCTGTGTTCTCTAACTGGGCCTCCTGATCGCGGTCGATTTGGGCTTCCATCCAGAGTTCAGCATCGTGCAACCAACGGTCTTCTTCCCCTCCAGGATTGAGGGGTTCCGGAGGATCCAGAATCCGATCCGGCTCGATGCCCTGGTTTTGAATGTCTCGGCCGCTTGGAGTCATGTATCCGGCCACCGTCACGGCCAGGCCACTGCCGTCGCTCAGGTTGGTCAGTGTTTGGATCAGACCCTTGCCAAACGTGCGGCTGCCAAGCAGTTGTGAGCGGCTGTTGTCCTGGAGGGCACCAGCCAAGATTTCGCTCGCGCTGGCAGTCCCCCCGTTGACCAGTGTCACCATCGGACCGTCATAAAGGGTTTCAATTGCAGAAGGGATTGCTTCGTTGATGCCCTCTCGGTTGCGTGTCTCCACGATTGGGGAGCCGCTCAGGAAGACATCGGCTACCGCTAGGCCGGAGCTCACTAATCCACCGGAGTTATTGCGCAGATCTAGAACAAGGCCTTCAACCTCCTTCTCTGACAGCTCTTGAAGTGCTTCTTTGACCTGTTCGGGCACTCCTTCGCTGAACTGGGTGATGCGTAGGTATCCCAAGGTGTGTTTAGCACTTCTCAGGCGGCGGGTACGTACTGGCCTGAGGTCCACACTGCGTCGCTCCAGGGTGAGTTCTTCGCTGGATCCATTTGGAGGTTGCAGCTTTAATACAACTTGTGAGCCCACTTCTCCCCTCAGCCTTGCAGCTGTGGCTTCGAGTCCAAGGCCTTGTGGAGACTGGCCATCCACGCTGAGTAGGGCCGTGCCGCTGGTGACACCTGCATCGGCCGCAGGGGATCCTTCAAGAGGAGCGATAACCACAATCTGGCCATCCTCAGCGCGGGCCCCCAGCTGTAGGCCAACGCCGTTGATCTCGCTGCCCAAATTGGTCGCTTTTATGGAGGTGTAGTCCTGTGGTCTCAATAATCTTGTGTAGGGATCTTCAAGCGGAAGCAGCATGGCTTCGATGGCCTCATAGGCCTCGTCACTACTGTTGATTGTTTTCTCTAATGCCTGCTCTCTTAACCTTCGCCAGTGCACCTGATCGAACTTGGCTGGGTCTAGATATCCCTGGTTGACTAGGCGCCAGCTTTCAACGACCAGTTGTTGGGCATCATTCAATGCCAGGGCTGGAGTCGCCATCAGCAGCAAGCCAAGACCCAGGCTCAGCAACGCAAGCAATAGGCGTCGCAGCGGATGTGATCGGGAATTAGTAGTCGGCAACATTGGCTTCATCCCGGGCGCTGTCCATGCAGGACGTTAAGTAGACTCTCGCAATCCGGACCCTCATTTGCATGACGAACTCCTCACCTGTCTACGACTGGTTTCAGGAACGTCTTGAGATTCAGGCCATAGCTGACGATGTCAGCTCCAAGTACGTGCCTCCACACGTCAATATTTTCTACTGCTTAGGCGGAATCACGCTGGTGTGTTTCCTGGTTCAGTTCGCGACAGGTTTCGCGATGACCTTTTACTACAAGCCCACTGTGGCTGAGGCCTATAGCTCTGTGAGCTATCTGATGTCAGATGTCAGTTTCGGCTGGTTGATTCGTTCTGTGCATCGTTGGAGCGCCTCGATGATGGTGTTGATGCTGATCTTGCACGTCTTTCGCGTGTACCTCACCGGCGGCTTTAAGCGTCCGCGCGAGCTCACCTGGGTAACCGGTGTCGTGATGGCTGTGATCACTGTTTCTTTTGGTGTCACCGGTTATTCCCTCCCTTGGGATCAAGTCGGTTACTGGGCTGTGAAGATCGTTTCAGGCGTGCCTGCTGCTATTCCCGTGGTTGGAGACTTTATGGTCGAATTGCTACGCGGTGGCGAGAGCGTCGGGCAGTCCACCCTGACTCGTTTTTATAGCCTTCACACCTTTGTGCTGCCTTGGCTACTTGCAGTTTTCATGCTCATGCATTTCCTGATGATCAGGAAGCAGGGCATTTCAGGTCCGTTGTAAGCATCATTCATTCAGATTCAAATCCCACTTCAGGTTTTCATATCTCAGTTCAGCACCTACTTCATTCGCTAACTATTCGGCAAAAATCCCATGCACATTCTTAAGAAGCCAGATTTCTCTGATCCAAAATTGAGGGCGAAACTGGCCAAGGGCATGGGGCATAACTACTACGGTGAACCTGCTTGGCCGAATGATCTCCTTTACATCTTCCCAGTAGTGATCCTGGGTACGTTTGCTTGCCTTGTTGGTCTTGCCGTGCTTGATCCCGCGATGTTGGGTGATAAGGCAGATCCCTTTGCAACGCCTCTAGAGATTCTTCCTGAGTGGTATCTCTATCCGGTGTTCCAGATTCTTCGGGTCGTTCCAAATAAGTTGCTTGGCATCGTGTTGCAGACCCTTGTTCCTCTCGGGTTGATGCTGATTCCCTTCATCGAAAGCTTTAATAAGTATCAGAATCCATTCCGCAGGCCAATTGCTATGGCCTTCTTTCTATTCGGAACTGTGATTACGATTTATCTCGGCATAGGTGCTTGTCTTCCCATCGACAAGTCGCTAACTCTGGGTTTGTTCTGAATAGTTTTTAAAAGTCAAGCTTTGCTGCCATGGGCCCGGCTTCACGCCGGGTTTTTTGTTGGTTCCACCTCATGATTTGGCAGAAGTTCATCGAGATCCAACCACAACACGTCGTCGGGGCAGACGCGTAGCAGGTGGTGGAGAAGTAGAAAGCCCACCATGGTCCAGGTCTGGTAGGTCCTTGACTGCTGTCCTACCCAGGTGCCTGTTGGTCCATCAAAGTATTCGGCCCATTTTTGACGCGGCAGTTGGTTTAATTGGCTCCAGTAACACTCCTCCAGCAGGGCGCGCATTTCACCCATCAGCAGCACGTCGGCCTCAGGATGACGCCGTTCATGTAACAAGATTGAGGCTCCGAAGAACCAGAGCAGGCTGGGCCAGTGACCGCCGTTGTGATAGCTCCATGGCCAGTTTTTCGGGTCTGAACCTGTCTTGTTCTGCCATTCCGCCCCTTCCATGGGCGGATGGCAGATGCGCATTGGCATCTGAGCCATTAGATGCTGTCGGTTGTGAAGCACCAGTCGGAACAGAGCGCGCTGTTGTGGGGCGGTGAGTAGCCCAAAGAGGCAGGCCAGGGAGTTCCCGAGACTGTAAAAACGAAAGTCAGGTCGTCCGGTGCGGATGTTGCCGATTAGATAGCCGCCCCGGTTTTCAAGCCAGTCTTGAAGCCAGTCGGGAACGACCTGTGGTTGCACGTTGAACTCGTTTTGGTGCTGGTTATCGCCGTATTGCTCTGTGGGCCTTCTCCGCAGCACCTGCATTGTCTTGCTGGTGACCCAGTAGTGCTTGAGCAGGAATTGACGTAGGTCATGCACCCACTGGCGGGTCAGTAAGAGACGTTGGTCGAGAAGCCGACTGACATTATTCTTGCGACTCAGTTCCATCAACTCGATGCAGCTGCGTAGGGAGGCATAGAGCAGTACTTCCACTTCAAGTGGTGCCCCCCAAACATCCATGGGGCGGTCAATCATGAATGAGCAATCCTGCACAAATAGAACTGGAGTGCCCTCGAAGGTGGGATGCAACACGAGATCGAGCATCAGCTGCACACCTCGTTGGACCTTTTGGTTTGTGCCGAAGCTCTTGTCGCCGCTGCGCTTGACATAGAGCCAGCACAAAATTGGCCACAAAAGGCTTGCGTCCACAGAGGTGATCCTGCCGATTGAGCGCTGGCCATAGTCAGCAATGAGCTCGCCTTGTTCCTCAACGAAGCTGGTGGGGAACACCCCGCGTGTCTGATAGGTCGTGCTTTGGAGATCTAGGCAAACGCTGAGGAATTGCTTCACCTCCTTGTAACGCTTTTGGGTGAGTAGGTAGATCATCACGGGCACGTTGTCGCGCAGGAAGATCTCGCCGTAATTGAGAGCTTTGTTGTGGGGCTGATGCTCAAGAGCCGCCACGCTGCCAGCCACAGTGCCGCCTACTTCGATCAGCGTGCGTTCGAAATGCTCCTTGACCTGCTGCACCACCTGGTCTTCCTTGGAGTTGGGACGAACCCTCTGGTTTTGCTGGTTTAAGCGTCCGGCCATGGACTGATTTGCAATGCATTTGCCAAACGCTAGTGATGGCAGCCTTGACCAACAGTGGAAGCAACTATGGAGATGGGAGCTATTGAGAAACGATTGCGTAAGGGGTATGAAATGGGCTATGTTTTTGGACTGCGCGAAGGGCTGAGCCCTGTAGCGCAGGCCACGCGGTGCTGATGGCGAAAGCTTGAGGTGTCAGTGGGCGCTTACAAGATCAGAGGAGCGATCCGCTGGTGTTGTAGGTTTTAAAAGCGATCGCAAGATCGCAGCGCCTGACACTCCTTACAAGGGAGTGGAGGAGCAGAACCTGGACAACTTAAGAGTTTAGGAACTGACGCTTTTGTCGCGTTTAGGCCCTATG
>MPMF02139249.1_pt1 | contig 14070 bp, 18 predicted proteins | sample 1617271 | NCBI WGS metagenome assembly MPMF02 (sample SAMN05944812, study PRJNA350692) | marine metagenome | biome: marine; feature: ODZ; material: water; isolation source: 120 m water sample prefiltered with 30 um filter, filtered on to 0.2 um... | place: Pacific Ocean | collected 2012-04-09... | reverse complement strand
GCTCGCGGTGGTCAGAAGGCTCGTTGCGGCCTCCGCGTCAATCTTCATATCCTCCCAAGGGAGAGCCGAAGGATCTTTCTCTGACAAAACGGGAATCTTGGTCTTCCCGATGATGATCGCGTCTTTCGTGGCTCGGACCGACTGATCCCAAATGCCGTAGTTTGAATCGTACTTCAGAAGATGCGCGAGCGTCTTGGCGTCTGCGAGATCATTTATCGCAACGACGTTAAAACCAGACTTCTTCCAACCAGCCTTGAGTACCTGGCGACCAATGCGGCCAAAACCATTGATAGCAATACGAGCCATACTTTGATGTTGCGTGTTTAAGTGTTCAGATTATATCACAAAGCCCCGCCTAGGCGGGGCTCATACTTCCTATTTTTCTTATCCTTCCTAATTCTTCCTATCCGCCAATCTCGATCCGAGAGAACCGACCGAGCCTGATATTCTCTCCGAGCGATTGGACCTTCTGCTGAACAAGCTCTTCGATCGTGATGTCCTCATCTTTCACAAACGACTGATTCAAGAGGCACACCTCGGAATAATACTTTTTGATTTTTCCTTCGATGATCTTCTCAAGGACATCCGCCGGCTTCCCCTCTCCTTCGAGTTGACCCTTGATGATTTCCTTTTCCTTCGCAACCACCTCTTCTGGAACCTCATCGCTCGATACGTACAAAGGTCGCATCGCCGCAATATGAAGAGCGAGGTCATGGCAGAATTCAACGAACGCCTCATTGCGCGCGACGAAATCTGTTTCGCAAAGCACCTCGACGACCACGCCGATCTTTCCTGTGGAGTGCGTGTAGCAATGAACGCGCCCCTCACTTGTTTCGCGATCTGATTTCTTTGCTGCGCGCGCTGCGCCGCTCTTGCGAAGAATGTCGACGGCTTTATCGAAGTCACCCTCACTCTCGGTGAGAGCTTTTTTGGCAACCATCATGCCAACGCCGGTCATCTTTCTAAGCTTGGCAACGTCACTTGCTGAAATGGACATAGTGTTTGTTGTTATTTTGTGGCCTCCTGCTTTTCTTTTGCTACCTCTTCCTTCACTTTCTCGTCGAGGTTTGCAACAGAATCTTTCGATGTCGAGCTTGGAGCAACGTCGCTTGCCGGCTTTTCGGAAGCCGCTTCCGGAGCTGGAGCCTTTGCTCGCGCTTTTCCAACACGCACCGCCTCTGCAACAAGCTTAGTGATCATTTGAAGTGACCCCATCGAATCATCGTTTGCAGGGATGACGTAATCAACAAGATCCGCATTCACATTCGTGTCACAAATCGCAACCACCTTCACACCACGCTTTCGCGCCTCGGCAACGGCCGTCTTTTCCTGACGAACGTCGAGAACGAAAATGGCTTCTGGAAGTTTTGTGAGAGTCGAGATTCCCCCAATCTTCACCTCAAGCTCTTCAATCTTTCGATCAAACTGCAACTGCTCGAGCTTGGTGTATTTTCGAAGCTCTCCCTTATCGCGCTTATCGATCAAATCGAGATACTGCTTGATGAGCTTCTGAATCTCACTGAAATTTGTAAAGCTTCCACCGAGCCATCGCTCAGTTACGTACGGTGCGCCAGCCGCTTTTGCCTGATCCTTTGTGAAATCCTGAATCTGCTTCTTGGTGCCGACGAACAAAATTGATCCGCCGCGAGCAACAAGCTCCTCAACATACGTAAGTGCCTTTTGAAGTTGCTCTTGCGTTTTCTCAAGATTGATAACATGAACACCGCCACGAGCGCCAAAAATAAAAGGCGCCATTTTAGGATGCCAGCGACTTACGCGGTGGCCAAAATGAACACCAGCTTTGAGCATCTCCTGAAGAGATGGGATTTTTGTCGACATAGATTACCTTTTTACGTCGGCCTGCCTATTTGCGGCCCTGACTCTCAGGGAGGCCCACAAAAGAGTGATTCAGACCTGTTTGATTTATGGCAAGATAGTAGCGAATCGAGGCAAATACGTCAAGAGTTGATTCGTTTAGAAATGCAAACGCCCCCTTCGACCGAAGTCTTAGGGGACGCGAGATGGGCTGACGATGCCCGAAGGGGTCTACCAGCTCTGGGAGCCGTCCGACGACCAGAAGAGGTCGTAGGAGTTCGAGGAAGCCCACATGGACTCCCCGTCGACTTCCAGCATGATGGCGGAGCAGAGCCCGTCACCGCTGTCGTAGATGCCGCTTCCGCAGGCGCCCACGAGGTAGTCGCCCCAGAGTCCCGAGTTGGAACCCCAGCCGTTCACCTTGAGGCTGCTGCCGATGAAGGTGAAGCAGTCGGTCTCCGAACTCTCGTTCAGGACCGGCACGACCACCTGGGCGGTGGAGTCGGACTCCGAGACCCAGCTGTCGTCCACGACGGCATCCACCGAGATGCCGACGTCGTAGACGCTGACACTGATCTCGGTGATGCACGCCTCGTGCGTGTCACCGCCGCCGTCGAGGGGCGTCTCGGCGTCCGCGCCGTCGCAGTCCTGGTCGATCCCGTCGTCCAGAATCTCGTCTGCGCCCGGGTTGATGTCCGGGTCGGTGTCGTCGCAGTCGGTGCCGCCGTCGGCCTCGGCGTCGTAGCCGTCGTTGTCGGCGTCGTAGTCGGGCTCGTCGGTGTCGCCACCGGTGGTGGTGTCGCCGGTGTCGGTGCCCGGATCGTCGGTACTGCCGTCGTCCGTGTCGGCGGGATCCTCATCGGACCCGCCGTCGGACTGGCCGGACTGGCCGTGGTCCTGGATGCCTTCCTCGCCGGTGTCGTCGGCGCCCTCGACCTCCTCGGTCTCGTCGGCGTCGGCGGGCTCCGCCTCGTCGTCACGCAGACCGCCGCCGCAGGCGACGAGAGTGAGCGTGAGCGCGAGCGGGCTGATGATGAAACGGTGCATTGCTGCTCCTGGTGTAGAAATGCCCGGTTGGGCGGGTGATGCCCATGGGGCTCTGATGAAGAACGTGTGTGATGCGCGAGATTCAGGGTTTAACCATCCTCTCAGCGACGTCGTAATATAACATAAAATGACAGTTTTGTCAAGGGTTGGATGGCAAAAAGCTTTAAAAAGACAAACACCCCCCGCAGCCGAAGCTTTGGGAGGTGTGAGGTGGAGATTTTGAGGCCTCCGAGGGGTCACCTACTGGGGACCCGGGTACGTGTGGTCGCAGGTCGACGGACCTGGTGCCACAACGACGTTGTTCGCGATCGTGAAGCACAGGGACTTCGTGCCGTCCGGGTTCTGCCACACGAGCACATCGCCAGAAGCGAGGTCCTCGAGGTCAGCCCAGTTGCTGAAGCCGTCGGCGCCGCTGGATCCCTGCCACGTGAAGTTCACGCGGTAGGCGTCGCCTTCGTGGTCGTCGAAGGAGTAGCCGTAGAAGTCACCCTCGCTTCCCCGGATGGTGTACCGGCGGGCGGCATGCGACAACGTCGACCAGTCTTCGAATGTGGTGAAGCCGTATCCCACCACGTAGACCTCCGCGAAGTCGATGATCGTCTCGTGCAGGTAGACCCGGTTGCCGTACTGCACGACCGGATCGTAGTAGCCGTCCTCGACGCCGTCGTTGTCGATGTCGCCATCGAACGTCGACGGCTCTTCGACCTCGACCTCTTCGGTGCCAGTGTCTTCGGACTGATCGACGTCGTCGTCGACGCCACCGCCGCAAGCGACGAGGGCGAACAGGGGCAGGGCCAAGAGGGCCATGAGGGTGCTGCGCATTGCAGACTCCTTGGTAGTAGGGATTGTTCAGGAGAGCTCGCCCGACGGGCGGGCGGACTCACCAGATTATGAAACATCTGGCTCTGGCGACGCTGTTCAAGGCGAGGTGGCCGCACCGATAGTACATTAGGCGACGATTTTCGTTTCAGACGTCATGCTGTTCACCCGTATACAAGCGTTACTGGGAACCATTCCTTAATCGTACACCGTGCTGCCCAAGATCGGCGGCGCCAGAGATAGATGTTGTGTTTATTCAGTTGTTAATGGACAGATGACTATAGCAGTTTTTTGCTATTTTGTCAACCCATCCTTACTTTGAGCCCTATTTTTCAATAAGATTCAGGGTAAGAACCCGGGGGTAGGCAGTGAAGGACGAAAGTCCGTTCACCGCCCACCCCGGAAGGTGCAGAGGCCGCGCTAGTCGTGCGTGGTCCTGCGGGCGACCGTGAGCCCGAGGCCGGTGCCCCAGTAGGTGCCGGCGTCGCTACCGCTCGCCATCTTGCCGAAGCTCAGGCTGGGCCTGAGCACCGCCACGAGGCCGTACGGGATGTCGGTATAGCCGACCCAGCCTTCGAGCGACACGGCGCCCGTGTAGGCTCCGTACTTGGGCTCGTAGGCGTCGAGCACCGCGCCGGTGTAGCCGATGCCGCCACCGAGCTGGACCAGGCCGTCGCGGTAGGCGATGGCCGCGAGCGAGCCAGCGAAGCTCGCCGAGGTCCCGGCGCATCCGTCGGCGAGCAGCAGGTAGCCCTGCCGACCGTCTTCGAATCCGACGCCCGCCGTGAGGCAGGAGCTCGCGATCGTGCTCGAGCTGATGCCGTCGATATCCGGCTGGAAATCTAGCCCGCCCGTGACGCCCGTGAGGCCGTAGACCATGAGGCGGTCGATGCGGTCGATGTCCTGCCGGGCCGTGCGAGCCGTCGCTTCGATGCGGGCCGCACGCGCCTCCATGGCGTCCATGCGTCCAACGAGACCGCTGTCGGTGTCGTCTTCCGGGTCGCCGTAGAGCGTGAGCTCGACGGCGTCGAGGCGCTCGCCGTGTACCTGGAGCGTACTCGAGATCGCACGGTCCATCGAAGCCAGCTCGTCCCAGAGCGCCTGGATCTCCTGCTGGAGACCCTGGACACAGTCCGGATCGGGCGTGTCTTCGCCGTCCATGTCGGGGCAGGCGTTGTCGACCTGCGCCTCGAGCGCCCTCAGAGCAATCTGCGCCTGGTGCACCCGCCACGCGTTGTTGCGCGAGCGGTTGTCGGCGTCGGCCGCGAGGCCGTGCGTCAGGTGCGGCGAAGCACCATCGAGGACGTCCGGCTCAGCAGTCGGGCCGGCCTGTGCGAGGCCAATGAGGATCATCAGAGAACAGAGCATGGTAGCTCCTCCGTAGTGTGAGAATTTTTGGGATCGGGTGTAAACACCCAACTCGGTTGATCGAGGTGGGTGCCCGTTTCGACACTCCAACGGCCTGACATCAAGCGGAAAGGAGGGGGATCCACTCAACATCAAGCCAGTGGAATGTCGAAGATTTTCCGAAATAACCCTTTAAATGAACGGTAAACACCTCCTACAGGTGACGCAATAATATAGCATGAAATACCAATTTTGTCAAGTATCGCAACGTTTTACCAAAAAATCCCTTTTTTGGGCCCGCGGAGAATCACGATGAGGAGGAGACATCATGACCACTCACACAAGCCCAAACAAGGGACTTTTCTCTCTAAGATTGAAACCTTAGACAAAAACAAAAAAAATGTCAAGTCTACGACCCGGCATCAGAAACGGCCTATTCCTCAATATGCACAACTTGATGACGTCTTCGGATACGCTCTACCTGAATGAGGACATATCCAATCCCAGCAAGGGCCCCGAGAATGAAGCCAGAAAAAGCATTAACAAGTAAATTCGGTCGAACCGGCCAGTTGGAATTGAGTGGATCATCAACCACCTGAACCGTAATATTGCTACTCGATGTGTATTCCCACCCGCTCTCTTCGAGGACATCTGAAATGGCGAGGGCTAAAAGCTCCGCCTGATCAACATCCGTGTGATAGACCTTCACAGTTAAGAGGCCCGTACTCCTCGTGACGGACGTTGAAATTGCATCTTCCCAACGCTTACGTTTTCTTGTTTCACTTCCGGTGTCGAAATAAGACTCATCGAGATTGTAACTGGTTGAAAATACCTCATCGTAAAACGACGTGGTGTAGATAGCGTTTGAAAGATCCTCCGCAATAATCTCAGCAGAACGACTCGCGGTGTAGGCATCCGTACTGCTACTGAGTTCCTGCGTTGCAAGAAGCCGCGTCTTTGAACTGTATTCGAGCGGCTGGATGAACGAAAGAAGAACCGCGAGAAACAAACCTACGGCAGCGAGTAGAAAAATCGTTGGCCACGCAGACAGAAGCGGCGTGAATCGTGTGTAGCTGTATGGCATGTCTTTAGTATAACAGATCTTCAAGAGGAACGAACGTCAACTCAACAGTGAACCTCTCTCTATCGCGAACAAACTCGAGCGTCGTGGTTTCTCCGGCAGTATGCTCAGCAAGCACCCCTGCAATAGAAGTACCATCCGTTAAAGATATTCCACCAAGAGCAGTGAGGATATCTCCATCTTCGATCCCTGCAAGATCTGCAGGGCCGCCAGAGAGAACTCCTGAACGTCGGCTAGCCGGAGGCGCTACATAAAACCCACGCTCACTTCCAGGGCCAAGGACTGGCGTCAGCCCCTCGGCGAGCTCCATCGTGTAAAGACCGATCCCAGCATACGCTGTTTCTCCATCTCGCAATACAGAACTAATAAACGGAGCAATATGAGCAAATGGTGTCACCTCTCCAGATGCATTTGAAAATCCAACGAGCTCACCGAGTGTGTCGAAAACAGGCATCGATGCTTCAAAAGTATGCGTCATCTCCCAGTGAAAGAGAAAATCTTCCGCAGGCTCAGAAACGAGCGCCCCCCGAGCAGACGCGTCGCGCAAGGAATTTGGCACAATGCTCCAAGGATCAGGAATCCCGAACAAAATCTCGCCGCCCAAAAAATCCTCACTGTTACCAAACGCAACCGTATCCATATTCGCGACACCTATCAGCTTAACGAGCGAGAGACCGCTCCGAGGATCATCGACGATTGATTCAATGGGAAATGTGGTGTCATGAATCCAGACGCCGACGTCTGTGAGCGGATCCCCCACCCCGTCAAACGTTCCTGTATCAAGAAGAATCCAACCGTCCGACGTCACTACCATTCCAGTACCGATACGATCTGTCGCATCAAGAACCTCTACATCATTCAAAACGACAAGAGCCGTACTCGTCCATGCACTTTCTTGCACAACTTCGAGAGCCTCCTCGTACGTTCCCGGAATCGGATCTGGCTTCACCTGTGAAATAGAAAGAAACCCACTTCCCTCCCCGAGTGATTCCAAATATCTATCAAGGGATGTGTTTGTGAATACCGCGGCGGAAACACCCGAAAGCATCCCGGCGAGCACAGCCACCAAGACGATCGTTCCCCAAACTGTCCAAGAAGGTTTTTTCATATAACTAGAACCAACGCGCCGTCGCGAATACGAGAACAAGAAGACCCCCTCCTACTATAAGATACTGCCGCAAGACCTCTTTCGACAAGCGCTCCAAGTGATGAGCTCTTGAAAGTCCCAAAAGAAGATAAAGCCCACACGTAAAAGCGGCTGCGTTTGCAAGGAAACTCGTGGGGAGCATGGAGAGCGCGATGTAAAACTCTGTCATCACAACCGCAATCATAAGGGCAAATCCTCGTGAACTTCTGAGGTCAATCTTACTCACCCAAAACACCCCGAGCGTCGTGATCGCTGTTGCTAAGAAGACCGCAATCGCCGGAAGCCAAACCGGCAGCTGCAAAAATAGCTGCGCCCCAAACCCCGCGCTCACTAAGAAGAATACGCCCACTAGCGTCAGAACAAGGGAGAGGTATTCAAGAGCGTACGCCTGATACGCCGCGGGGAGATGATGAAAGGTGAACAAGTTTTCCGCGTAAAGCCACATCAAAACGACTGTCGAAATTCCAAGGAGAAGTTTCATCCCCTGATCCTCAAGAAACAGATAGAAGAGTAACGCGGAAACGGTGAAGAAAATCGCCTGGCTCCAAAAAATCCAGAACGAAGCCTTACGTACGCGCCAAAGTAAAAGTCGACCGAGAAGAAGTGGAACGCACAGAAAAAGAAGAACTGCGAAAAGCACGGCAGACGGCCAAAAAATCAAAACAGAAAAACCGGCCGCCAAAACTGCAGCCAGGAGAAACGTTGTGATGCGATGTACAAGAATCATGGAAGCCAAGGGTATTCTTGATGCAAGACGTCGAGTCGAGCATCCCCTTCAACCTCGTCGCCAGTGCGCAAGAATCCAAATACGATAACGAGGTCCAAGTGCAAATCCTTGTACCCCGAAGGTACTGACATGTCAACAAGCGAACTGTACGCCAAGTCCGCATCCCCACCCTGCGCGTATGCCTCAAGAATTACCTCAAGATCCTCCTCGTAATCTTGCCGAGATACAATGACGGCCTCGTAATCGCCGCTCGCGGGTATTGGATCATCCTCTGGCCCAACCCACGCAACGATCACAAGCAAAAGCGACACGGTAAGTGCGGCGAGGATGAACGGAAACCATGAATGAGGCGGAGGCGGACGCATGTTAGAAAGACTTCTCCCTCATCTTAAACCACTCTTCAAGATACACACCAATCACCATCGTAAGCGGAATGGCGAGAATTGCTCCAGCGATTCCTGCAATCTGGAATCCAACGAGCAGCGCAAGGATACTAAGAATCGGGTTCAATCCCCCAACCCTCTGCATGATTTTTGGCGTGAGAATATCTGCTTCGAGCTGCTGAATCACAATGTAGAGCAAAACCACAAGCACCGCATGCACGGGCGAAACGGAAATGGCAATCAGGAATGCTGGAATCACCGCAAACGTCGGACCAAGAAACGGCACGATCTCGAGAAGGCCGGCAAGAAACGCGAGGACAAGCGCAAACGGAATCCCGAGAATCAACAGGCCGGCATACGTGATCAAAAAGATCAGGAGCATCAGGAGAAGCTGCCCACGAAGCCAGGCACCGATTTGTTTGCGGATCTTTGGAGCAAGACGCTTCACAAAATCTCCATACTTTGGCGGAGTAAGCCACATCACCCCTCGCGAAAGTGCGTCCTCTTCTGCAACGAGATAAAAAGCGAGGATAAGAATCAACACAACCGCCATCACACTCCCGAAGAATCCCGTGATCAGCCCAAGCACGTCAGGAATCGCCTCGGAGAGTCCAACCTCTTGAACGGTGCTGAGGACTGTGTCGACATCTTGAGAGAAAATATCTCCTGCCAGAAGTGCATCGAGGTCAATTTCTGGTCCAAGGAATGATTCAATCGTTGAACTGTACGTCGAAACCGCCTGCCCAAGCTGACTCACCACAGGAGGAACCACAAGAAGAAATGCCCCGGCCGCAAGAGCGAGCAAGAAAAGGTAAATCAGAAAAACAGAAAGCCCGCGCGGAAGGTGAAAACGCCTTGCCCAATCAGCAAACGGATCAATAAGCGCCGCAACGAGAAGAGCGACCAAAAAAATCGCCACAATATCTCGCAAGACATACACGAGAGCAACTGCCACGATCACAACAATCACACGAACAATCGTGCTTGTAGAAATATTGATTTTGACCGGCGGAGCGGCCTCCTCCTTCTTTCCACGCCTCATATAGGATAGTATATCATATATGTCAAACCTCGCTGTAAACAAGCACGTTCGATCTGACTACGAATTCCTCGAGGTATTCGAAGGTGGTTTGCGCTTAAGTGGCGCTGAGGTCAAAGCCGCAAAAAAAGGCAATTTGAATCTCAAAGGATCCTACATTTCGATTACAAAAGACGAACTGTGGATCAAAAACATGCATATTGGAAGGTACGCCCCGGCGGGAGCTCAGGAATCTTACGATCCAACAGCCGATCGGAAGCTCCTTGTGCACAAGCGAGAACTGAAGCGTCTCATTGGAAAAACCAGAGAAAAAGGATTGACAATCGTACCAATCCGTGTCTATACTAAGGGCGCTCTGGTGAAACTTGAGTTTGCCCTCGCGCGTGGAATCGCAAAACATGAGAAGCGAGACAAGATCAAAAAACGCGACATTGAACGTGAGATGCGACGCCAGGCAAAAGATCTATAGACGCACGGGCCCGTCCCGTCGTTTGCGAACGAGTGGGCCTGCCCCGTCGGTCGCGACCGACGGGGCCTGCCAGGCATCGATGGCAGTGTGAAGCGATTTTCGATCAAGCCGGAGGTGCTCCCCCTTCGTTATCACGAGGAGCAAATCGACAATTGCCAATTCTGTCGTAGCCAAGGTGAAGAACATGTTTACCATGCCTTCCCTTGCAATGGCTGTCGCCTAAGGGCCACATCCCATCCGCCCTTCCTTGTCTGCTGGAAGGATTCCGGGTGTTATATCCGCGGACTGCAGCGCATCGCCTGACTCAGGTGCGAACAAGCGGCAGAGTCAGAACGGTTGATGGTATTTGGCTGCACCTTGATCCATCGAACGTAATGAAGTGCAGCAAAGCTTGTAGACGTCGTAATTGAATCCCTGACCAGACGGGAGTTCGACTCTCCCCAGGTCCACCAGCCGTCGCTTCATAAGATTTCTGCGTTGATGAAGCAACCGGCTGCCCGTCGTAGCTTTAGCGAAGACGGGCCCACCAGGATAGCTAGATGAAGCTATGTCTGGCACGCCATCCCAATATGCATCATGTCTATATTATTCAGAGCCGGATAGACCCTCGTCAAATTTACAAAGGCTATACAACAAACATCCGAAAAAGAATCCTTGATCACAACCATGGAAAGTCAGTCCATACAAACAAATACCGTCCATGGAAACTACTCTTCTTCGCAAGCTTTGCAAAAAAGAAAACTGCCATGGAGTTTGAGCGGTACCTCAAATCATCGTCCGGTCGAGCCTTTACATCTAAGAGATTAACCCCGTCAAAATGAGAATCCATCGTCATCGAAACCGAAAGCCTAAGTTCGACATTCCTGTTTTTAAAACCAACGAACGCATCACCGCGCCGCAAGTGCGTGTTCTTGATGCAGATGGCACAATGCGCGGAGTCCTACCAATCAAAGAAGCGATCCAACTCGCAAAGGATCAGGGACTCGATCTCATTGAGGTTTCTCCAAAAGCCGATCCTCCTGTTTGTAAGATTCTCGACCACGGCTCATTTAAATATCAAAAAGTGAAGGAGGCGAAGAAGCAGCGAGCTAAGTCGAAAGAAGTCGACATCAAAGGAATCCGACTCTCTTTGCGCATTGGGAAAAATGATCTTGATGTACGGCGAAAGCAGGCGTCAAAATTTCTGGAAAAAGGAAATAAGATTCGCGTGGAGATGATCTTGCGCGGACGCGAGAAAGCTCATCGAGACCGAGCAAAGGAAGTTATGGATGGATTCGTGACGATGCTCGGAGAAGATTACGATGTTCGTGTTGAGCAGCCTCTCAAACAGGCTGGAGGACGCATCCACATGATCATCGCGCGCACCGCTTGACGATTATCGCTGATTTGAGTACACTTCTGCCGAATTCAACCTATGAAACAGAAGACACACAAAGCGCTTGCGAAGCGCTTCAAACTCACGAAAGGGGGTAAATTGCTCAAGCGCAAAGCTGGGCAAGGTCATTTTAATTCGAGAGAAAACGGAAAGACTCGCCGCAGCAAACGCCGCAACGTCTCGATGCCTACATCCATGACCAAGGCCGTAAAAAACCTTCTAGAGAAACGATAATATGCCAAGGGTTAAACGCGGAACACAACATACCAAACGTCGAAAAAACCTTCTTTCAAAGGCGAAGGGTTATAAGTGGGGACGAAAAAGTAAGATTCGCCTCGCAAAAACAGCCGTCCTCAAGGCCGGTGCCTATGCCTACCGAGACAGGCGCAACAAAAAGCGCAATTTCCGACGCTTGTGGAACATCAAGATCAATGCCGGTGCTCGAGAAAACGGAACGACCTATTCTCGCTTGATCGATGGGCTGAAAAAGGCGAATATCGAACTGGACCGTAAAGTCCTCGCAGAACTTGCAGAAAAGCATCCGAAAGTCTTCAGTAGAATCGTTGAAACAGCAAAATAAAGACGTAGATAAGAAAAGCGCCCATTTCGGGCGTTTTTTTGTTTTCTGAGATAATCTCCCCCACCCCATTGACAAATCTGCCATTTAATGCTACTCTAAAGCGTCGATCATTATGATCAGACGGTGGCAGCCGCCACGCCCGGGGCAACCTGGGATCCTTGGCGGCTCGCCGCCTTTCGAACCTTCATAGCCTGGCAGCGTCCAGGCACCACAGGAGTCCTCATGCTCAAGAAGATCCTCTACGGCCTGGGCGTCTTGGCCGCCATCGCAGTCGCTGCGATCCTGTTCGTCTACATGGACGACATCGCCACTCTGGTCGGCGTCGGCAACGACACCACGATCGCGGCGGACGAAGGCGACGTCGGTGACGGCAGCGCCGAGGGCGACGCGGTCGCTGCCGCACTCCCGAAGCCGGTGAGCTGCGTCGGCAAGAGCGTGCGCGTCGTCGAGCGCGACAACGTCGTCTACGAGCAGACGCCGAGCCCCCACGACCCCAGTGGCGACTTGTACGAGATCCGCCTGTCGAACACGGCGGCGGACGAGTCGGGACGCTGCGTCGTCGCCACTGGCGATGACAAGGGCGACGTCCTCCTTGCTGATGGCTGCCTGACCCTCAAGAAGGGCATCCAGCTCCCGGACGCGAACTGCCCCGTGCGGCGCGAGTGCGTCGTCGGCCCGAACGACTGCAAGGGCCCGGCAGCCGCCACCGCCCTCACCTCCGCCGAGCCCGGCGCCGCCGACCCGCTCGACGAGGTCGACCCCGGCCTCCTCCTGCGCACCCTGACTAACCTCAACGAGACGGTCCGCAACGGCTTCGATCGCCTCGATCGTCGCGTCGGCGCTCTCGAAGAGCGCGTCGACGACGCCCACCCGGCGCCGCCCTCGAGCTGAGCCTCACCAAGCTCAACCGTACCCCCCTAGTAGCACTTGCGAACGGGGGGTTTCGCTTTGGGAAAATTTTGCGTAACAACCTTGACAAAAGGGCGTTATTATAGTAAGGTCACATGCACGATCATTCACAAAAGACCCATTCTTCACAACAACACCTACCAAGGAGTAGACCATGTCTACGACAGTCAACGACATTCTGAGCCGTCTCGAGCATAGCCTGCACGAGGAGAGCGACATCGATGCAGCCCATCAGCTGCTCGGACTCGCTGCGTGCGAGATCGATGACCACGACCAGAAGCTCAGCGATGAGCTCCTGGAACTCCAGAGCGACACGAACCTGAGCAGCCCGGTGCTGCTCGCCGATCGGATCAACCTGATCGCCGCTCGCGAGTCTGGCGCCGAGACCGTCGAGGTCCGGCGTGTGGGCACGGACGAAGTCACCGTGGGAGTCGTTGAACCCCACGATGCTCGCGACCGAACCGTAGTCCAGGTCGAGGTCGAGATCGTGGAAGAGCCCGATGACGCTCAGCCAGCACCTGCTCGCATTCGATTGCCGAACAGTAGCTGGCGCAGCGATATCTTGAATCTGGGCTCACCGCCGAATCTGGCGAGCCTAGGAGACATGCGAGGCGAGGAATCACGCCAACGACCTCACTCCCCGCCTCGTCGAGAAGACCAGACACTCATAGATGCTCCCGATCCGGGACCTGGAACCGTAGGTTCTCTCGAACTCGATGCACCCACAGGACCCACGCTCCTCGGTGCTGATCGCTGGGACGCGGACGATGCTCCAGGCGACCAGCCGGAGGAAGCAGCGACAGACGCGCTCGACCCGGCCTCTGCAGACGAGCCGCAGTCCCCTCCGCCCATGCAGCCCTCTGGATCCGTCTCGGATGCGGTCGGCTTCTTCACGGACCATGAAGACGAGGAGCCCGCCGAGACAGATGCTCTCCCCGGCGTCGACGAAGTAGGCGACTGGTACGATCCCGTCGACGAAGTAGGCGACTGGGTCGATCCCGTCGACGAGATCGCACCCCGAACGCGAGATCCGATCATGCGCCCGCTCGTGGGAATCACCCTGGGCGTGGTGCTGCTCGCTGCGACTGCCCTGCTCTGGGTCAACCTTCCGGAATCTTCTCCGGAGCCGGCGAGCCCGCCGAGCGCTGTTGCAGACGCTGAGCACAACATGACCGAAGCCGAGTACATCGCCTACAGGCAGACGCAGGAGCGTACCAAGGCGAAGACCAAGGCTCAGGCCGAAGCCCTCGCAGCGCAGCAGGCAGCCGAAGCAGAAGCGGCGCGAGTCGTGGAAGCTGATGCTCTCGCAGCACGGGAAGAAGCGGAAGCGGC
>MPMF02156004.1_pt1 | contig 14094 bp, 13 predicted proteins | sample 1617271 | NCBI WGS metagenome assembly MPMF02 (sample SAMN05944812, study PRJNA350692) | marine metagenome | biome: marine; feature: ODZ; material: water; isolation source: 120 m water sample prefiltered with 30 um filter, filtered on to 0.2 um... | place: Pacific Ocean | collected 2012-04-09... | reverse complement strand
CCATGGCAAAAGGAAGATCCTCCCAAGAATTTTCCTGCTGATGCAAGTTTAGTTAATACAAATCAATCATTGTTCCATCTTGCACTAATTGAAGATTGGGAAGAAGGATGCAAGCAAGGCATTTATCAATATTCTACTCGTGGATTGAATCTCAAAAATATTGGATTCATCCATTTGAGCTATCAACATCAACTTAAGTCCACATATAATCAATTTTATCGTGACATAGGCACAGTACTTAGCTTGAAATTAAATCCAGAGGAATTGACCATGCCTCTACGAGCCGAGCCCTCATCAGAAGGAGAGCTCTTTCCTCATCTATTTGGAGCCTTGCCTTTGCGTGCCGTAGAGCTTGTGGAAACCTATCCATGAATGAAATCGTTGATATCTATCAAGACCGTCTCCACTTTTCTGCAACAGAGCGAAATCGTGATGCGATTGCTTCTGTGCTGATCAAGACGCTGCCAACAGATGGGAGAGTGTTGGAAATTGCAAGTGGCAGTGGCGAACATGCCGTTGCTTTTCAGAAACTATTGCCAAAGCTCATCTGGCACTGCAGTGACATCGAACCAAAACATCTTCGCAGCATCAACGCTTGGATCCATTTCGAGCAGCTTGAACAGGTCATGCCCGCCCCGATAACACTCGATGTTAGAAATCGTCCCTGGCAACTACCTGATGTACTGATTGATCATCTTTGTGGGGTTATTTGCATCAATATGATTCACATCTCTCCTTGGAATTGTTGTGAGTCCTTGATCCAAGAAGCCTCTCAAATAGTAGGCGACTCTGCACCACTAATTCTCTATGGGCCATATAAACGCAATGGCCTACATACCAGCGAAAGCAATGCCAGGTTTGATGAGTCTTTACGCAATCAAGATCCAAGCTGGGGAGTGCGTGAACTTGAAGACGTAGAACAACTTGGCTTAAGTGCAGGCCTAAGCCTAAATAATATTATTGAGATGCCAGCCAATAACCTCTCCTTGATATTCAGAGCTAATCAATCCTGACATTTGGCCACGCAATGGATACATCCATCTATATAGGTGCAACGAGGTCAACTGCCAGCAAAACAAACTTAAAGGGTAAGTTCCTCTTCATTGCTAACTACCCTCACCCGCTTAGTCACCGTGATCACCCCATCAGGATGAACCAACATCACGGCCCAGGTCTGACTGCCGGGCGTAAACGGAGCCTGCACAGATTTAAATAGGCCGCCGCCATGCATCGGTGCTAGCTGAATTTCAGGAGTGCTTTGAAGGCTCACCTGCACAGGCGTAAGCGCAATCAAGCCGCCTGCCACCATCGCATCACCCAGGGGCTCATCCAGCACCACGTCTACGTCATAACGACTACCAGTAAGCACAGCTTCAGGAATCAACAGGCTGATCGGCAGAGGTGGACTTGCACTGCTCAGAATCGACTGCTCGCTAATGACTTCTTCACCAATTATCCGCTCGCCTTCGGCCTGAAGTACGAGCCGTTGGCTTGCCTCAAGCGCATAGGTAAGGCCTTCACTCTGGCGACTACCGCTCACAGCAACTTCAAGGGTCGAGCGTCCATCCTGGAGAGGGCTGGCCTGATTGACAGTCCAACGAGCATCGGGGAAACGGGCAGAAAAGATGCGAAAACGACTCTCCAAATCAGACGCATACTCCCCTGCAAGCAGACCACTAAGTGCTTCGCCTCCTGGTGTATTAAGAGCCTGCTGCAGTCTGATGCGCAGAGGTGCAGATCCTGCTTGGTAAGAACTTTTACTCAGAGATTCTGCACCCACTGGCCGCCCTAACAATGGCCAAGGCAAAAGCACTGCAAAGAGGGCGAGCACACTGGAGGCCAGAGCGGCTGATTTGGGATGACGCACTGGAGGCTTCACTGCACTGCCGATAAGTTAGGCCCCACCTTCCTGCTCTGCCCGCTGTTATGCCACGGCTTTTGATTGCTGCCAGCGGCACCGGTGGTCATCTATTCCCCGCCCTGGCTGTAGCCGAAGCCTTACCCAGCTCCTGGAACGTGCGCTGGCTTGGAGTACCAGACCGACTAGAAACCAAACTGGTGCCAGAGCGCTATGGCCTGATCACTGTGCGCGCAGGAGGTTTACAAGGGCGCGGCCTGCGCAAGCTGATGCAGTTAATCCAATTACTCGCTGCCACTGGCCATGTGCGCAAGGTGCTACGAAAACAACAATTCGATGCAGTTTTCACCACTGGGGGCTACATCGCTGCACCGGCGATTCTGGCTGCACGCTGGTGCGGCATACCTGTAATGCTGCATGAATCCAACGCCATTCCCGGACGCGTAACACGCTTACTGGGTCGTTTCTGTGAGGTCGTAGCTATTGGCCTACCAGCTGCTGGCGAGCGCATACCAGGCAGCACAGCAGTAGTCACCGGAACACCTGTGCGTGCAGCATTTCTTTCACCCCAAGCCCTACCGAGCTGGGTTCCTGACGGAGCCGGCCCACTGCTGGTGGTGATCGGTGGTAGCCAGGGCGCCGTAGGACTAAACCGCATGGTGCGTCGTGTAGTGCCCACCTTGCTAGAAGCAGGCTGCAGGGTGGTGCACCTCACCGGCAACAACGACCCAGAGATACGACAACTGCGACACCCCAACCTGGTGGAGCAACCCTTCAGTGACGAAATCCCTGGATTACTACAACACGCCGATCTGGTAATTAGCCGTGCCGGTGCAGGCAGCATCAGCGAACTGGCGGTATGCCATTCACCAACCATCCTGGTGCCATTCCCGCAGGCAGCAGACCAACATCAAGATGCCAACGCAGCCTGCGCCGCTGAGCTCGGTGCTGCTGTGATCGTCCACCAACACGATCCAGAACATCGAGCCCTTGGCGATGCTTTAAATCGTTTGCTAGGGCCACGTCTACACAGCGAAGATCCTGGCTGCGATCATTTGCTAGCAATGACTCAAGGCATGAAAAAGCTGGCCGTGCGTGACGCGGAACAGCAACTAGTGACATTACTGAAACAGCTCAGCGGAGCAGATCTCTGAACGCTGCAACGATGCGGCGATTGCCTGACCTGTGCTGCAAACCAATACGTAACCAATGCTCCCCAAGCTCTGCAAACGAGCGGCAGTCACGCAACAGCACCCTGCGCTGAGCCATTTGCTCTCGTAATCGCACAAGAGAAGCATCACCGCGAATCAACAAGAAATTGGCAGCTGATGGATAGGGCCTAATCCCTGAAAGATCACTCAGCTGTGCATGCATCCAAAGCCCCTCCCGTGCGACCCACTCCTGAACCCGCACCATCCATCGCTCGAGTGCAGACCGATCAGTCATCAATGCAGTGCCTGCAGCAATAGCAAAGCCATTAAGAGGCCATGGATCTCGCCATTGCTGCCAACGCTGCAAACGCTCTTGCGTGCCAATGGCATAACCCAAGCGCAACCCAGCCACTGCAAACAACTTGGTAAGACTGCGAATAACAACAAGGTTTGGGTGGTTGACCACCATGGGAACTAAAGACTGACGCTCGCCATCGGGCACCAATGGCAAGAACGCTTCATCACAGACAACCAGCCGATAACGCTGGAGCAGAGGTTCGAGTGATGCTCTGCTCCACAACTGACCTGTTGGGTTATGGGGATTAGTGATCCAAAGAACATCGGCAGCAGGCCTCAACGGGAAAGGCTGGGGTGCTTCAGCAGTCCAGGAGAGTGGCAGAGGAAACGCCTGTAAGGAGCCTTGCCAACATCGCAGCGCCCTGCAGTAATCAGCGAAACCTGGAACAGGCAATCCACTCACACCCTGCAGCGCCGCATCACGTGCAACCCAAGTGAACAATTCGGCTGCACCATTGCCTGGCAACACCATCGCAGGATCAACGCCATGCCAGTGACTGATCGCTTCTCGCAGTTGATGATGACTGCGATCCGGGTAGTCCCTAAGGGTGCAATCAGTCAAAGCTCTGCTTAAGCAACGGCGCAAAGGCCGCGACGGAGGGAAAGGCACTAACGACGCACTGGCATCCAACAACTGCTCCGGCCGACAACCCAACCGCTGCGCTTCTTGAATGCGATTACCACCGTGAGCAGAGGAAGCTGAGCTCAAGCCAATCGCAACCCTGAACAACAATCCATACTGCCGAAGCCGCTGGAGTCGACGCGCTTAAGGAAGGCCGATAGAAAGCAGTAGCAGATCAAATTTGCACTCGCTTTAACGATGCGCCTTCGCCTAACAGCCCTATTGGTGATTCTAGCCAACAGCACTGGAACGCTTGGTATTGCCCAGCCCATAGAGGCCGGCAGCAAATTCGAAGATCTTGTGCAACTGCTGGAGAAAAAAATATGCATAAGCTGCAAACTTCAAGATGCCGATCTGATGCATGCCGATCTGCGCGATGCCAACCTTGAGAAAGCAAAACTACAAAGAGCCGATTTAGGACGCGCCCAGCTTGATGGAGCCAACCTGAGCGGTGCTGATCTGAGCTTTGCAACCCTTCGCTACGCCTCACTACGTGGAGCTGATCTTCGCGGTGCCACGCTCACCGGAACAGACCTAATCGGAGCAGATCTCAATGGCGCCAAACTTGATAAAAACGCACTTTCCAGTAGTCATTGGAAGGATGCCAAAGGAGTTCAAGCCGTAGCTAGCGACTATGCCTCGCTTCACAACGCTGGAGTAGAAGAAGCATTAAAGGGTCGCTATCCAGAAGCAGAGGGCTACTTCAACAAAGCCCTGACACACCGACCAGATGCCGCAATCACATGGGTAGCACGAGGTATCTGCCGAGCTGAACAAGCTAATCGCGATATGGCCTCCCGCGACTTCGCCTACGCCGCCGAATTATTCGAACAGCAAGAGCAACCTGAACTGGCCCAACAAATGCGAGAAGGTGCAAAACGCGTAAAAAAAGAGCACACACATGCGAGCGGTAATGGATTAGGAGGCGCAGTCCTTAGCAGCGCAACTGGTTTATTTCAAAAGCTATTACCCCTGGCGGTGAAATACTTTGCCCCAGCAACATTTTAATTAATCTGCCTTAAACAGGCCATCCTCTTGCGCAACTAAAATAAAAACAATGTTTTTATTTTTGTCTTCCCTGGCTATAGATCAGCTGCCGTGCGGCGCCAGTAGAGGGCCGATATCCATATCCATAGGTGCCACCAACATTGTCATCAATGATGCGAGCACTCACCATGATCACAAGTTCACGATTAACCCTCGCTCCTTGTGTCTTTCGGAAGAATTGACCAATAAAAGGAATATCACCAAGAATGGGCCACTTGGTAACCACCTGTTTATCTTCATCCTGAATTACACCAGCAAGAATCAAAGTTTGCCCATCACGTAAACGCACAGATCCAGTTTCTAAATTACGCTTATATAGAGTAAAGACCGAACCACAATTTGGCACATCTGTAGGAACTCCTATTGCTGCTGAAATATTGGGCTCAATCGTAAACGTAACGAAGCCATTGTCATCAATCTTCAGGACTCGTGCACCGAGGGTAAGGCCAGCAGTTTCTCTTGTTGATTCATAGCTAATATTACCATTACTATCTTCATTCTTTGCGCATTTTACGATCACCTGACTGCCAACAGCAACCAAGGCCTCGTTTGCTCTAGAGCGGCCTACATCATCAGATGACGAATCAATGCTTTCGGCATTTTCGGATAAGATCAAAGTCGGAGAGGCTAGTATTTTGGTGCTTTTAGATAGAATTTGAGCCTTCAGAAAATCATAAAAAACTTGGTCAGGATAATTTAGAGAAGGATTACGAGTCGTGGTTTCTGTACCCTTATCCTCACTAGAGTTACTCGATTCTTCCGATGAATCGCTTACGACATCAAATAAAATTGCCCCGCGGCCACCATTAGTCAATAGATTGCCAAAGTTATCGAACTGAAGTCCATCAGCCTTTTCAGGCTTACCTTCATCATCACGCTGAATTTTTCCGGTCGACATACCATTATCGTCTAGCTCATAAATATAACCATAGTCATAACCCTGATTCCAAGTTGTTGTTGTTGAACCAGAGCTACTCTCTGTTTCAGTCTCCACCGGGGCAGAGGTAAAAGAGCCAGCATCGGCCGGTAAATTACGCCCAAATGCAGCCAACAATCTCCCTTGATCATTAACGATTAAATTATTACCAAAGCGCAAGGAAAAACTATTATCAATCTGACTATCATTATCCAAATTTACATCCAGAATCTTCACCGATAGCGCCACCTGTCGCTGCCTGAGGTCAATCTGCTTTAGATAACTCTCAGCCACAGACACCAACTTAGAATCGCCTACTAATGTGATCGTTTGCAAGCGAGAATCAGTTGTACCAGAAAGACCCTTAAGAGGACCAACTGAAGATCCGTAAGTCTCAATACTCGTCGTTTTAGAAGAAGTTTGAGAAACCTGATTGCTCAGCTGAGATGTCCCTGCCGATGATGCTTCTCCAGAAGTAATGCTGATAACGTTCACCTTGCTAATCGATGCTCCAAGGCTGGCTAAGTAATCGGCCGCAGAAGAAGCACTTGCTTGATTCAGGCGATAAATTTTCGACACCTGAGGACCAAATGTTTTGCTCGCAACGGCACTACCAACAAGCAGCGTGCGACCATCAAGCTTGCCCTGTAAGCCTGATGCCAATAGCACCCCATTTAAGGCACGTGCATAACTCTCGTTTTGGAAAGCCATCGACACCTTCTTGCCTCCACTATTGGCTGGTGCCGTCGCCGATGTCTCCACCGCAGTAGACGTTCCAGGCTGCGAATCATCTCCAACAAAGATGAACCCATAGCCTCCCAAGCGAGCAAGAGACATCAAGGCATCCTTAGCAGGTGCATTGTTCAAAGTAAGCGTCACTGGAGGTCCACTCACCTGCACAAAACTGCGATTACTGAGCACCATGGTGCCCACAGCCATATCTCCCAGTGGAGGCGCCACAGCACGTTGTCGCAAGGGCGGTACATATGCCGCCTGAGGCACTCGCCCTGGCGTTTGCAAGTCCAAGCGGCCAGTTTGCACAGTCGGGCCAGCTAATCCTGGAAAACTAAGAATTAAATTGCGGCCGTCGGCACTCACCACTGGGTCCAACAGCGGCCGGCCGGCCACACCCTCCACCTTCAACTGATAGCTCTCACCCGATCCCGAAAGGCTCACAGACTGCAGCCCGAGCTCCGGCATTGACACCTGCTGAGGACCACGTCGAAGACCAGGCGTGCCCTGAGTGCGTAGTCGACCTTCCCAGCTCTGCCCAGACCGTTGCTGCTGCAAAACGGGTTGTAGGCCCACCCCTTCAATAATGACCTCAATACTGTCTTGTGAGCGCCGCAGCTTCAACTCCATAACCCCCTGCATCCTTGCCTTCACTGGCCGAGGCATCACCACCCCCTCAGCTATAGACATGCCACATAAGCCAAGCGCAGCAAGCAGAGGAACCAATCGCTGGGAACGTGACATACAGCTACCCAGGCTCGATCTGGCACACAATCTGCACAGATGGTATCGATCGATTTCCTTGCCAGCTAGGGGGCTCAGGCTTCTGGAGGTAATCCCTCCTCAGAATCAAGAATTCTCGTCTCCCCTTCCTTTGCAGGGACGGCTACCTTGTCGTAGAAGGTCAGTCGCATCCTTAGCTGCGTAAGTGCTGGTCCTGTGGCGTCACCATCTGGCCCCTTCTTAGGATCAAGTGCTATCAGCTCAAGATCACTGGGTTGAACAACTAGCTGCAAAGCTTCTATACCTCGAAGAAAGGCCTGCAGGCGCAGAAAAGATCCGCGGGCTTGCAAAATCACGGCCGTCTTCTCATAGCCACGAACTGCCAACGGATTCTCAGAAACAATCTCTTCCTGATCTGGCTTCGGATTGCTGCCTGGAGGGTTGTTACGACTAACCGCTGAAGGTGAGGGGGCTACTGACACAGGCTCATAGAGCTCGAGCACTACCCCTGTAGCCATGGATTCACGACTCAACTGGGCCAAGAAAGTTTGGATTTTGTCCTTGCCTGCCACCAGATTGACCAGCACAGCCTGCTTTTGCTGAACCATTGCCAACTGTTCAGCGGCTGTCTTCAACTTGCCGGGCAACAAAGTTATTGACGCCTGTTGTTTAAGCAAATGCTGCAAACGTTGCTGCTGACTTTCCAAACGAACCAAGGTGGGCAGCACAACAAGACACGTCAATAAACCAGCCACCAGGCCACCTGTTAGCAACGGCAACCCCACCAAGGCACGCTCGCGTGTGATTTTGCGCTGCCAACTAGGTAGCTCTGGGCTGAGGTTCGTCATGGAGCAACCCCATAGCGCTCTAGTAGTTGATAACGCTCCACTAAACCAGTTGCACCCAACTCACGCAGCTCCTGCAGAGAAGGCCTGCTCTTGGCATCCAAAGTCACATCAATACTGAACTGCACGAATTGCACCTCCTGGCCATCACCCTGCCTCTCCACTTTTACAACCTTCACCCCACCCGGTTTCACCATGGACAGAACTGAAAAGTTCAACTTCAAGGCATCAATGGCTTCACCAGCCCCCATAAAACCAAGATCCCTAGCTTCGCCTTTGATATTGATCCGCTCATCCTCCACGGAAACTTCCGTCAGTTGGATACTGGCCGGCGTCTCCAAACGCAACTGTTCCATCAATGCAGAACTCGCCCTAGCCGCCACTAATTGCTCAGCGATCTGAGTGTTGTCCTGACGCATAACTGCTGTACGCGCCTTCATCTGCTTGAGTTGTGCCAAATCCCGCTTCAACCGTTGTTCCAATGGCTGCAAGCGATCAAGTTCGACCTGTTGCCGCTTTTCCTGCCAGGCAAACCAAGCAGCCACTACTAAAGCAACAACAACCAACAGAGCCCCGAGGCCAATTCCCTTATAAAGCAAGATTCGCAACGGAGGCACAGGAGCAGGTTGAGCTGTCAGACCTGCCTCCAGGCGACGTTCCTGCAATAAATCCAAGCCAGGACCATTAGGTGAAGAAGCCATCAAAATTGCTCCCAGGCGCCTGCTAGAGCTAAACAGGCCAAAGCTGCAAAGTCACCCCGCCAAAAATTAGCTTCGGGCCCCTCAAGGGCGGTTGCCCCATCTTCAAGTAGCCAAAACTTCTCTTTGCTTAGACACACACCACGACCTTGAGAATCCAAAGCTAAACGAAGTTTCTGCTGATCAACAGCAGCGGCTGTAATCCACCACGCCAAGGGCAGAGCACTGCCACAGCGCTGATGCCATGCCTGCAATACCTCATCAACTTCATTCAATAACTGATCAGGCGAATTCCCACCAACAGAGGCCGCCAGAGCATGGTCTAACTCTGGCAAACCGCCGCGTAATAACAGCAAACGCCAGCGACCATCATGTTTGACCAACCAAATCAGATCACCCTCAAAGTGTTTAGTGGCCTCACGCACAGTCCGCCAAGCAGCCGTGAGCATCCACTCAAGGCCCAGTAGCGGCAAATCAGCAGCCTCGCTCACATCAACCCAGGCATGCACCATCAACCTGTCAGTCCTCACCGCTAAAGACATCGACGTTGTAGTGCTCAAAAATGAGGCTGGTTGCACCGATTTCACAGTCAAATAGGACTCCGCCAAAGAGAACGGCCAGTTCAGCTCAGGGTTGAGCTCGCGCAAGGCCTTCACCTGATCTAAATCGGGTTCACCATCAGGCCAACAGAGCAAACGCCATTGGCATGCCTGCATCGGCAACAACATCTCCAACTGCCCCCCGAGAATGCCCATATCCAGCAGCAGGTCTGCTACTAACTCAGCCAAGGCCTGACGCTGCATCGGCAAACCTGCACGACAAAGACCCTGAGGGAGTGGCACATGTCGAAGCGTCAGCCTCTCACCCTGTTGCCAAAGCAATACGAGGGCAGTGTCGTCAACAGCAAGCAGCACCCGTTGCTTCAAAAGCCACCACTCGGTCATGGCCTGCAGCTGCTCCAGCTGAGGGAAGCGTTCGCGTAGACCAGCCAACACCACGGAGAGGCATCCACGCTCTGATGAAAGCGTATCGGCTACTGCCAAGGCACGCCGCTACCGACAGCCTCCGACACATGGCGAAAGCCATGGCGGTCGAGCTGAGCAACAAGCCCCTCCAAAATATGCGGGACTAGATCTGGCCCCTTAAAGATCCAGCCTGTATAAAGCTGCACCAGGGAAGCACCGGCACTGATCCGCTCCCATGCCGCCTCTGGGGAGTCGATGCCTCCCACTCCGATCAAGGGCAAGGCCGGACCTGCAGTGGCCCGCAACCGCCGCACCACCTCTAAGGCACGTTGACGTAGTGGTGCTCCACTTAGGCCACCAGCTTCCTGCGCCAAAGTTCGACCTGTATTAGCAATAACGCGCTCTTCGAGACCTAAGCGATCGATGCTGGTATTAACAGCAATTACACCTGCCAAACCCTCCTCATAAGCAAGCCGAGCAAGCCCATCAATAGCTTCATCAGCAAGATCTGGAGCAATTTTCACCAGCAGCGGCGGGCAACCTGGCAAGCGCCGCAATCGCTCCACCAGTCGCCGCAACTGACTGGAATCCTGGAGATCACGCAAGCCAGGAGTATTTGGAGAGCTGACGTTGATCACGGCGTAATCAGCCAATGGCGCCAGCAACTCAAGCGACGAGGCATAGTCATCTGGAGCAAGCTCTAGCGAAGTGATCCTGGATTTACCTAAATTGATGCCCAGCACAGCGGGCCGTTGACCTGGTGAAGGCAGGATTTGCCGCTCCAAAGTGCGACGCATTGCTTCAGCACCATTGTTGTTGAAGCCCATGCGATTCAAGGCGGCCTGCTCTGCAGCCAAGCGAAAGAGTCGAGGCCGAGGGTTACCGGTCTGTGCATGCCAAGTAACAGTGCCGAGCTCAGCGAAGCCAAAGCCAAAGCGATCCCAAATACTGGCCGCCACACCGTTTTTATCAAAACCAGCAGCCAGTCCAACAGGGTTACAAAACCGACAGCCAAACAACACCTGCTCAAGCCGTGGATCAGAACGTTGCATATCCTTGGCCAAAGCCGCCAAGACACCTGACACGACTGGCCAATTCCTGCAAACAGACGCCTGGCCTAGAGCACTCAATGCTGCTTGAACCAACTGTTCAGGATCAAGACCCTGATCTTTGGCAAGTACAGGTCCCAGCCAACGCCGGTAAGCCCCCCCGGTAGAGAGCACCCTTGCAGGTGATGGCTCAGCCATCCTGGGCCTCCTCAGATCTGATCCGATCCTGCCGCGAAGCGACGCAACCGCCAGCAACATTCATCCACTGGCTCAATTAGCCAATCTCGCCAGCGCCAGGAAGCCTTCTTACGCTCCAAATGCGCCATAGGTTGCTCCACTAATTGAGCCAACTCAGCCAGGCTTAATCCATAGCCACGCTCAGCCAAGCGATCAGCCAGCTCAAGCCGTGTTAAAAGCTGCTGCAAGTTAGCGGGCGCAAGATCTTCTCCATCGCTGGCCTCTTCTATCGGCTCAACAAGGCCAACTGCCTCAGAGGATGTCACCCGTCCACTCTTCAACGCTGGAACACCTCCTTTAGAAAAGCTCACCGCGATCTGATCGACCCGTTCGTTATCAGGGTCACCGCTATGTCCTTTGACATACGCCAGAGAAACACCCTCAATGCGAGCACGATCCAATGCCTGCCAGAGATCCTGATTGAGCACTGGCTTGCCGGCAGCAGTGCGCCAACCCTTACGCTTCCAACCCACCATCCACTTGCCCAAACCATCAATCAAATATTTGCTATCGGTACGGATCTTTAAATCAGGATGACAAGGAAGCTCTTGCAGCCTTTCCAGCACAGCAAGGGCAGCCTGAAGTTCCATACGGTTATTGGTCGTGGCAGCTGAATAGCCTCCAAACTCCTCCACGCTGCCATCCTCAAAGCGAAGCATTGCACCCCAGCCTCCAGGCCCTGGGTTCCCACTACAAGCCCCATCTGTGGCGGCGGCCACAACCCTTCCACTGCGATCAGCCATTTGAGAACTCTTTTCTGATTTGGTACAACACGGTTCGCTTGTCCTTTAAGAGTCAGCAGTCATGTCGCGAACCTACCCTGAGCTCCACATGACACTAAGGAAACCGAAGCCCCGCAACAAGCTGTTGGCTCTGGGCCTGGGTTTTTTTACTTTGCTGACGCCACTCCCGGCAGTCACTAAAACAATTTTCGACAGTCAGCCACTCCACCAGGAACGCTTTGTAGTACTGGCCCAGGCAGTGGGAAAAAATCGGTGGAAACTACTGGTAATCGAACAGATCAAGCACCGGCCACTGTGCTGGAAAAACCTTCAAGAAGATTTGGTGGAGCCCACCCTGAATAACTTCAACTTTGCAGGCATCTGCAACCGCTACTTAAACAGCAACAACTATTCCCTGCGAAGTAGCGGTGAAGATGTGGCTCGACGCTTCCGTCTGCGGATCTCTAAAAATAAGCAGAGCCTTGAACTTAAAGGCTTTGACGCAAATCAAGCTGTTCCGATCACCGTGGCCAAGGCAATACTCCCTAAACGCAATCAAAATGGCTTCGTAAAATTGAAACTGGAGCCTGGCTGGAAGCTGGAACGACGTACATACCAAGGACGCACGCTCAAACACATCTATTTCGCTCATCCAGATCCTGTGAACCTGCTTATTGCCAAAGCATCCGCTAGTCAAAGGCCTGCCATCTTCGACCAACTGGGAGCACCCAGTGCACCGCTTCCCCCCAAGCTCACAAACCAAAACCGCAGTGTGATGCAAGGCAAAGGACCGATCCGACTCGTTGTGATCCCTTACCGCCAATAATTCATACTGCCAAAGGCAGGACAGTTGACGGAGCGCCCCTTAAAGCGGGCATTCATAAATACCTCCCTTAACATAAGTTTGTGTGAGGGGTGATAAAGAATTCAGGGTCGAAACAAGGAAAGACTCCTGGATGCACTCCAACAAAAAGCTCTGCCTTTGGCAGGGCTTTTTTCATGCACTTACTTACAAATAAAAAGACCGGCCCCACAGGACCGGTCGCAACTCAATTAACGGGTAAATCACAACCGGACTAAAACAATCCGATGATGATCAATTGAGACTTACCTTTCCGCCAACCTCTTCGATTGCCTTTTTAAGCGCCTCGGCTTCATCCTTGGCAATGCCTTCCTTAATGGTCTTAGGAGCAGCTTCGACCATGGCCTTGGCATCGCCCAGGCCGAGGCCGGTAGCCTCGCGTACGGCCTTGAGAACCTTGATTTTGGCTGCAGCGTCGAAACCCTCCAGCACAACATCAAATTCGGTCTTCTCTTCGGCAACTTCACCACCACCAGCACCAGCGGCACCAGGAGCAGCCATTACAACGCCTGCGGAAGCAGCGGCAGAGACACCAAAAGCATCCTCTATTTGCTTAACCAGCTCAGAAGCCTCAAGCAAAGAAAGGGTCTTTAGCGACTCAAGAATTTCGTCGGTTTTTGTAGACATGGTTGGGATTCAGCAACAGATCAGTAAGAAAAAGTCGAGTCGAAGAAGTTCAGCTCTCGCCGCTCTCGGCGTGCTGATTAAGCGCTCTGGCAAGACCGGAAGGAACCTCGTTAATACCCACAGCAACCTTGGTAGCCAAAGCGTTGAGGGAACCAGCGATCTGCGCCATCAGAACTTCCTTAGTAGGAAGATTGCCAATGGCTTTGATCTCATCCTGTGAGAGGAGCTGACCTTCGAAAAGACCACCCTTCGTCTCGGATTTATTGGTGTCCTTCTGAAAGGCCTGTAGGGCCTTAACAGCACCACCAACATCGCCCTTAATCAGAACGAATGCGTTGGTGCCAGTCAGTAAGGAGTCGAGATTCGACCAGGCACTATTTCCATTTATGGCGCGGCGCATCAAGGTGTTTTTAGTCACCTTGCACACCCCTTTGCTGGCCTGCAAACGAGTTCGCAGATCAGACATTTCCTTAATAGAAAGACCCTGATAATCCAGGACCAGTGCCATTTCGGCCTCGCCGAGAAGCCCCTTGAGCTCTTCAACGATCTGTTGCTTGCTCTCCAGCGTGCGGCCCATAGGAATTGGATCGGGGGAACAAGCTGGACACGCGGGCATCAAGTGCTCCAGAAGGAGCAGAGGCCGCGTGTCGATCCAATCCCTAAGGGAAAAACCGTCGCGTCTG
>MPMF02256175.1_pt1 | contig 14098 bp, 7 predicted proteins | sample 1617271 | NCBI WGS metagenome assembly MPMF02 (sample SAMN05944812, study PRJNA350692) | marine metagenome | biome: marine; feature: ODZ; material: water; isolation source: 120 m water sample prefiltered with 30 um filter, filtered on to 0.2 um... | place: Pacific Ocean | collected 2012-04-09... | reverse complement strand
TTCGGGACGAAGGGGCCGCAGGTTCGAATCCTGTCATCCCGATTTTTGTGGCTAGTCTTTAACAGGAGCAAAATGATTGAGCCTGTTCGCGCTTCAATTTTAGGGCTTCTCTTCTCTTCAGCTAGACCCTAGAAACCAAGGCATTGAAGAGTGGTTTGAATTCTTTTATGGTGAAGCCTATTTTGACTTATCTCATATACAGGCTATTGCTTTTGGCGCAGATAAACTGGGCCTCGAGCTGGCGCGAGCATCAGGAGTCGTTGATCTATGCAAATCAGAAAGGAATAAAGCTTTAATTGTTAAAACCACGGGGATGGCTTGTCTGAATTTATCCTAGGCAATAGCTGCAAAATTAGGTCTTTCCAGTTTTCTCAATTTAATAAGTTTTTCATGAAGACATTTGCAATTCTGAGGCCTATTTCGTTGCCCCGATGAGTCCTTTGAGGTAATGCTTGTGAAGAATGAATCGTATTGATGGAATGGTTCTTGGAAATTACACCCAATGGCAGCTTTGAGAATGCTCATGAGTGGTTGTGATTTGAGGATAAGCAATTATTTGAATTATCGGATTCATGGTTTTGCAGGAAATTATGCTTTAATGCGCCTTGCGAAAGTAGGATTTTCGTTGCGCATGTTGTATCTTAGTGGATCTGATCGATTAAAGGGTCTGGAATATGCGGAATCATGGGCTTCTCTTGGATTGTCAGTTTGGTGCCTTCAATTTGTCGATGTGATGATTATAGTCAATTCTTGTTTGAGGATTTTACTCTGTCGCTTATTGGCTTTCTCTCAGTAGATGGCCACTGGTTCAATCTAGCTGAATTAATCCGAAAGGCTTGACCGGAAGGCGATAATTTCTCTTGATTGTGCAAGGACCTCCGCGATGCGGAAGAACTCTGTAGATAGATACCGGAAAATATTCCCATATCATTGGATTCTTGACAATCAAGCCGAATATTGGTTCTCTTGAACAAGGGCTCGTGGCGCAGGTCAGGTGAGATTTGTATGTTAAGTCGCTGGGCGGATTGGATCCTTATTGCCATCTTGTTTCTCTGAGGCGTTTATGAGGATCAAGCTCCTGTCTGGACACGTCTGCATTGGAACCGAGCGAATAATTCCACTATTCATAGATTGATCTTGACCTCCCCCTTCTGTCAGGCCAGATGAGGCCTCTTCATTGCGCTATCCATCGCCCACCCACCCACCCTGCAAGGGGGCCGTGGAGCAAATTAATGGATCGCTCAAGCAAGGCCGTCAACGTTGACTTGAAAATTCTTCATGATTTAGGGTCGGCTTCGCTGGCAGCCCGAACCCGGGCGCTCGCATGGGCAGGGTTCGAAACCTTGTCTAGATACTTTGTGATGCGGAAAAGCCTTGCGATTAAAGGCAGGTATGGTGCGGGTAATGAAGGAGGCACCGAAGGCTTGAGCAGATGGGGCTCCGAGCAATGTTTGTTCCTGGCGCATGCGAAACACATCAGTCGAGCCAAAATAGGGAATTTTTGCACCCAACATCCGGCTGAAATTAAGGCTATAATCGAAAAGCATGTTTAAAAATTATTTTAGAATGAATGAAAATCGCTATTCGAAGTTGGAATTGGGTTTTGTCGATGGAACATCAAACTACGAGGTCTTGACCGATGCAAGCGCAATTGCTCTGATCTACAAAGATGGGGACCCGTTCTCAGCTGAAACATCTGATTTGTGGGATGCAATCAAGGTGGTTTCCGACTGGGATATATTCCAGGTTCTACTGGAAGGTACAGCAGGCACAGAGAAAGAGGGGCGATATCGAGTCTATGAATTCAACTCTGCAGGAGTGATCACTCAAAAAAACCCCTGGAGAACTGGTAAACAAATTATGAAGCTCGGCTATGAGGAGATCTTTGATATCGACATTGATGGAGATTCAAGGATTGGGAAACCTCCCACTGATGCAGTTATAGTCAAGTCTGTTGGTGAAGGTTTTAAGGTCGTTCCGAAAGGGAAAACTATCGAGGTTAATGATGATAATTTAGGCGCAGCACCTCCTGCATTCACCGTTCGTGGGGGGACCAAGAGTACGAAAGCTGTTCAAATAAACTTTGAGGTTGTTTCTAAACAGGTTAAACCACTCGACCCTGAAATCCCAACCAAAAAAGGAACCATCGCAACGGCAGCACCGCAAATTGTGAATCTACAAATTGAGGGAGTTTACTTTAATTCAGCTGCTGGCAACGACACTATTACTGGCAGCTCTTTTAGTGATTTCCTGCGTGGCGGAGCTGGTGATGACATCATCGATTGTGGTGCCGGCAATGATGTGGTGAGGATCGGTGACGGCGATGACCGCCTAACCCTTGGTGCTGGAGCGGACATCCTCTATCTCACAGCCGATCAGTTGCAAGGTTCAGAGAACACATTGGTTGACTTTGTTGTTGATGAAGATCAGGTACTGATCGATGCCCGACTCGAGCCCTACATCAGCATTGAAGATGTGGATGGCGGTGTTTCAATTAACCTCAGCGGTCCAGCAGATATTGTAGGCGAAGGAGGAATTACCCAGCTTTTTAATGATGCCATGACGAGTACGTTGATCAGCTTTGGTTGAAATAAGCCGCGACTTGCTTAGGAGATCACGTAAGATCTTTAGCCCTGATTTCTTCAGGTATTGAAAATCCTTCCAATCTTGCGTGATCTCTTTAGTTCGGGCTCTCAAGTATATTGCTTGTGCATGAGACCTTTAATCCTTGCAAGCTTTGACATGAATTTTCAGGCAAAGCCAAGTGAATCTCAAGGCTTAATTTTTATCTGATGCCACACTCATCAGCTGTTCAATGTTATCTCTGAGAGATTGAGCATTCTCAGCCGTTTTGGAGTTGTTCGCTCATCTAGGCAGAGGCTTGGGTTGTTTGCTCTTGCCTCCGGCGGCAACACCCTTGTAAAGTGCATAGTCAGAACACCGTTAGGTATTCTGTTCTAGGGGTGAATCAGGAGTTGGGCCCTCACCCTCTTGGTTTGAGGCTCAAGCCTCTTGCTTTGGCGCAGGACTCGGTGATTTCTTTGATTCGCCATTGATAAACCTTTAGAAGCTCTTGCGGTTTGTTGATGTTCTCTTCTTGGCCATTTTGCAGGCATTGCTGGCTCTTCGATCGTTTGAAGATAAAGTTGTTCGGGGCTTTTCTTCAGATCTTGCGCCAATCTGATGACATAAAAATAGAGGCAATTGAATTGCGCTGATTCTATCTGATTGGTGTCGTTAGATTTTTCTGCTAGGTGTTTTAGATTTTTCTATGCCATTCAACCTGCTCGGTATGAGTTCCGGCTGTTTTGTAAGGCAGGAGCCCGCAAGCTGATTTATTAAGGGGTTTTCGCTTTCTGCAGGAGATTGATTCAGGTTGAAAACTGTAGTTTCGTTATTGATATCCTCTTCTGGTTTCGATTCTTTTCGGTTGTGTCACGGTCATTTGCCTAAATGGCTGCTCCTTTGAAGGTAGAGGCTTGATCATTGTTGTGATGAATTGATATTGACTTTGCGGAGTTTCTGGAGGACTGCTTATTGCTTGGGTTTACACCAAAGCCAGTTCGGCTGGGTTCATCGATTGAGATTGTGCAGCTTGACTTTCCGGTAAGCATGGATCGCATTTTTCAGCTCAGTTCAGCCCCTGGATATCCCCGCGGTGTAACCATGCGCCCATCTTTATGGGATGTGCTGGAGTTGCCGATCAAGACCAGGCTCAGCATGTCCACGTTCTCGATCGGGATGCTGGCAAGGGTATGCACTTCAACATGCTCATCCCGTCGCCCGAGCTGACGTGCCAGGGCCACGGGTGTTGTGGGAGGGCGGTGCTCCAGAAAAACCTTCAGTGCGTGTTGCAGTTGCCAGTCACGATCCTTGGAGCGTGGGTTGTAAAGGGCCACCACGAAATCTCCTGTTGCGGCAGCACGCAGCCGGGATGCAATCGTCGGCCAGGGGGTGAGTCGGTCACTGAGGCTGACGGTGCAGAAGTCATGCATCAGTGGTGCGCCGACTCTCGCTGCGGCCAGCTGCAGGGCGGAGACACCTGGATGAACCTGAAAGTGTGGACGGGCCTGGGGGAGCTCGTTCAGCCAGAGTTCCAGCGCAAGGCCCGCCATGCCATAGATGCCGCTGTCCCCTGAGGAGATCAGGGCAACACGAGCTCCCTGCTGAGCCAGCTTCAGGGCTTGCAGGCAACGGTCTTTTTCACGGGTGAGCTCACCACTCAGCCTTGCTTGATCCGGGCGTCTCAGTGGCTCCAGCAGATCGAGATAGAGGCCATAGCCAACCCAGGCAACAGAGCGAGCCAGGGCGTTGCGGGCATCCGGTGTCAGCAAGGCGAGATCACCAGGTCCGCTCCCCACCAGGTGAAGTTCTCCCTGGCCTGGGGCAAAGGGTTCGCTGGCTGCGGCAATCGCGATGGTGACGGCACCGCGTTCCTGCGGCGTTGACTTACAGATTTGTTTGTGGCTCAGCAGCTTGCCGGCCTCTCCTGAGGCCAGCAATGCTGAGGCTTCTGCCACAGAGGCTGTTCCCATCTCCTTGGCCACGACCGATGAGGGTGTGGGCACAGAGACGCTGTTGAGGGCTTCAGCTTTGAAGAAACGCAGTGGCCAACCTCGCTTTTGCGCCAGGGCGATCAGCGCGGGCTCATCGGATTTCTGCTCAATGCTGGCTAGACCGGCCACGGCCTGCTCAGCCAAGTGAGCTTGCGCAAGGCTGTTTGCCAGGGCCCGCTCCAGCAGGCTCAGGCTTGTGTTGCGTTCGCAGCCCAAGCCAATCCAGAGGGATGGGGGATGCCAGCAGCACAGGCTGTTGAGCTCTGGGCCGATGTGGAGATGGATCGCTTCTTGTTGAGGCTCCTCTGAACTTTCGGCAAGACTTTTCCTTGCTGCAGAGGTGCCTCTCCAGAGCGTGCTGCCCGACTCCTGCCTTGCTTGGATCAACGATCCCTGGGCCTGACGCAGCATCAGCTGATGCCAGTCTTCTGGCGCTCCACTCCGCTGCCACCCCCAGGCATGCCCGAACAGATCCAGAGCCAGTCGTCCTTGATTTGCACAGTCCCCGGTCAGCACGGCAGTGCCACCGAGATCAGCGGCCAGGGCCAGGGCAAACTCCTCTGCACCAGCCTGGTGACCGCCCAGTAGGGGGATGATCTGATCTCCCCGTGCATCAAGCACAAGGACGGCTGGGTCCTCCAGCTTGCTTGTCAGTAAAGGAGCAACCAGACGCGTCACGGCACCGACTGCGCCCACCACCAGGAGCCGGCCATCCCTTTGCCAATACTTCTCAAGCAGAGTCGCGGCGGAACCAATGCTCAGACCTTGCGGTCGGTCCTCGATCGTTGCAGCGGCACCGGGTGTCAGTGCCAGATCATCGACATGACCACGGGCATGCAGCCGTTGCAGAAGTGGCCAGGCACTGGCGGAGAGTCCCAGGCCCAGCCGCCTGACGGAAGGGGTGTGGCTGATGTTGGTCAGAATTGCTTGATCAGAAGGGCTGTTGGGAAACGTCAGGGTTCTGCTGTCCCCCCGCTGATCCTCCCAGGCTGGAGGTGGGGAGCTGCTCCAAGGCTGGTTCCGGATCGCTGGCTGAGTTGTTCAGATCGTTGGTGAATTCAGGCTTCTGAGCTTCGGCATCAGCCGGGTCTTCAAGGCTCTCAGGGGTGTTTTTATCAGTGGTGATGGTTTCGGCGGGGTTGGTTCCTGAGGTATTGGTTTCCCTGCTTCGGGTCTCGTTCGTTCGGGTGTCGCTGGGATCGATTCCCGCGCCAGGGCTTTTGGCGGCTGTGTTGTTTGACGCAGCCATGTTTGACGCAGTGCTGTTTGACGCAGGGCTGTTTGTAGAAGTGCTGTTTGACGCAGTGTTGCTTGGATGAGTGTTGTTCGACGATGGGCTGTTTGCGAAAGGCCTCTCCAGCTGGGGAGCATCACCAGGCTCCATGATTTTCCCCGGGGGGGCAGCCTCTCCCAGCAGCCTTGCCAGATCAAGATCGTTCAGCCTGGGCTGCATCCAGGCCGGAACCGCTCGGTCGCTTGCCTTGGCTTGAATCAGCCTCAGCTGGTTATTGAAAACAGGCTCGATCGGTTCCCCAAGACCATCGAGCAGTTCCAGCTGCACTGTTGCTGTCCCGGAGGGCAGGCCCTGCATCCAGATCGCCTCCTGGCGATCCAGTAAAAAGCTGTCGCCATTGATGGTGACCCGCAGGCGCCAGCGGCCATCCTCATCACGGATGTTCTGCAGTGGTGCATTCCAGATCAGCCAGTCGAGCAGAAATGGCTCACGCACGTTCAGCTCTGCTGGACTGACGCTGACCAGCCAGGGGGCGTCCTGGCTGGGCTGGGTCCCTTCCATGGCCTGATATTGGTGAAGCCGCCATTGCAGGCTCGCTTTTGGCCTATGGACGGCCTCGCCCCAGGGATAAGCGGCATAGGCACTGAATCGATGACTGCCAGGACGCACATCGTTCATGGGGATGCGCACAAGGCCTTTCTCTGACTCAGAGATTCTCAACGGTTGTGCATCGTCAATCTGCACAACAAGGTGCGCACCCAGCCCCAGCTCTGGATCGCTGGCCAGAGGCCAGTCCTTCAAACTCAGCACAAGCTCCCAGTCTTCAGTGCTTAAAACAGCACCATCTGCAGGGCTTTGCAGCTTCAGCTGGGGATCGTGCTTGTCAAGTTGATCCCTGAGGCTCTGCACACCTCCCGGTGGGGCCACTTCCTGAAGATGTCCCCCCGGTGACGATGGGTGAATCGGCAGGGGGCCTTGGCTGCTCTGATGACTCTTGCCGCCAAGTGGCCATATCTCTAAGGCCTCCGCCGGTGAACTGACTGACAGCGAGATGGCCAGGGCCAGGAGCAGAGCCAGCAGCGCTTTGATCGGGATTGTTCTCAACTGAGAACTTTGAAATTGTGCCAATGACCGGTTGACCAGGTCATGCCGGTCAGGACGCATCATAAGATTGTATGAAGAGTCCAGCATCCTTGGCATTGAAAATCTGTAGCAGTTGGCCAGCTGAAAGGCTGCAACTGAATGGTTTGTTTGTATTTGTATAAAACTTTTCAAGCTAATGGCAATCCTTGTCCTGCTGTAAAGCCTGCTAATCGGATTCATGTTCTTGTCGACAAGTTCGCAGAAGAGCCCGGATCTGATGCGTTGAACAAGCGGGTAGAACATTTGTAACTCAATGAGGTAGTCACAGGGTCGTCCAACTATGCTTTTTCAAGCGGTCCCCACCTTGGGGCCCAGACCACCTGCGTCCCAATGAGGCCCTGGCTTCTGAAGGCGCAAGTGACCGGAACTCTCTGCCTTCCTTAGCTGATTGCTCCGGGGTCCTGAAATCGTCAGGACAAGCCTCAGGGGTGGCCCTCCACCTCGATCCCGTCCCTCAAGGAACGACTCGATGACCATCAGCCCACCAGAGCGTGGGAAAACCGCCAAGGTTCTGGTCGACAGGAACACTGTTCCAGCCGATCCCGAAGTTCTGGGTAAGCCAGGACACTTCAGCAGAACCCTCGCGAAAGGTCCCAAAACCACAACCTGGATTTGGAACCTCCACGCCGACGCTCACGATTTCGACAGCCATACGAGCGATCTTGAAGACGTCTCACGCAGAATCTTCAGCGCTCATTTCGGTCACTTGGCCGTCATCTTCATCTGGATGAGCAGCGCCTTTTTCCATGGTGCTCGTTTTTCCAATTACTCCGGCTGGCTGGCCGACCCCACGCATGTAAAACCAAGTGCGCAGGTGGTCTGGCCGATTGTTGGCCAGGAAATTCTCAATGGCGATATGGGTGCCGGATTCCACGGCGTTCAGATCACCTCAGGCATCTTCAACATGTGGAGAGCTTGGGGAATTACCAGTGAAACTGAGCTGATGGCCCTGGCCATTGGTGCTCTGGTGATGGCCGGCCTCATGCTTAATGCAGGGGTTTATCACTTCCACAAGGCAGCTCCAAAGCTGGAGTGGTTCCAGAATATCGGCTCGATGATGAATCATCATCTGGCAGGACTCCTGGGTCTTGGCTGCATTGGCTGGACTGGTCACCTGATTCATGTGGCCAACCCGATCAACGCGATGCTCGATGGCATCGATGCTGGTACGCCACTCGTTCTTGATGGCAAGACCATCGCCACTGTGGCGGATATTCCACTCCCCCACGATCTCTACAATCCCCATCTGGTTGGGCAGATTTTCCCTGGTCTAGGCCAAGGGGCTTCTCTGTTCCATGTCTCTGGGGTGACGAACTTTTTCTCTGCCAACTGGGCAGCATTCGGTGATTTCCTCACCTTCAACGGTGGCCTGAACCCGATTACAGGTTCACTTTGGGCAACTGACATTGCGCACCATCACCTTGCGGTGGGTGTGATGTTCATTTTTGCCGGTCACATGTATCGGACGAACTGGGGAATCGGCCACTCCATGCAGGAGATTCAGGCACTTGCTAAGGATGATCCACTTCTTTTCCCTGCACCAAAGGGGCATGAAGGATTATTCGAGTTTCTGTCAAATTCCTGGCATGCTCAGCTTGGCTTGAACCTTGCAATGCTCGGTTCCCTGAGCATTGTGATTGCTAATCACATGTATGCGATGCCCCCTTATCCCTATCAGGGCATTGATTACGCACTTCAGACAGGCCTGTTTACCCATCACATTTGGATTGGCGGCTTGATGATCGTTGGCGGTGCTTCGCACGCTTCGATTGCAATGATCAGGGATTACGATCCTGCCAAGCACGTTGATAACGTTCTCGACAGGATTCTCAAGGCCAGGGATGCGATTATCAGCCATCTCAACTGGGTTTGCGTTGCGCTAGGTACTCACGCCTTTGGTCTTTATATTCACAACGACACGATGCGTGCTTTGGGGCGACCCAATGACATGTTCAGTGATTCCGCTATATCGATTCAGCCTATTTTCGCTCAGGCACTCCAGCGCTTGCATGCAGCCGCCGCTGGCGGATTAGCCGCTCCCAACGCCCTTTCAGGCGTGAGTGAGGTCTTCAACGGAAGTGTTGTTGCTGTGGGAGGCAAGGTTGCCGCGGGGCCAATCCCCCTTGGCACTGCCGACTTCATGGTGCACCACATTCATGCCTTCACGATTCACGTGACGGTGTTGATTCTTCTCAAGGGTGTTCTTTATTCAAGAAGCTCCCGTCTGATACCAGACAAGGCGAGCCGTGGATTCCGTTTCCCCTGCGACGGTCCAGGCCGTGGTGGTACCTGCCAGGTCTCTGGATGGGATCACACCTTCCTGGGTCTGTTCTGGATGTACAACTCCCTCTCAATCGTGATCTTCCACTTCAATTGGAAGATGCAGAGCGATGTTTGGGGAACCGTTAATCCAGATGGAACCGTGAATCACCTCACTGGTGGCAACTTTGCCAACAGTGCTCTGACGGTTAATGGGTGGTTCCGAGATTACCTTTGGGCCCAATCCGTTCAAGTCCTTAACAGCTATGGAACCTCCATCAGCTCTTATGGCTTGATGTTCCTAGGTGCTCACTTCATCTGGGCTTTCAGCCTGATGTTCCTGTTCAGCGGCCGCGGCTATTGGCAGGAGCTTATTGAGTCCATTGTCTGGGCTCATAACAAGCTGAAGCTGGCTCCCACGATTCAGCCTCGTGCGCTATCCATCACCCAGGGTCGTGCCGTTGGTGTTGCTCACTTCTTGTTGGGCGGTATCGCGACAACCTGGGCCTTCTTCCACGCCCACCTTCTCGGCTGACCTTCACCTGACCTTCCCCTAATGGCAACGAAATTTCCTTCGTTCAGCCAGGGTCTGGCACAGGACCCGACAACCCGCCGCATCTGGTACGGGATCGCCACGGCTCACGACTTCGAGAGCCATGACGGAATGACGGAGGAGAGGCTTTACCAGAAGCTCTTCTCCACCCATTTCGGCCATCTCGCCATCATCGGTCTCTGGGTTTCGGGAAACCTGTTCCATATCGCCTGGCAGGGCAACTTCGAGCAGTGGGTCGTCGACCCGCTGCACGTTCGCCCCATCGCTCACGCAATCTGGGACCCCCACTTCGGACAGGGTGCCATTGACGCCTTCACCCAGGCAGGTGCTTCCTCGCCGGTGAATGTTGCTTACTCCGGTCTCTACCATTGGTGGTACACGATCGGGATGAGAACCAACGCAGAGCTGTATCAGGGATCCATCTTCATGATGATCCTCTCTTCCTGGGCTCTGTTTGCTGGCTGGCTCCACCTGCAGCCGAAATTCCGTCCTTCCCTTGCCTGGTTCAAGAACGCTGAATCACGCCTGAACCACCACATTGCTGTGCTGTTCGGCTTCAGCTCCATCGCCTGGGCTGGCCATCTGATTCATGTGGCGATACCCGAGGCGCGTGGACAGCACATCGGCTGGGACAATTTCACAACGGTGTTACCCCACCCGGCAGGTCTTGCTCCTTTGTTCACCGGCAACTGGGGTGTTTATGGCCAGAACCCTGATTCACTGAATCAGATTTTCGGTACCTCTGAAGGTGCTGGAACTGCCATTCTGACTTTCTTGGGTGGCTTCCATCCTCAGACAGAGTCTCTCTGGCTGACAGACATCGCCCATCACCATCTGGCGATCGGTGTGATGATGGTTGTCGCAGGACATATGTACCGCACCAACTTCGGTATCGGTCATTCCCTGCGCGAGATTCTCGACAACCACACTCCTCCCTCAGGACGGATGGGTGCAGCCCACCAGGGTCTGTTCGACACGATCAATAACTCGCTGCATATTCAGCTTGGTCTGGCTCTCGCTTCCCTGGGAACGATTTGCAGCTTGGTGGCTCACCACATGTACGCGATGCCTGCATACGCGTTCATTTCCAAGAGTTATACAACCCAGACAGCGTTGTATGTCCACCACCAGTACATCGCCATCTTCCTGATGTGCGGTGCCTTTGCTCACGGTGCGATTTTCTTCGTTCGTGATTACGACCCCGAGGCAAACAAGGACAATGTCCTTGCTCGGATCCTTGAGCATAAGGAAGCCATTATCAGTCATCTGAGTTGGGTTTCACTGTTTATTGGATTCCATACTCTTGGTCTGTATGTTCACAACGATGTTGTTGTGGCTTTCGGAACTCCCGAGAAACAGATTCTTGTAGAGCCTGTCTTTGCACAGTTTGCACAGGCAGCTTCAGGCAAGATGATGTATGGCTTTGATGTTTTACTTTCAAATGCCAATAGCTCAGCAACCCTGGCTAGTGCCAACATCCCTGGTAATCACTATTGGATGGATGCCATCAATGGTGACACTGATGTCTTTATGGCCATCGGCCCAGGAGACTTCATGGTCCACCATGCCATTGCTCTCGGACTTCACACCACGACATTGATCCTGGTGAAGGGTGCACTTGATGCACGGGGTTCCAAGTTGATGCCCGATAAAAAGGATTTCGGTTATTCATTCCCTTGTGACGGCCCAGGCCGTGGCGGAACCTGTGACATTTCAGCCTGGGATGCCTTCTACTTGGCTGTTTTCTGGGCCTTGAATACCATTGCTTGGACTCAGTATTATTGGCACTGGAAACACCTCGCCATCTGGCAGGGCAATGTTGCTCAGTTCAATGAGAACAGCACCTATCTGATGGGATGGTTCAGGGATTATCTGTGGGCTAACAGTGCACAGATCATCAATGGTTACAACCCCTTTGGCAGCAATAACCTTGCTGTCTGGGCCTGGATGTTCCTCCTTGGACATCTGATCTGGGCGACAGGCTTCATGTTCCTGATCTCCTGGAGGGGATACTGGCAAGAATTGATCGAAACTCTTGTCTGGGCCCATCAGCGCAGTCCGATTGCCAATTTGGTCGGATGGCGTGACAAGCCGGTTGCTCTCTCTATCGTTCAGGCGAGGGTTGTTGGATTAACTCACTTCACAGTTGGTTTCTTCATAACTTATGCGGCCTTTGTGATAGCTTCAACCTCAGGCAAATTCGGATAAAATAACCAGCGGTCAGGTTTTCCTGAGAAGTCTGGGATTGGGATTAAACCCCTTCAGTGTTCGCTGAGGGGGTTTTTCATATTTTGAATTTTGGTAGATTCTTGCTTGTATCTTCCTGGCTTCGACGCTGAGAGTGACGGTGAAGATTCCTCTCTTTTATCGTATCAACGCTCGTGCTATGGCATGACATAGAAGTGATTCCTAAGGCTTGAGAAGCCTGTTGATGCCATTGCTGCGCACTCTGCCTGTCACGAACCCTGCCACAGGAAGCCGCTTAAGAGCACACGCGGCAATCGAAGCCAAAGAAGTGCTGGATCGGATTGAGGCTGCACACAGGGCATTCCTTGAATGGCGTGATCAATCCTTTGCGGATCGTTCCCAGGCTCTTTTAAAGGCAGCCAAGAACTTACTTGCGGGCAAAGATCGCTATGCGGCGCGGATTACCGCTGAGATGGGTAAGCCGATCATGCAATCGCAAGCAGAGATTGAGAAATGCGCGTGGGTCTGTCGCTATTACGCAGAGAACGGGGAATCCTTGCTTGCTGCCGAGAGGATTCAGCTGGATGCTGCCCAGGCTCAGGTGATTGCACGTCCGCTTGGGGTGATTTATGCAATCATGCCCTGGAATTTTCCTTTCTGGCAGGCTTTCCGTGCGGCTGCACCAGCACTGATGGCTGGTAATGGAATGCTGCTGAAAGGTGCAGAGAATGTGCCTGGATGTAGCGCTGATATCAGTGAGATTATCTCTGCGGCTGGCGTGCCCAAGGGATTATTCAGTGATCTACCGATAGATATTTCCAAAAGCCCAGCTGTGATCGCCAACCCATTGGTCAGAGGGGTCACTCTGACTGGTAGTGAGTCTGCAGGCCGAGCCGTGGCAGCCGAAGCTGGCGCACATCTGAAAAAATGTCTGCTTGAACTTGGTGGCAATGATCCCTACCTCGTTCTCGCAGATGCCGACCTATCGATGGCAGCCCAGCGATGTGTGGCAAGCCGAATGCTCTGTGCTGGACAAGTCTGTATTGCTGCCAAACGTATCATCGTTGTTGACGCGATCTATGACCGTTTCAGGGACTTGCTGCTCAAGGAACTGGATCCTTATGTGATGTCTGATCCGACGATGCCTGAGTGTCGGCTTGGGCCTATCGCACGGCAGGATCTTCGCGATCGGGTTCATTCCCAGGTGCAGGCCAGTGTTGATGCTGGAGCTGCTTTAATCAGGGGCGGAATTGTTCCGGATTGTGATGGCTGGTGGTATCCAGCCACTGTGCTTGAAGATGTGAAACCTGGAATGGCTGCTTTTGATGAAGAAGTCTTCGGGCCAGTTGTTGCCTTGGTGAGGGCGACGAATACCCAGCATGCTCTTGATCTTGCTGTGGAGACTCGTTTTGGTCTTGGCGGTGCAATCTTCTCTGCCGATGTTGAGAATGCCGTGCAGCTTGCTGCTGAGAGAATCGATGCAGGCTGTATTGCCGTTAATGATTTTGTACGGAGTGATCCAAGAGTTCCTTTTGGGGGCACAAAGTCCAGTGGTTTTGGGCGGGAACTAGGTAGGCTTGGTATCCATGAATTTGTTAATTTTAAAAGCCTTGTCTTCCCCAGTGGCTTTTAGGCCGCCCTTTTTTCTTGCTCTGTCAATTTTTTACCAAGCATTGGTTGGTGCGCAAGTCAATGTGCCCCTCAATCGTCTGCGGTGAGTCAGACTATGCAGGTATCGATACGGAAATGCATGGCTGACAGGCGCTGGATGCTCAACTGTATGCCTTTGTTGTTTCTAACCCTATCCTGCTTGGCTGTAAGGCCTGCATTGGCTGACACCACAGTGATCGTCAGCCTGCGCCATCGCTATCTCACCTTGATGGAGAACGGTCGGCAGATCGCAAAGTACCCCGTCGCCATTGGTGCTCCAGAGTCACCAACACCCCCAGGTGATTACAGGATCAGGAAGAAAGTTGATGATCCCAGCTATTATTCCCATTCCCATCACAAACTCTTTGCCCCTGGTAAGTCGAATCCTGTCGGTGTTCGCTATATGGTTTTTCTTGACTCTGGCAGCAAGGAATATGCAATTCATGGCACGGCATGGCCTAATTGGGTGAAATTAAGAGCAGCAGTTAGCTTGGGTTGTATTCGAATGTTGAATCA
>MPMF02348378.1_pt1 | contig 14123 bp, 8 predicted proteins | sample 1617271 | NCBI WGS metagenome assembly MPMF02 (sample SAMN05944812, study PRJNA350692) | marine metagenome | biome: marine; feature: ODZ; material: water; isolation source: 120 m water sample prefiltered with 30 um filter, filtered on to 0.2 um... | place: Pacific Ocean | collected 2012-04-09... | reverse complement strand
CGGAGTCAGGCTGAGCCTTGCCAATAGCACAGCCGCCAGCAACTCAGCCGCCAGCAACTCAGCCGCCAGCAACTCAGTCGCCGGCAACTCAGCTGCCGGCAACACGCCGGTCACGACCGATCTGTCCCTTGGTGGCGATGAAATGGATGACATTTTCTCAGCCCTAGAAGGCGACTGGCAGGACCTGTTCGGCGATGAGGGCGAGAATCCTTTCTCGGACCTCTAGCAGACGACCTCTAGCAGACGATTAGCCGCCGCTTGTAAAGTATTCGCTGATCGGGCTGTTGTCCTGCGAATCACGCGTAATCATGCCCTTGAGTACCGCGGGGGCAACATCGTTGGTCACCACGCGGGCACTGCCGTCGGCCATCGAAACCACGATCAGGCCAGGGTGCTCGCTGCTCATCCCATACTCCATTCCATCCGCAGTCCAATTTTCATCAAATTTGGCCGTGGGGTCGGAAAGATGCTCGTTGTTGATCGTGACTTTGGCGTTGGCTGGATCGGTGTCGCTCATCGCGTAGAGACTACTGGTGCTGCCATCGGCCCAGGCCGAGAGTTTTGGCTCTCTGGTTTCGGCAAGTAATATTGTCAGTGAGGTTGCCCTGGAAAACCGTTCCGGAGCATGTGGATGCAGCATGCCGCCACCATTCTGGTTTGCATCGATGGTTGTTGCTTTGCATAAAGCATCGCTTTCGAGCGTGGCTTTATCGGTGGCGCCAACGCCCTTGTAGTTTGTAATTGCGGGATTGGCAGCCTTGCCGGTGTATTGCGATGCGTCGCTTTCGAGATTTCCGCTATAACTCGGACAGAGTAGCGGCATAACCTTCTCGGTCCAAAGGCTTGCGTTGCAGTATTTTTCGTTGGTGACCGGATCGGTCTTCTCCATCGAGCAATAGGGGACCATGCCAAAATCGATCTTGTCATAGATGTGTCCACTTCCTAGATAAGGCAGTAGTGGAACGACAAAGCTAAAAGGTGCGGTGCCCGCTCGAGACTCTGACTCTGCTTTTATAGCGCCCATACCACTGCCTGGAACGATTTCGGTATAGGTCGCGGTGTCGAGGTAGGCTTCTCCGGCATCGCTCGTGCGGTAGTAGCATCCGGCGGGCATCCGGCGGCGCTGCTCTTCATGCGATTTGACTGCCAGGGCCAACTGTTTTTGGTTGGCCGTGCAGGTGCTGCGGCGGGCTGACTCGCGGACCGTGCCGAGTGCGGGTAGCAGCAGGGCGACCAAAATCCCGATGATGGCAATCACGACCAAAAGTTCAACAAGGGTAAAACCGGGTCTGGAAGTAGTCTTTTCCATGATGTAACTGCAAAAAAATGCTAAGGATAAGTTGGATTGGGGAGCGATGCACCGTGGAATCGGATCGCTCGAGTAGGACTACCCATTATAGCAATCAATAGCGTCATTTGTCGAGTAACCACGATGGGTTGTGGTGACGCAACGCTTTGTTTCTAGAGCCCACACGCGCGGAAAAAATAGATAAAAAATGCTTCGCTTCGGGCCGAAGGGTCCGCGGCACTCCGCGTGGGGCAGAGGCGGTCGCTCGCTCCGGACTCTTTCGCCCGCATGGCATTGAGCAGCCCGCCGTACGCTGCGGTCTGGAATCTCAGCGGACCCTTGCGGGCGCTGATTTCAGCGGTGGCGCCGGGTACGAGATATTCCACACCCGCGCTAAATACCTGTTGGAAAAAACGGGACTGGCTCAAACCGCCGGTCAGGACAAATCGTTTTACCGTCCCGGCGTCCGGCGCTTCGGCAAGCATTGTTTTTGTCAGCAGCAAGAGTTCCAGCATGATCGAGGCCTGGACGCTGGCTACCTTCTCGCCCATCGTGAGCGACTTCCAGTTCGGCGGGCAAAACCCGGTCCCCTCCCCGGGTAACACGCGACGGATGTTGGACAAATCGGCCTTGCTTGCCAATACGTTGAGCTTCTGGAGTTGATCGCTGTAGCGGGCCGCATCGGTGCCGATGAACCCATCGTACCAGCTGCAGCAGTCGGCGAGCATCAACAGCAGCATCCGGTCCTTGTAAAACTCAAAGCAGGCCGCCTCGCCCGCCAGCTCCACCTTAGGCGGACAGACCCGATTGATCGTACCGCTCGTGCCGGCTGAAATCACAATCGTCCCATAATCCTTCTCCGCTAGGCCGCACCCGACCCCCGTTGCGTGGTTGTCACCCAGGGAGGCGATCACCTGGGAGCCGGCGAGGATACTTCGGACTTCCGCCCAGCCAGCCTCCACATCGTCGCTGCGGCGAGCGGAGACCCGGCCTACGTTACGGCCACTCTGCACCACCCGGGGAAACCATTTGGGGTTGAGTTTCCCTTTGCGGAGCGCACTCTCGGCCAGTTTCTTGGTCTGTTGGTCCAGCAGGCCATTGCTGATCGCATCGGAGCTGCTCAGGCGATCTTTGCCGGTGAGCCGCTCGGCAATCCAGTCCCCGGTGGTCATTACCTGAGCGAGCTTGCGCCGCATGGCCGGTTCCTCGCTGAGTGCCCATGTGAGTTTTGGAAGAATAAACCGCGGTTCGATGCGGCCTACCTTTCGTTCCACGCCAGCGGCGCGCAACTGCTCCACTTGGTCGGTGGCGGCATTGCACTGCCAGCTCAAAGCCGGCATCAGCAATTGGCCCCGCTGGTCGAGCAATACCATGTCGTGCTGCCGCACGGCAAAGGAAAGAGCTGTTTTGTGAAATTGCCAGCCATTCTGTTCCAAAGATCGCAGGAGCGAGAGAATCATTTTTGGAACAAGTTCCAGCTTGAAAGCGGGCTGCCCATGCCACCGCGTGGCACCCCGGATTTTCATATGCACGTAGGCCTCCGTGCCGGAGCGACTTCGGACACCCAGTGCCAAACCGGTGGTACTCAAGTCAAATCCGCACCAGGCGGCGGTTTCCTTCGTTGTTGTGCGAGCCACGTGACAATCTCCGGTAAAGCAGGTCGTAAACAAAGCGGTCGTGCCCATCGTGCCATACGCCGCCCGGCGATGCAATCCGCCCGCATGCTTGGTTTGGGTCCCGGGCGACTGGGGTGATGCAGGTATCTGGGCTGAACCCGCAGAGACGGATATTATGGGGAAAACGAATCCACAACCAATGGCTGTTGGAAATCTGTCGGTCCACCCTCGAGGAGAATCTTTATCCGGTGTCAGTACTGTACCTTAGCAAAGAGGAGGTAGATCAGCTTACCGAGATGCCCGATGCGCTCGAAGCGGTCGAGAGGGCGTTTGTACAGCTCTCCGCGGGCAAGGCCACGAACGTACCGCGCAACTACGCGCGGGCCCCGGGGTCCAAGTCAGTTTGTGCAACGGGCGAGACAACGGTTCTTTTCAAGCCGGTCGGCCTGGCCATCGAGGACCTTGCCCTGGCCGCAGGCCGAACGAGTAGCGGTTCGGCAGCCAAGTGGGATGAAACGCCTGGCCCACCACGGGTGGACTGACGACATGCCCCAAGACGCACTCCGCCAATCGCCCGCTGCAAGCCCTCCGCGAGGGGATATCTGGTCTGCCAGTTTTCTGGCCCTCCTCGTCACCCAACTGCTCGGCGCACTGAATGACAACATGTTTCGCTGGCTGGTGATCGGCATTTGCAAAGACTATGTGTCGCCGGAAGATGCGCCTGTGGTCCTTTCAGCGGGACTGGCCTGTTTTGTCACGCCGTATCTTTTCCTGGCGGTCCCGGCCGGCTATCTGGCCGACCGCTATAGCAAGCGACAGGTGATTGTGGGCTGTAAGATTGCCGAAATCTTCATCATGGCCCTGGGGATTGCGGCCGTGTTGCTCTGCAATCAGCTAGAAAATGTCTATGCGCTCTTTGTGATTGTGTTTTTGATGGGTAGCCAGAGCGCGCTCTTCAGTCCTGCAAAACTGGGTAGCATTCCGGAGATCGTGGCACCGGAAAAGATATCTGCAGCCAACGGAATGCTCGGCTTGACGACGGTGGTTTCGACCGTCGTCGGGTTTGCCGCGGGGATGTATCTCTCGGAGTTCACCGGTTACCGCGGACTCGATCACCTCTGGGTTTCTGCCACGGCGCTGATCGGTGTAGCGGTCTTAGGCTGGCTCAGCAGTTTGCGGATCGGTCGTTTGATCGCCGCGAGCCCGCAGATCAAATTTCCCTGGCGGGCAGCGAGGCAAACCTGGCGCGACTTGCACAGTCTCATCGCCAATCGAGCCATGTTCCGCGTTGCGATGGGGATTGCTCTGTTCTGGACACTCGGCTCCCTCGTGCAAATGAACATTGACCAGTTCGGATTTGAAGGGGGCATGGACCAGACGCAGATCGTTCCGCTGTTGGTCGCGATGGTTTTCGGTGTGGGACTGGGAAGCGTGTTGGCGGGGATCTGGTCCGGCGGGAAGGTGGAACTCGGAATTCTACCGCTCGGAGCGGGTATCATCACCATCAGCGCCTTAATGCTGTTCACCGTTCGAGGCGAACTGGTGACGAGTGACGATCACTGGACGGCGATGCACGTCTGGGCCTGCCTCTGGCTGTTCACATTGGGCCTCGGTGCCGGGTTGTTCGACGTGCCCTTGACTGCGTATATGCAGCACCGGAGTCCGCACAAAACCCGCGGCAAAATTTTAGCGGCCAGCAACTTCATCACGTTTTGCGGCATGTTGGGTACCGCTGCAGTGTTCGCATACCTCAAACCACTCTATTCGGCCCGTACGATTTTCCTGTTCTCCGGACTCTTGACGTTGCCGGTGTTCTTTTATGTGATTTGGCTGTTGCCGCAGGCGACGGTGCGATTTTGTGTCTGGCTGGCAAGTCACACGGTTTATCGCGTGACCATTCATGGACGTGAACACCTCCCGGAGAGCGGTGGTGCCCTGCTGGCTGCAAATCACGTCACGGGAATGGATGGTGTCTTTTTGCTCGTTGCGTCCTCGCGTCCGGTGCGACTGGTGGTGCATCGAAACTACGCTGCCGGCTGGCCTCTTCGCCTGCTGGCCCGGATGATGCATGTGATCTGGATTGATGATGGCCCCAAGGCGATCCGCAGTGCGCTACAAGCGGTCCGCCAGGCCGTGGCGGAGGGTGAACTGGTATGTATGTTTCCTGAGGGGCAGAAGACCCGCAGTGGTGCATTGCAACCGTTCCGATCTGGCCTGCTCTCGGTGGTCGGCGGTACCGAAACGGCCGTGATTCCGGTCTACCTTGGCGGGCTGTGGGGGAGTATCTTTAGTTATCGTAATCGCGAAGCATATCGTCAGGAGAGATTGTCCCAGGGAGTCCGCAGGTGGCGTTATCCCGTTTCGATCCACTTTGGGCCGCCCATAACCGCCGTCACAAGTACCGAACAGGTACGGGCGGCGGTTGCGTCGCTGAGCGAGAAAACGGCTCAAGAAACAATTGCCCTTGAGGAACCTAGACAGCCCATGAACCTGCCCGTTGCCTTTTTAAAGAGGTGCCGCCGCTGTGGCGGACGATCAAAAATTGCGGACCTGGGGACCGAACTCTCAGGCCGCAATCTACTGATCAGAACACTCATCCTGAGACGTCTGCTGCTCCGAAACGTGTTGGCCGACGATGAGCGGTATGTAGGGTTGCTCCTGCCGCCATCGGTGGGTGGTGCCATGGCCAATGCGGTGGTTCCGCTCTGCGGGCGGGTGCCGGTAAATCTGAATTATACACTTTCCTCAGATGTGATTAATCACTGCATCGCCGAGACTGGCATCCGGCATGTGCTCACCAGTCGGAAGCTGTTGGAAAAACAGAATTTAAAAATCGATGCGGAACTGGTCTACCTCGAGGACTTTAAAGAGAAGGCCACACGCCTCGACAAAACGATCGCCGCGCTGCAGGGCGTTGTAATGCCGATCGGCCTTCTGGCCCGCCACCTCGGTGTTCATGATTTGAAGGACGAGGATGTTTTTACGATTATTTTTACCTCCGGTTCCACAGGAGAACCGAAGGGGGTGATGCTCACGCTCGGAAACATCGGTTCGAATGTGATGGCAATCGATAGCGTGGTCCACTTGCACAAGGACGATGTCCTGCTCGGCATCCTGCCGTTCTTTCATGTCTTTGGCTATACAGGCACGCTCTGGACGGTGCTCACGCTGCCACCGAAGGGTATCTACCACTTCTCGCCTCTGAAGGCTCGTGAGATAGGCAAACTCTGCGGGCGTCACAAGGCGACCATCATCCTGGCAACGCCGACCTTTCTGCGAGGATTGTTGCAACGCTGCGAAGTCGAACAGTTCGCAGCGGTCGATGTGCTCGTGACCGGCGCGGAGCGACTCCCGGGCGAGCTGGCCGATGCCTTTGAAAAGAAATTTGGGATCCGGCCGATTGAGGGGTATGGTACGACCGAACTCTCTCCGTTGTCGGCACTCAATATTCCACCGAGTCGGGCCCGGGATAATCCTGGCGAAGGGGTCCGCGAGGGCACGATCGGGCGACCGATTCCCGGTGTCGATGCCAAGGTGGTTCACCTCGATACGCTGGAGGATCTCCCGCCCGGCAGCGAGGGAATGTTGCTGTTTCGTGGCCCCAACGTGATGAAAGGATATCTGAATAATCCCGAGAAAACGGCCGAGGTGATTCGGGACGGTTGGTATGTCACGGGCGACATCGCCAAAATTGACGCGGATGGTTTTATTCAAATCACCGGTCGGGAGAGTCGTTTTTCGAAGATTGGCGGCGAAATGGTACCGCATCTGCGGATTGAAGATGCGATTTTGGAGATGAGCGGCGCTGGCGTTGACGAAGAAGGTGACATTGAGGTTGCTGTGTCGGCGGTTCCCGACACGAAAAAGGGGGAGCGGATTGTCGTACTATACAAGCACCTCGCCAAAAGTCCGGAAGAGATCTGTCGCGGCCTGCAAGAGTCGAGTCTTCCACCGCTCTGGGTGCCTTCCGCCGAAAACTTTATGAAGGTCGACTCGATTCCAGTTTTGGGCACGGGCAAACTTGACTTGAAAGCCGTCAAGGAACTGGCACGCTGTCAATTCCCGGAGAAATAAACATCGGGATGGTTTTCCCGGAGGAGAAGGCTCACGCGCGCAGAAGAATCACGCGCGCAGTGGAGAACTTGCAGGCAGGTGCCTCTATCTCCTCTCCTTCGAGATGGAAGGGGTCTCTTTGACGATTGCGGTGTTGGTCGCTTTTGCAGTGTGGTTGCGCAACAGTGCCCTTCGGTACACTGTACCGGCATGCAGGGCGAATTCATTGCGGACATCATCATCGACCTCAACGAGTCGGCTTGCCAAGTGTTGGACTCCGGGGCCATTTTCTTCGGTGGTCCGAGAAAGCTTGGTGACAAAGCTGGCCGTTTCAACAAAGTTCTGTTCGGTAGTGTTCCCGATGAGATTTTGAAACGTTCGCGCGATCAAATCGACGCCCACATTTTTTACATCAACATAAAGGTCCATTTTACTGCGGACATACTGCCGCCCACTCTCGTGTGGGACAAATTCGGTATGCAGTACGAGCAGGCAGTCGGCCCGGATAGGTCGCTTGGTGAGGTTTCCCGTATACGAACCTTTGCCATATAGAATGTGGACCTTCTGATCGCCGTAGAGAAACTCGAGATTTCCGATGGTGCCCGCACCATCGGTGGCCGTAAACCGGCCCGGTCCATCGCGAGTGATCGTCATCTCGGTGGCATCCATCAGTTGCCAGATCCCAACAATCACTTCAGGATGACGGATCAGAAACATGTAGTAGCGAGGATCGCAGTCGATCATCTGTGGTGTCATCTGGCGGTAAACGCTCGTGTGATTGATGACCGACAATACTTTTTCCCGTGCATCGGCATCGAGTCGATCCATAGGAATCCGGTTGAGGCCCTCGGCCTTCGATTTTTGTTTGCCGCCGAAGAACAGGGGAGGGGCCGAGATTGCACTTTTTGCTGTCGCTAAAAACACCGCGACCAAAAGGAGCAGGCACAATGTGCTCTTGCACACCGAAATGACTCTTTGCGCGGTTTTGTCTGCACAGCTTCGCTTCATCACCAATCCTGAATCGATATCCATTGGAACATGCGCTGTTCAATTATTCGGTTCAGGTAAGGTGTTCGGGTCAGTTAATTTTGGAAACCGGCCTCTGCGGGCCTCTAAAAGCGAGCGTTTCTAGCGCGTTCGGATAAAACCGGACAAGAAATACTGGCAAATCGCTTCGCAGGACACCTCTCGTTAAAGGGAATGGCAGTGCTGTCAGTATTAGCAATGCCGACGCGGCCAACGCTGCATGGGGGCGCGGAATAGATCCGCTCGTTCGCTCTGCAGAGAGAAAGACCTCTTCGCGAAGAACCAACAAGCGATCTTGAGAGAGAAACTACCGCCGGGGTCGCCCGGGTCGGTCGGCAATGAGGGCGGTCGGCTCAAGCCTTTCGACCTGGCTGACGGAGAGATGTGCCTTCTTGAGTCGCGGCATGTAGCCACGAGCGCCAGACACTCCGACGACTTTACCGAGATGGGGTCGCAGATCGACGCCGGTGGCGGGTGAGACAAACATGATCACCTTGCCTTTGACATCGGTGAGTGCAAACTTCGGTGCACCCTGTTTTTTGGAAACTACCGGAGTCAGTCGCCCCACACCCTGGAAGGCGGGAATCTTTTTAAGGGGATTTGGCGGGGGTGTGGCAAGCGTTACCTGAGGAGAGCTTTTCTCCGGCATGTTCTCGCCACTGGCCAGGGTCTTGTCTTTAAGAGCCTCAAACCGGGCAATCTCGGTTAAGACCAACCGGGCCCGACCCCGCTCGAGGGCCGTCGGGGCATTTTGAAGCTCGGTCTCTGCCCGCATTGTGAGTTCGTCAAAATCCCAGGTTGCCAGGGGACCGGTGATGATCATCGAAAGTTGGAGATCCATCCGGATCGGTTTCTCTACCGGTTCCAGGCTTTCTGGAGCACCCGAGACGATACCGGTCTGATGCTGGAGCTGGGCGTAGGCCTCTGGATCATCTTCAAATGAATCATCTTCAAACGAATTGTGGCGATCGGCGAAGGCACCGATCTGCTCGATGTGCTCGCCCGAGATCCAGCGAAATTCTCCACTCGGTGGCAGGATCTTGTACCATCTCTCAGCCAGGCCACCTTCTTGCCGGATGAACTCTTTTTCGCCAACAATCTCCAGGGTCTCTCCTTTCTCCAGATAGATCTGTCGTACCGTGCGTGCATCGCTCAGTCGGCTGCCGACATAGGCAACCGCTCCTGTTACCATCACCTCGGCCAGATTGTCGTCCTGCAGTTTTAACTTGGCAGCGCTGACCCACGAAAAACTTCCTTTAGGGGGTCGGATCGCATACCAGTCGCCCGTTTCGTGACGATAAACTTCTACTTCTTCGCCACGCGGCAGAAGGTCAGTCGGGTAGTATTTTTCAGTCGGGCCGCTGCGGACGGGAGTCTGGTCGCGGAGGACCTTGGCCGTGTAGGGATAATCATCCCCGCCAAGTGCGACCGTAGGGCCGAAGGCAATCAGGGACATCAATAAAAACCAACCAGCCCGCATGGCGAACCTCCGTCAATGCGTTGAGAGTTTGGATACATTGGCGCGAAACCGTATCAAGCCGCTGCTTTTAGCGAAATCGGTTTATGAGAACAACCTCATTCTCCCCGACTCCCGGCAAGCAACATCGGCTCGGAGTCTTGCTTTCCAACACAGCGCAGTTTCCCGGCTCCTTTGGCGGTGTGGGGCAAAAAACAGACCAGCCACCCTACGCTGCCAGCGTTGCAATCACTAGAATCGTGGTGTACGTCTGCCACTTGCGCACCCTGTCTTCGATAGCCCCATGCCCCGCTACAATCCCGCTCAGATCGAACCGGAGTGGCAACGGTACTGGGAGGAAAACCGAACGTTTGCCACCCCGCGATTGCCAGAGGGGCAGAAGGTCTATGCGCTCGATATGTTTCCTTATCCGAGCGGCGATGGATTACACGTCGGGCATCCGGAGGGTTATACCGCAACCGATATCGTCAGTCGCTTTGCCCGCATGCGCGGCGCAACGGTAATGCATCCCATGGGGTTCGATTCGTTCGGATTGCCGGCCGAAGAGCATGCGATCAAAACCAACACCCCGCCGCGCATCCAGACCGAAAAAAACATTGAAAACTTTCGCCGCCAGTTAAAAATGCTCGGCTTCAGTTACGACTGGGATCGGGAATTGGCGACCACTGATGTCGGTTATTTTCGTTGGACACAATGGATTTTTCTGCAGCTTTACGATACCTGGTTCGATGAGTCCGAGCAGAGAGGCAGACCGATTGCCGAGTTGCCGATTCCGGAAAGTGTTTCTGCGGATGGCGAAGATGCCCTGCGGCAGTACCGGGATGAGCACCGCTTGGCGTATCAGACCTATGCACCGGTCAATTGGTGCCCGGCACTGGGAACGGTACTTGCGAACGAGGAAGTGACCGACGGTGTCAGTGAAGTTGGCGGACATCCGGTTACAAGGATGCCACTGCGACAGTGGATGTTGCGTATTACCGCCTATGCGGAACGCCTTGAAGAGGGTTTGGACAAGCTCGACTGGCCGGAAAGTATCAAAACGTTGCAGCGTAACTGGATTGGCCGCAGTACGGGAGCAGAAGTCGATTTTTTTATTGGTCGCGATGCCGACTCCGAACTCTGGCAAGCCGAACGGGCCGCAGGAGGTTTTCCACGAAAGCCCCAAGAGTGCGTGTTGCGCGTTTATACAACACGGCCCGACACGCTCTTCGGAGCCACCTACATGGTCATCGCTCCCGAGCATCCTGCCGTTGCGCAGCTCACAACCGATGAGACGCGAGCCGTGGTTCAGGAATATTGCGCCGCCGCACAGCGAAAAAGCGATTTGGATCGGACGGAATTGGCAAAAGAAAAGACGGGCGTTTTTTCCGGTTCCTATGCAAAAAATCCAGTCAACGGTGAGCGCGTGCCGATCTGGATTGCGGACTATGTGCTGATCAGTTACGGCACCGGTGCGATCATGGCGGTGCCGGCCCACGATGAACGGGACTTCGAATTTGCCAGAGCATTTGATATTTCCATCGTGCCGGTGGTCGACCCCGGGGCTGAGGATGAAGGCCCGCAGGCGGCCTCGCGGCCACCTCGCGAGGATGTGCTTGCCGGTAGGGCCGTGTTTGCCGGCGAAGGCATTGTGGTCGGTTCGGGCCAATACAATGGGCTCACGACAAAAGAGTTCAAGCAGCAAATCGCAGCAGATCTCTCCGAGCAGGGTCTGGGGCGGGCGGCAACGAATTTTAAGCTGCGGGATTGGCTCTTCAGCCGGCAGCGGTTCTGGGGCGAGCCTTTTCCGATCCTGCATGAATTGGATGAGCATGGAAAGCCAACGGGGTTCGTTCGCCCGGTAGGCGAAGAATCTCTCCCGGTCGATTTGCCGCAAATTGAAGATTATCAGCGACACGGTCGCGTCGACCCGCCGCTCGAGAAGGCTCCCGAGCACTGGTTGTATCCGGTCATTGACGGTGTCCGCTACAAGCGCGAAACCAACACCATGCCCCAGTGGGCCGGTAGTTGCTGGTACTATCTCCGTTTTCTCGATCCCCGAAATGCCGAGCGGCTCGTCGATCCGGACATAGAACGTGCCTGGATGCCGGTCGATCTCTACATCGGGGGCGCAGAACACGCGGTACTACATCTCCTCTATTCCCGATTCTGGCACAAGGTGCTGTTCGATCGCGGCTTTGTGAGTACCGACGAGCCTTATCAAAAATTAGTGAACCAGGGGATGATTCTCGGTCAGGTCGAATTTACCGGGTACCAGCGCGAGAATGGCGACTGGATAAGCGCAACGGATGTACGTCGGGATGAAAATGGCCGGTGGCTGGAAAGAACGAGTCGCGAGGTTCTAAAGCCTGTGAGCGTGCCGGTCGAATCGTGCGAGAAGCAGGGTGAGTCTTTTGTGCTTTCGGCAAACCCAGAGATCAGGCTCGAGAGCCGTGCCCACAAGATGTCCAAGAGTCGTGGAAACGTCGTCAACCCCGACATGGTGGTCAAAGAATACGGTGCCGATGCCCTCCGCCTCTATGAGATGTTTATGGGGCCACTCACCGCGACCAAGCCCTGGAACATGGATGGTGTTCATGGAGTCCGCGGATTTTTAGACCGGGTCTGGCGGTTAATCGTTGATGAGCGGAGCGAGGAACTCTGTGTCAATAGCGCGATTGCAGATGTTGAGCCGACCGTCGAGCAGAACCGCATCCTGCATAAGACGATCAAGGCAGTGACGGAAGACTTCGATTCGCTCAGTTTCAATACTGCCATTTCCAGAATGATGGAGTTTACGAATTTCTTTCACAAACAGGACTCGCGCCCGAAGGAGGCGATGGAACAGTTGGTGTTGTTGCTCGCCCCGATGGCCCCCCATATTTGTGAGGAATTGTGGCGATTGCTCGGCCACACAGAAACATTGGCCTATGCATCCTGGCCGCTGTATGACGATTCTCTCATTCAGGAGGATACGTTAGAAATACCAGTTCAGGTCAAGGGACGTTTGCGAAGCAAGATCCGGGTAGCGGCTGGCGCCGATGCGGGTACGATCGAATCGGTGGCCCGAGAAGATGAAAAAATCGCGGAGCTATTGGCGGACCGGGAGGTTGTTAAAGTGATTGTTGTTCCGGGCCGCCTGGTTAATTTTGTTACGCGGTGAGGCCGTTTTCGGGAGTGGACCTTAGAGGACATTGAGCAGAAAGTAAAATCGCATGAATGATATCGTCACACTGGTACTGGGTGGAGGTCGCGGTACCCGGCTTTATCCTCTTACGCGATATCGATCCAAACCGGCCGTCCCACTAGCGGGAAAGTATCGACTCATCGATATTCCAATCTCGAATTGCATCAACAGCGGTTTGCGAAGAATCTTTGTGCTAACCCAGTTTTTGTCGGTTAGCCTGCACCGGCATATTCGGAATGCCTATAATTTTGACCGCTTTAGCGACGGTTTTGTCGAGATCCTTGCAGCCCAGCAGACGGAAAAAAACTCCGAATGGTACCAAGGCACCGCCGATGCTGTGCGTCAGAACATTCGGTACATCAAGCATCGAGATGTGAAATATGTGCTGATTCTTTCCGGGGATCAACTCTATCGCATGAACTTTTTGAGCATGCTTGAAACACATCGGCAGAGCGGTGCCGAGGCGACGATTGCCACCCGGCCTGTGAGTCAGGAAGAGGCGGGTGCGTTCGGTATTATTGATATTGATGACACGGGAAGAATCAAAGGTTTCGTCGAAAAACCTCAGACGGCCGAGGAGATGGATTCGGTACGGATGGCACCCTCGTGGATCGACGCGCATGGCGTGGAAAGTAAGGGACGCGATCTGCTTGCCAGCATGGGCATTTATTTATTCGATCGCGATTTTCTTGTAGAGGTTTTGGAAAACAACAATTTTCAGGATTTTGGCAAAGAGGTTTTTCCGGAGTCGATCAAAAAGAAACACGTTCACGTTCACCTGTTCGATGGCTATTGGGAAGATATCGGAACCATCGGATCGTTTTATCGCTGTAGCCTTGAGTTGGCATCGACCAATCCCCCCTTCAACTTCATGCTTCCGGAATCTCCCATCTATACCAACACGCGGTATCTACCCCCTTCGAGAATCGATGAGGCGACAATCCGCAATAGTGTGCTGGCGGACGGTTGCATTATCGAAAAGGGTGCAATCATCGAAAACAGCGCGATCGGGCTGCGTTGCCATATCGGTGAAAATGCAATCATCCGCGATTCGGTGCTGATGGGTGCCGAGCATTACGACTCATCATCCGATATCGCACTCAACCGAGCGGAAGGACGCCCCCGAATGGGTATTGGCAGTGAAGCTATTATCGAAGGAGCGATCATCGATAAAAATTGTCATATCGGCAATCGTGCCCGGATTGCAAATGATCACCGAACAGAGAACGGTGACATTTCGGATGAAGTCTTCATCCGTGACGGTATCGTGGTTGTCGAGAAAGATAGTCTGCTGCCTGACGGCTGGACAATGTAGACCATCTTTTTTAGTAGGCTACTCGACCACACGCTCCCCAGCAGGTGCATCGATGAATCTCTCTTCTTCATCGAGTGTCTCTACGGAGACTGTCGGGCCATCGAGTACAGAGCCCTCTCGATGTTCGGGAAATCCGTTTTCGGTTCTTGCACCCTCTTTGCCGATCAGTCCACCGAAGGGGT
>MPMF02271266.1_pt1 | contig 14162 bp, 12 predicted proteins | sample 1617271 | NCBI WGS metagenome assembly MPMF02 (sample SAMN05944812, study PRJNA350692) | marine metagenome | biome: marine; feature: ODZ; material: water; isolation source: 120 m water sample prefiltered with 30 um filter, filtered on to 0.2 um... | place: Pacific Ocean | collected 2012-04-09... | reverse complement strand
CGACGTCGCGCGCTAGGTGCCGTAGACCCGTGGCCTGTTGAGCGCCATGGGCCATCTCCTCGACACGCGGCCAGCAGCCCGGCCGCTGACACCCAGTGCCCCGAGTCTCACAGATGTCGAACTCCTCTTCGGACAACAAAGGCGGTCGCCCGCCCATCGCGCCGCCCGGGTCTGCGCGTGGGGCCGCCGCTGGCGGCGGCCGTCCGGCGATTGCACCACCAGGTTCCGCCGCGTCGAGTCGATCCGGTGGCAACGCGCCAGACTGGAGCGTATTGCGACGCCAACGTGAGCTTGGCCGCGCCGATCGCGGCGACGAAGCGGCGGCCAAACCAGCGCCGCCAACGCGCCCGACTCCGGCACCGATCGACAACCGCACCGGAAGCGTTCCGACTATCGGGTCACCAAGCGCTTGACCAAGCGCAGGCCGAGATCGCTGTTGGAAACGAATCGTCCGGATTGTTCAACGATTCAATTTGATGCAGACAGAAAAAGCGCCTCTCGTGCAGGCTGAGTCCTACGGCTTGTTTATGAGGGCTGTGGATCGCTCAATGACCCACCAATAATCGTTTTGTCTGCCTTTTCGGGCGCCATGGTTGGGGATCCGGTTGCGTCCCGACGGACCCTGGGGTTGGAGCACAGGTTCATCCCGCGGCACCGGGTCGGTCCATTTTTTGATCTCGGCATGGCCATCGGCAAAGGCATAGCCGCAGGCGCCATTGTGGTAGTTGGCGGGAAAGTCCACCCAGACGGCATCACCTGTGGGATTCATGATGTTCCAGCCGTCGTTTATGCTGTCCGGATGCTCGTCCACCATTACCCAAAGGTGAGAGGGTTCGGGATCGGTGATGTGATCAAGATGATCGTATTTTCTCCATCCTCCATACCAGAAGCTTCCATGGGTCTTGCTGCGGGACCGGTCGTATTCGCCTCCTTCCAGAAACCCGTTCATGGAGTTGCTCCGCACACGCGGCATCTTGGTGTCGCCCATCTGGCACATGTATATGTCCGCTGGACACTTGTAGATACCGACTGAAGCAGTGTAGGGCCCGAGCTTGGGATACACGGCACCCAACTGGGCCTTGGTGCCGATCAGGAACAGGATGTTGGTGTTGTCCCTGTGGCCTGGCGTGAAATTGAGCCACCCATTGACCCAACCCCGGGATCCCTTGCCGTTGGGGTTGGGCGGGAGATAGCCATCATGGTCATCGGCGTAAAGCACCCACGCCAAAACCATTTGCTTGTTGTTGTTCAGACAGTAGATGCCCTTGGCCTTTTGCTTGGCCTTGGCCAAGGCCGGCAACAGTAGGCTCGCCAGGATGGCTATGATGGCGAGCACCACCAGCAGTTCGATCAACGTAAACCCTCGGCTTGGTTTTGAGTTCATGTTGCTTTCTTGGCTTTATTGTTGCGATTGCGGCATGGGCTTCAAGTCAATTTTTCGGAATTCCAGCAGGCCGTGTTCGGCCTGAATGCCGATGTGGCCTTGCCGGTTCATGATGCTTGTCGCCGTGGTGATCCGCTTTCCGTTCAGCTTCACCTCGAGCGTCTCGCCGGCGCAGGTGATTTCGTAGGTTTGCCATTCGCCAAGCGGCTTGTACGCCTTGGCCAGGGCGGCCAGGTCCGACTGATGCTCGAACGGTGGCGCGCCGTAGGGGATCATCGTGGCCAAGGGCGCCCTGCCGGTGATCGTGTCCATGCACTGCACCTGATAGCCGTTGTTCGGCCAGCCGTTTTCGTCGTCGTGGCTGCTCGGCCCGGTACGCACGAAAATCCCGCTGTTTGCCTCAGCCTCGAGGAAGCGGAACTCCATCACGATCGTGAAGTCGGAAAAGACCCCCGCGGAACGCAGCCAGCCGGTGCCGCGGTTGACCTTGAGCACGCCGTCCTGCACAGAGAATTGGGCGTCATTTTCGATCACCCAGTTGTCGAGGTTTGTGCCATTGAAAAGCGAAATGCTTTTGGGCGCTACATTTGTGGCGCATCCCACGAATAGAGTGACTATGATGGAAGCGATCAGTAGTTTATTCATTTGGAGTCTTCAGGTTCTGTTGGTTTACAACTTTTTGTTGTCGGATTTTAAGAGGAGGTCGTTTTCGTTAAAAATAGCGTGATTAATTTGAGTCCGTTCCTGGGACGTAAATGTGACATGGATCCGTCCATCCCTCGTTTGCACGACTGTGGGATATGCGAAGGAGTCCCGTCCGGAAGCGATGTTCATCCGATGGGGAAATGTTTTGCCGTTGTCGCTGGAGAGGGCAGCCGTCAGCGGCGTACGGTCATTCATGCTGTCATTGTATAGAAGGAGCAGGCGCCCGCTGCGTAGCTTGATAAAATCGACAGCAGAATTGGGGTTGGGAAACGAACTGTTTTTTCCTTTGCCCCAGGTGTGTCCACCGTCCCGTGATTCCGACCGGATCAGGTACCCTTCGGTTGTCGACTCGTATCCTCCACCGCGCCGACAATATGCGATCAGATGCCTGTCATCGACTTGCACCACGGCAGGTTGAAGGTTGCCATGATCTGATCGAATTCGCTTGCTGCTGCTCCACTTTTTGTTTGAGGGGTTATAGCGCAGAAAAAATGATGTAGTGTCTGGTCCCACCAGTTCGGTGTCGTGTCCGGTTTCGTGATAGATGGGGAGCAGATATTCGCCAGTTTGAAGCACGATGGGATGGGCTCGGACCATGGTGCCCGGTTCTATGGTCAACAGGGCGGAATCCGACCAGGATGCAGCTCCGTCCCTCGATATTTTGACCTTGATTCGCGAAGTTGACCAGGTGTCGCCAAAACGGGTTACATAAAACAACCAAACCAGCCCATCCGGCCCCTGCCAGACCACCGGATTACCCAGCGAACGAAACGGGTTGCCGGCAATTTTTCTGGGTTGACTCCAATGGCTGGATTCCTTGTTCAGGCGCGTCCCATAAACCACGGTTCCTGAGGCGTATTCTCCGGCGCCACCATAGTAGGCCAGGTAGAGATCACCATTGTCGAGTTCATCAAATGAAGAGGGGTGCTTGTATTTTCCGGTGAATACTTCAGGTCCGAAAATTTTGCGGACAATCAAGTCGCCCGATACACAATTGATGCTGAATTGGGTGACAACGATGAACAAAAATATAAACCGGCATGCGCCTGATACAATATCCAGGTGTTTTGGGATCTCCAATGGTTTCTTTTCGGATCTCTTTTTAGTTTCTGGATACATTGATTATCTGGATGGAATTCAGGAAGGACAGTAGCCACAGTGTGAGCGGCAAGTACAGCTTTTTGATGTTAAGGGAACGAGAGTCAAAAGGGCATTTCGTAGGACAGAAAAAGCAGGTTGCCGCCATTACTGACAAAGAAGTTGCCGATCAGATGTAACACTGTACGTTCCTCCCCGGATTTGTCGCAGTTATGGCAACAAAAACAATTCTATTTTCCGGCAATAGTAGAGAGGCAAAGTTAAGAGTGCAGAAGATGATGCATTGTCTCGGAGTGGTCATGGTTTTAACGATGCTATGTCCCGAACTTGCTTCAGCTGAGCAACCGAAGGTTCCTGTCCATCTGGGAGTGTTCCCGCAGGAGATGCGGACGTTTCACACCGAGCCCGACGGGTTGCCGAGCAACGACGTGCGGGCGGTGGCCTTGGCCAAGGGCGGGCAAGTTGTGGCGCGAACGGCCAAGGGCGATGCGGTGCTCGAGGGCGGCAAGTGGAGCGCCAGCAATGAGTTCGCAAACTTGTTTGCGGCGAAAAAAACTGTGCCCGTTGAATTGCGCGCTCTCGTGAAACAGGCAGGAGCCGTGCTGGCAGTGGCTCGCGGACCAGAAGGCCAGGTGGCTGTGGGGTTGGAGGGAGGCCTGTTTCTGTCCGATCATGAAGGCATGCGGCAGGTATTTCCACGGGACGGGCACAAGAGTTGGGCTCCCGCGCATGTTACTGTGTCTTACGATGGACTGGGGAGGCTTTGGTTTGCCAGTTACCAGGGAGCGGGGCGTTACGAGAAAGGCAAGTGGACACTCTTCACTGGTGAGGAGGGATTGCCTTACGACGATATGACCGCCGCGGCGGGCGGTGCCGATGGCACGGTGTGGTTCGGCACGGCTATTGGTGCGATTCGTTTTGACGGATCGGCCTGGGCCTACCGGCAGGGGAAGCGCTGGTTGCCAGGCGACGAGGTGCGCGACATCGCCGTGGACGCGGACGGCAACGCCTGGGTGGCCACGGCGGGCGGTCTGTCATTCATTCATTTCAAGGGCATGACCCTCGCGGAAAAAGCCAAGCACTACGAGGACGAGATCGACAAGTACAACCGCCGGACCAAGTTCGGTTACGTCATCGAGGCCCACGCCTCTCAAGCGGGGAAGAATACGGATACCCGCGTTGGCGACAGTGACAATGACGGTCTTTGGACGAGCATGTACGGCGCGGGTGAATGTTTCGCCTACGGCGCCACGAAGGATCCCCTGGCCAAGCGCCGGGCCAAGCGTGCGTTTGCTGCGTTGAGTTTTCTCAGCGAGGCACCCAAGGGCTCCAAGCACGAGCCACCTGCTGGATTCATCGCGAGAACCGTGTTGGAGACGTCATCCGAAAAAAATCCAAACTTCGGGTCATACACCCTTGAGAACCAGCGTCGTTTCCGGAAGAGCAGGGATGGCTATTGGCGTGTCTATGAACCGCGCTGGCCGAAGTCAGCTGATGGCAAGTATTACTGGAAGAGCGACACCAGTTCGGACGAACTGGACGGGCACTATTTTTTCTACCCGCTCTATTACGATCTGGTCGCCGAGACCGAGGACGAAAAGAGCGCGGTTCGAGAGATCGTGCGAGCCAACATCGATCACCTGATCAGCCATGATTTCAGTATGCACGACCATGCCGGGAAAACGCGGTGGTCGGTGTATGGTCCAAATGACATCAATCAGGATCGTGAATGGCATGAAGAACGTGGCTTGAAATCGATCAGTATCTTATCCTACTTGAATGTGGCTTATCACATGACGGGCGACAAAAAATACCGCGATGTGGCTAAGGAACTTCGGGACAAGCATTCGTACCACACCAACGTCATGTGGCCAAAATATCAACGCGGTATTGGATCGGGAAACCAGTCAGATGACGAGATGGCCTTCATGGCCTATTACAACCTGGTCAAGTATGAGCCCGATCCAAAGTTGAGGAAAATGTATGTGGCTTCATTCGCCAATTCATGGCGACAGGAGGAGCCGGAGATGAATCCGTTCTTCAATTTTTGTTTCGCGTCGCAAGGTATGGGCGTCGAGTTTACGAATATATGGGGAACCTTTGACCTGTCTCCGTGGGAGACATGGCTTGAGGACGCGATAGGCACACTTAAGCGATTTCCGCTCGATCGCTTCGACTGGCGGCACACCAACCATCACCGGAAAGATTTGATCCTGTTATCCGACCATTGGGCCGATGCCTATGACGACAAGTTCCGTGGCAAGGGCTATCGGAACAACGGCAAAGTGCTGCCCGTGGATGAGCGTTATTTTAACCATTGGAATGCCAGTCCGTGGGAACTGGACACCGGCGGTGGCGGCCATGTCATCGGCTCGGGAACCGTTTACACGCTCCCGTACTACATGGGCTTGTACCACGGCTTCATCGCCGCTGACTAATGCGCAGATAAACAGGATGTACGTTTCGTACTGAATAGAACCGTGAGCACTTGCCGGACACCGTTGGATGCGTTGACGTCAAGGAACCCTGCGTCGTGGCTTACCATTTTCGGGCCGGGGGCGATTATCGCCTCGCTGACCATCGGATCCGGCGAACTCATCTTTTCCTCCCGAGGCGGGTCGATTTTTGGGTATCAACTGCTCAGTTTGTTTCTTTTGGTCTGTGTGTTCAAGTGGGCGCTGGTTTTCACCACCGCCCGCCACATGATCCTTACCGGAGCGCATCCGATCCAGAGATGGATGGACCTGCCCGGCCCACGCGGATGGCTTCCCATGGCATTTCTTCTGCTGGCCATTGTGTCGTTTCCCATCTGGGTGAGCTTTCACTCGGGGACGCTCGGCACTCTGGCTTCCGGCCTGTTGCACCCGCAAACATCCGGCACCGGAACCCACCTCCTTTGGGGGATGGTCATCCTGCTGGCCGTGATCGGGTTGACCTTGACCGGCGGTTACAAGCGACTGGAGAAACTTCAGTTGCTTTTTGTCCTGCTCATGTTGCTCGCCGTGACGGTTTCCCTGTTTCTGGTTCATCCGGAGTGGGTGGATCTGCTGGCCGGTTTTGCCAACGTCGCTCCGCCTGTTTACCCGGAATGGGTGGCGGAGCATCCTGACATTGCCAAGCGCCCGGTCTGGGTCGAACTCAGCACCTACGTCGGCGTGATCGGGGGGTCCGGCTATGATTACCTCGCTTACGTCACCTATCTGCGCGACAAGCAGTGGGGCCTTGCCTCCAACGAGCAGCCCACCCCCGTGCCGGTGGATGTCCACGACGAGGCGGCTCGCGTTCGGATGCGCCAATGGTGCCGCGCCCCCCTGATCGACTGCACTCTGAGCTTCGCCATAGTGCTGCTTTTCAGCGCGGTGTTCGTGGCTTGCGGAACCGAAATCCTTGGCCCGGCGCACAAGGTGCCGGACGGCAATAATCTGCTGAATCTGCAGGCGGAGTTCGTGGAGGTGACCTCGCAGTGGCTGCGCCCGTTTTATTTCGTGGGCGCCTTTCTGGCGATGTTCGGGACGCTATACGGGACGATCGAGGTGGCGCCCGCCGTGATGCGGGAAATACAAAACGCCTTCCCCCGATCGGCGACCGGGATCGCCCCGGCCAAAACCCGGCGTATCACCATCCTGTGGGTGGGCATCGGCGGCATGCTCGTCCTGGTTGGCAACCTGGGCTGGCAGCACTTCACCGGCGCGGACAAGCCCACCGCGTTGATCGCTATTCTCACCCCGGCAAACCTGTTCACTGGCGTGCTGGCTTGCGGGATCATTTGTATCCTCTCGTGCTGGGCCGATCGGTGTCACTTGAAGCGTTCATTCAAGACACCCCTCCCGCTCATCTTGCTCAACTTAGTCGCCGCCGTTCTTTTCATCGCGCTTGGCATTAAGGCGTACTGGGATCACAGCGGTTGGACGGCCTTCCTCATTCTAGCGTGCACCATCGCCGCCGCTTGGTTTGTGGCAGGAGTGATCAATAGCTGCTTGGCCAAGCGCGGATCGAACGGTTGATGCCCTTTAACCCGCGGGGAGAGCGACTCCCGAGGATTCGCTCACCTCAACCAGCTTGGCCCAGACATCGTCTGGCAGGTTCACGCCTTCCTCCAGCGCCTTGGCTTTGTATTTTTGCTCGCGCTCACCGGGGATCAGTATGTGTTGAATGCCGGCCGCCTTCGGCGCGTTTTTAATCTCGTCAATCAGCGACTGCATGCGCTTTTCAAACTCGGCGCGCTCCATCATGGCTTCGATTTGAATCGCCACAAAAGCCGCCCCGTGGTTGGTCGGTTTGGACGGATCGTCGTAGGCGTAGCTCAGGATGCCTCCAGCCAAGGCCGCCCCGGTCAGAACGCCCGACAGGATTTCAATGAGCAAAGCCAGGCCATAGCCCTTGTGAGCTGCCATCGGCGTCAGAGTCGCCTTGGCTGGAAAAGCCGAGGGATCGGTGGTTGGCAGACCCAACTCGTCAACAAGCCAGCCTTCCGGGATGGATTCCCCCAACGCCGCTGCGGAGAAAACCTTTCCACCGGCCACCGTGCTCGTGGCAATATCAAGGAGCACCGACTGTTCACCGGCGGGAACCGCGTAGGCGATTGGGTTGCTGCCCAGAACCGCGCCTAGCGCACCCGGGACGGTGACGGTTGGCGTGTCGTTGCACATGGCGATCCCGATCATGCCTTTGTCCGCCGCAAGCGTGGCGTAGCAGCCGGCCGCCCCAAAGTGGCAACTGTTGCACAGTCCGGCGAACCCGATGCCGCTGGCTTCGGCTTTCCGGATGGCCTGCTGCATGGCGAAAGTGGAGCCGATCATTCCAAGCGAGGCGTCTCCGTCCACCCGCGCCCAGGCCGGTCCTTCCGCGGTGACCCGCGCTTGGCCAAGCGGATTGATTCCTCCGGTGTTCAGCCGTTTCACGTAGCCGCCCAAGTTCTTCAGGCCGTGAGTGTGGATGCCCCAAGAGTCGGCCGCGAGCAGTGCGTCGGTTGCGGTTGCCGCATCGGCCTGGCTCAACCCGGCTTGCCTAAACACCTCCCGGCCAAAGGCCGACAACTGGTCCAGCGATATGTTCATCGTGTTTCTTCGATTGGTTCGGGTGGCATTTGGGGGTACGGTGCGCCGCGAGTCAATCCGCAGCAGACGGGGTTTATTGGACAACGTGACATGAGTGGCAAGAAAATTGATGGGTAAGGCCGATCGTTCATTTCTCAAGGGCGTCATCGAGGGCTTTTACGGGCGTCCATGGAGCCAGCAACAGCGTCTGGAGCTTCTCGGCTTGATGCAGGAGCTTGAACTGAACACCTACCTGTACTGCCCGAAGGACGACCTCAAGCACCGGGCGTTGTGGCGGGAGTGTTACACTTCCGACGAGTTGCAGGGGCTTCGCGAACTCATCGAGGCGTGTAGGGATCGGGGTATCGAGTTCTTTTACGGCATCGCCCCCGGCCTGACGATTCGCTACTCGGATGCCGGCGAGCTGGATTCGCTGCGGGCGCGGTTCCGTCAATTGCTCGACGCGGGTTGCCGGTCGTTCGCCATCCTGTTCGACGACATCCCCGGAGAAATGGCGGAGGCGGATCGGGCCGCATTCGGCAGCTTGGCCAAGGCGCAATGCAAGACGGCCAACGCGATTCATGGCGAGCTTTTGGCCAGGCCGGGCAGCCGGTCGATCTTTTGCCCGACGCCCTACTGTGAACGGATGGCGGACGAACAGCACGGCGGGGCGGATTACCTGAATGAAGTCGGTCGGCATCTGGCCAAAGGCATTGATATATTCTGGACCGGGCCTGAAATTATATCCCGTGAAATCACCGTGGAGAGTGTCTGCAAGTTGCAAAAGGCGTTGCAGCGCAAGCCGGTCATTTGGGACAACCTGCACGCAAACGACTACGACATGACGCGGGTTTTTCTCGGGCCGTACTCCGGGCGATCGCTCGAACTGCGGGAGGAGGTGGCTGGATTCCTGATCAACCCGAACTGCGAGTTTGAGGCCAATTTTGTCGCTCTCAAGACATTGGCTGACTATCTGGATGCCTCCGGTTCATGGAACAGCAGGGGAGCTTACGAAGAGGCGCTTGCGGCTTGGCTGCCGCGTTTTTCGACCGCGGCAAAAGACGGAGTGACTCTCGACGACTTGACGCTGCTGGGCGACGCCTATTATTTGCCGCACGAGAGTGGCCAACTCGCGGAGCAACTCTACGACGATGTTCGCTGTGTCGTAATGCAACCGACCGATGATTGGGGCGAGCGGCAGGATCGGCTCCGCAAACGGATCCGGCAGGTTGTGGAACTGGCCCGCAAGCTGACCGAGGTACATCGCCGGGAATTGTTTTATGCGTTCAACCGGCAAGTGTGGGAACTGCGTGAGGAACTGGAAATGATCGAGCAATACATGGACTGGAAACTGGCGGGCAGAGACCCTGCGACGGAGCCTTTCCGCTCAGGGAACTATCTGCCGGGCACCTATCGTGGCGGGTTGATCAGGCGGTTGCAGCAACTCATCTCGTTCGGTGCCGACGGGGCGTTGGTCGCCGCTGATGAATGACACAACACGATGCCGGGAGAATTCAAAATCAGAAAAGCGATGGCCGCGGACAAGGCGACGACTTACTGGGTCTGCCTGAAAACCGGTGACCACGGGGATGACGGGGAAGCCCTGTTCACCGACGATCCCGATGCGCTTGGCAGGATTTACGTGGGACCGTACCTGGAGTTCGAGCCGGACCTGGCGCTGGTTCTCGAGGATGGCGAGGGCGTCTGCGGTTACTGCCTCGGAGCGATGGATTCACGCAAACTGTATGACCGGTACGAGCAGGAATGGCGGCCCGGCTTGGCCCGGAATTTTCCAGAGCCCGGCGGCGATCCGTCCCGGTGGACCTCGTTGGAGCAGGTGTATCACCTGTATCACCATCCGGATTATTACTGCCCGGAACCGTACGATTTGTACCCCTCTCAACTGCACATAGATCTTGTGCAGAGGGCGCAGGGCAGGGGCCTTGGTCGGAAGATGATTGAAGAGGTTGTTTCCCTGATAGCCGACAAGGGTTCACCGGGTATTCACTTGGGCATGAGTGCAAGAAACGAGCGCGCCTATCATTTTTACCGGAAAATGGGGTTTGAAGAGTTGGCCCGCGACGGGAGCGGAGAGAATCAAGCCATCTATCTTGGAAAACGGCTCAACGAAGGGGGCGGCTCTGCCTGATGGCGATGTCGTTTGTCATTGGCATCGACGGCGGCGGCACGCGCAGCCGGGCCATCGCCGTGTCCCTCGAGGGCGACCTCCTCGGGGAGGTCAGTGGCGGGCCGCTGAATTACAACACGACATCCGCCGGAACGTTCGGCGAATCTCTCGGAGCCATTCTTCAACAATTCAGCGATGTCCACGGTTTGGACTCGGCTGCGGAGCAGACGGTCATCGGCACGGCTTCGCTGTTCACGTCGCTCGACCCCGGCGAGGCGGCCAAGGTCTGCGGCGGGCTGTTGCCCGCGGATCGGCTGACGGTTGTCGGTGATGTCGTCACTGCGCTTTACGGGGCAACGCTTGGAGCGCCTGGGCTGCTGGTGGTTTCCGGCACCGGCTCCATCGCTGCCGCCATGGACGGCCAAGGGCAATGCCACACCACCGGTGGCTTGGGCCCGGCGATCGGCGGCGACCCGGGAAGCGCCCGCTGGATTGCCAACGAGGTTTTGCTCCACGCCAGCGCCGAGTCGTGCAACGGCACCCGGCCCATCGGGTTGACGGCCTTGATCTGCCGTTATTTCGATATTGCCGAGTTTCAGCAATTAATTCCCGAGATGTATTCCGGCGTCGAACCGGCGGAGCGCCTGGCCGGGCTTAGCCAGTTCGTTGCCGCAAGTGAATTGAACGGGGAGCCGTTTTGGTTGAACATTCTTCAACGGGCGGGCGTGGGCTTGGCCAAGCTCTGCGTGCCGTTGTTGGCCGAGTTGGACTCGGCCAACTGGCCCGGGGTGGTTCATGTCACCGGATCGGTGCTGGCCAACAGCGAGCCCGTGCGCGAGTCGTTCGAGGCGGAGTTAACAGCCAAGGCCAAGCGCTCGCTGTCCGTCGAGTCGCCGGCCCTGTCGGCAGCGAAGGGGGCCGCGCTGATGGCATTGAAAAAAATGGCGCCAACGAAGGTGGATGAAGTTGCCGCCCGCTTGGCCAAGCGCGAGTCATGAATCTTGCCGAGAAATATTTCCAGACAGTCAAGGGGCAGGTCGATGCAGTGGAGTCCTCTCAAATGGCCTCAATCGAGACGGCGGCCGGTTGGTTTGCCGAGGCCATCGGCGCCGGGCGTTTGGTTTACATCTTCGGCACCGGCCATTCCCACATGTTGGCCGAGGAGCTTTTTTTCCGTGCGGGCGGCTTGGCGTGCATTGTTCCGATGCTCCACCCGCCGCTCATGCTGCACGAGAGTGCGTCCGCTGCCACCCAGGCGGAGAGAGATTCTGATGTTGTCGGGGAGTTGCTCGAGCGGTATCCGATGAGCGGCGGCGATGTGTTGGTCGTCGCATCCAACTCGGGCCGCAACGCCTGCCCGATTGAGTTGGCCATGGTGGCAAAAGAGCGTTCCGTGCGGACGATCGCCGTCCTCAACGCCAGGCACAGCACCAGGTGGGCCTCCCGCCATCCGAGCGGCAGAAGGCTCGGGGACGTGGTTGACCTGGTAATCGACAATCGCGGGGTGGAGGGGGATGCCTGCGTCCCGCTGCCCGGCAGCGACCTTTCCGTGGGCGCCGCCTCGACGGTCACTGGCTGTTTGATCATGCAAATGATCGCATGCCGGGCCACCGAGATGTTATACATCGCCGGCACGCCGCCGGACCTGTACCAAAGCAGCAATGCCGACCACGACGAACGAAACGCAGCACTCATCGCTGAACACAAGCAAACCAACCCACACCTTTAAATCCACCCTGCGATGGAAGTTGCGGAAAGCATTTTAACGCCGATCGATACCATCATTATCGTCGCCTATCTCGGTGCGGTGCTGGTGCTGGGTTACCTGTTCAGCCGTTACGTCAAGTCGTCCGGCGATTTCATTCTTGCCGGCAAGTCCCTTCCGTTTTGGGCCATTGGGATGTCGGTCGTTGTCAGCGACATCGGGGCGATAGACATGGTTTCAGGAGCAGGAGCCGCCTACAAATACGGACTGGCACAGGCCAATTTCGACTGGCTCGGCTCCGTGCCGGCAATGGTGATCGTTGCGTTCGTGTTTGTCCCGTTCTACTGGCGCAGCGGCGTGTGCACATTGCCGGAATTTCTTGGGAGACGTTACGGGCCGGCGGTGCGTTTTTTTCAGGCTGTTATCTGGCTCGGGTTCCTGTTGTCCATGCTGGCAGTCATGCTGTGGACTTCGGCGGTGTTCCTGAACACGGTGCTTGGCATGCCCAACCAGGCGGCGATCTGGTTGACCGTTTTTGTGGTTGGGATTTACACCATCCTCGGAGGCTTGGCCGCGGTGGTGGTGACCGATGCCATGCAGATGGTGATCATGTTCATCGGAGCCGGCGCGTTGCTGGGGTTGAGCCTTTGGGAGATCGGTGGATGGACGAACATGGTGCAAACCATCTCCGCAATGGGGCCGCAGTTTGAGCAGCATTTCAACCTGCTGATCTCGAGCCAAATAGACACCCCCTATCCCTGGTCAGGAATGCTGATGGGCTTGGGGATTGTCCTGTCCACGGCCTATTTTTCCAGCAACCAGGCTGTCATTCAGCGGGTGCTTGGCGCCCGCTCGGAGTGGGATGCCAAGGCGTCGATGCTCCTGGCCGCGTTTCTCAAGTTGTTGATTCCCGTGCTTGTGCTGCTGCCAGGCTTGGCCGCCCTTGCTCTTTATCCGGAGTTGGAAGATCCGGACAAAGCAGTTCCGAAGTTGGTGCGCGAACTGTTGCCTCCCGGCTTGGCGGGGCTCGTCTTTGCAGCGTTCTTCGCAGCGTTAATGTCCAGCGTGGATTCCTATCTCAACTCCGCCACGACGATCATCATTTCGGACGGGTACAAGCCCGCATCGCGCGCATTGTCAGGTAAAGAGCCTGATGACCGGCATTGCCTTCTGTTGACTCGAGTGCTTACAGGCGTGCTGATCGTCGCAGCCGGTTTTTTGGCGCCCTACATCGATCAGTTCGAAACCATTTACACAGCCATGCAGACGTTGTTTTCCCTGTTCCAGGGGCCAACACTTGCCGTGCTCGTTCTGGGTGTGTTCTGGCGGCGAGCCAATGCGTGGGGCGGTTTTGCTGGCCTGTTGCTGGGCGTCCTTTGCTCGGGCAGCTTGAGCTTGGTTGGGGGATCGTTGTTCCCATCCGACGATCCGTTTTTGTATGTGGCGTTTTGGGCATTTGTATTCTCCCTGATCGTCACGGTTGTCGTGAGCCTGCTCACTCCACCACCCTCCAAAAACCAAATTCGCGGATTGGTTTTTGGTGAGGTGGTTCGTGATGAGGTAATCCAAACCCTGCTGAAAGAACGCATTCAATCCGACTAATCGCCATGGAGAAAATAACATTTTTTTTGGAACAAAACCTGGTGCCTCTTCTGAAGCCGGCTTTCGATTTGTTCCATTCTGTGATCGACCAGTTGCCGCCGCCGGTCTGGCGTTTCAGCATCTGCGCCTACCTCGTGCTGGGAACCATTTGGGCCCTTTTCCTGAGCAGGGATTATGTGTTGCTGGGCAGCCCTGATCAGGCTCGCTGGCGAGATTTAAGGTTGTGGATTCCCGTTTTACTCGTTCCCTATTTGTTGATTTATTTGTTCATTTGATCCCCATGAGTGAACCCCAGGAAAGCAACAAAGAAGTCACACCCAGCCAGCATCATGAGAGAGATGCTGTCAGTCTCAGGTTTATGAGTTATTGCTTCATTGGCTTCGCCGGGCTGCTCAGCTTGGGTTTGTTCTACGAGCAATCGACAGCCGGCAGGGTTGTCAACATTGTGTCAGCGATTCTGTTGACCATCACCGGCGGAGCCTGTTTTCTGATCAGTTGCAGGCT
>MPMF02222382.1_pt1 | contig 14172 bp, 16 predicted proteins | sample 1617271 | NCBI WGS metagenome assembly MPMF02 (sample SAMN05944812, study PRJNA350692) | marine metagenome | biome: marine; feature: ODZ; material: water; isolation source: 120 m water sample prefiltered with 30 um filter, filtered on to 0.2 um... | place: Pacific Ocean | collected 2012-04-09... | reverse complement strand
TGGAATAACACTTTTAATTACATTCCAGAAATCATTTGGTATTCTATTCATTGGGAGATCTCCTTTTTTTTGTACAACAGCTATTATAGCTGATTTTAAAAGAAGATTCTCCCGCTATTTAATTTTCGGATAAGCTCTAAATAAAAAATTACATTTAGTTAAAACAAGTAAAAGTGAGACAGCAAAATGCAAATTAATAAAATATTTTTAGTGGTGTTATTGTTCAATTCAGCTGCAGTATTTGCAATGGATGAACAGGACGTTGCAGCTGTAGGTAGATTTAAGGAATTAAAATCATTGGTTGAGCAGAAGGACTTTGGAGCTGGTGGTTTGGTTAGCAATGATAGTCGTGTTACTGGATCACTAGATGGTATTAAAGTTTGGAATGAAGATAGAACTCGTTCTCACGCGCTTCAGTCTGAAGGGCCTATAACCTCTATGGCGGCAAGTCAGAATTATGTATTTGCAAGGCTTAAGAAAGGTGATGTTGAGGTATTTAATAGAAATGATGGATCAAGTAGGTTGTTAAGTAGTAAACATCACGTATATGATTTAGCGGCATATGAAAGAGTAGTAAACGAGATTGGTTTATTGGGATGGGCAATGTCTGATCCGTATACTTATTATAATGATTTTGTAGAAGCGCTTCATGAATTTGAATTCATGAAAAAAGAGGAATGTATAGATCCTGCATTTAAAGAATTGTGGTTTGAGCGCTATGAAGAAGTTTTAAAAGGACAATTTACAGGATGGAATAAACCTAAAACTTATGGAGGGCATCGGGCTACTATTTCTTCTGTTTGTATGGTTGGAGATCGGATTGTTTCTGGTGATAGTGCTGGTAAAGTAGTCATGCGGGACATGGAAAAGGGTGCAGAAGAGTTATCTGTAGGAGGAGCGCCATGTTCTGTTGCTTCAGTTAGTGGTGGAAAAGTTGTTTATGTTAATGATTTGTGCATTATGGTTGCTGATGGATATGAGGGCGTTAAGAATCGTATTTTAGATAGGTTTACAAGGTGTGAGTGGTGTAGTTCTGTGGCAACACAAGGCAACAAGGTAGCTATAGGGTTGGAATCGGGTAAGGTAAAGGTATTTGATTTAGCAAGAAATAATGAGTTGCTTGAGTTGGAGAAGCATCCTGACCTTGTTAATTCCTTAGCTATGTATAAAGGCAAGCTTGTATCCGGTTCTCATGATGGAGAGGTAAGAGTTTGTGATTTAGAAGATGGAAGTCTTTTGAATCGCATGTCTGCTCGAGGTAGGGTTACGGCGCTGGCGTTTTGGAGAAATAAGGTAGTTATAGGTCTTGCTAGTGGCAAACTTAAAGTTTGGGATATAATGAGTGATGAGGTTATACCATTAAAGGGCCAACATATTGCTATAGTTAATGCTATCGCTATAGATCATAAAAGTGGAATGGCTGTTTCTGGTGGAATGGATGGTGGAGTACGTATATGGGACCTAGTTAATTCGGGCAGTTCTGATAATTCAAGAAGAGGATTTAAGGTGCATGCTGGTTCTGTTAATGCTGTTGCAATACGAGGTGATAAAGTAGTTACTGGGTCCAGTGATAGAACTGTCAGAGTGTGGGATATTTCACTTTTGAAGAGAAGAGTTTCTTTAGGCACTCTTCAACAAGCAAAGGAACAAATGCAAGAAGCTGGTGTAATTGGTCTTTTTGAATAGTTCGATAGATTTTTATCTTTTCACGCCGAAATACCTCGTCCTTTAGGTCGAGGATGTAAGGCGTAAAGTTAGTCAGGTGCTTTCTGATTTTCAATGTATTTTCTAATAAGGGAAATAGTAGTTCCTCCGCATGAACCTGCAAAATAGCTAGGGGACCATAAAGAACCTTTCCAATACTTAGTTTTTAAAGAGGGGTGTGATTTTTTTAATAATCGTGAAGAAACACCTTTTAAGCTATTAACAAGCCTAGAAATAGATACTTTAGAAGGATAATTAATAAGCAGATGTACATGATCTGTCTCACCATTAAACTCAACTAGATCAGTGCGAAAATCATAGCATACTCGTTTAAAAATGTTTTTTAAATCGATGAGAGATTCATTGGTAAAGACATTTTTACGATATTTAGTAACAAATACCAAATGTGCATGAAGATTAAATACACAGTGTCTACCGGTTCTCAAATTGTTTGACTTTTCCATAGACCAAGTCTAGCATAAAAATATGAAGCAACGCAAAGGATTAAAATATCGTCTCAAGACGAGAAGAAATAAGAATCTCAGAAAAGCCTTTAAGAATTTTGTGGGGGCTTGTCGTTGGATATGGAATCATGTTTTACATATTCAACTGGAGCGACTCAACAAAAAAGAAAAGATTCTAACCTATTCAGAAACAGCATCATTGCTAGTTCAATGGAAGAAACAAGAAGATACAGAATGGCTTAAAGAGATTCACTCCCAAGTGTTACAGCAAGTTTTAATGCAGTTAGATCAAGCATTTAAAGATGCATTCTCAAAAAACAATCCTAAAAAATTACCTCGTTTTAAAAAGAAAGGTCAGGGAGGATTATTTCGCTATCCACAAGGGTTTAAAGTGGATAGCGAATAAGGTATTTCTTCCAAAAATAGGATGGGTACGCTTTTGTAAGAGTCGTGAGATGGAAGGGGTACTTAAAAATATAACTATATCAGAACGCGGCGATAAGTGGTTCATATCATTTGGCATTGAAAAAGAGGTGCCAGATGCGATAGTGTATACTTCTTCAAGTTCTATCGGAATTGATCTAGGAATTACTCGGTTTGCAACTCTTAGCAACGGAGAATACTATGAGCCTTTAAATGTGTTTCGAAGGATTGAAAAACAATTGGCAAAAGAACAAAGAAGTTTAGCGAGAAAAGTAAGAGGATCTAATAATTGGAAAAAACAAAAAAGAGTAATGGGTAGATTACACACTCGCATTGCAAATATACGCCAAGATTTTTTACATAAGCTTTCCACGATACTAAGCAAAAGCCACGCAATAGTCTTCATGGAAAAGCTGTTAGTTGCAAACATGAGTAAGTCTGCACGAGGAACCTTAGAAAATCCTGGTACCAATGTAGCCGCAAAATCTGGCCTTAATAAATCAATCCTAGATCAAGGGTGGTTTGAGTTTAGAAGGCTATTAGCATACAAGTTGGAATGGTTGGGAGGGCGCTTGATGCTTGTCAATCCAAAAAATACATCCCGAACTTGTCCAGTGTGCAAATACATTTCAAAAGAAAATAGAAAGACACAAGCTAGATTTAAATGTATTGAATGTGGATATCAGGAAAACGCGGACTTAGTAGCTGCAAATAATATATTAGCGCTGGGGCACAGTGTTTTAGCCTATGGAGATACTGTATCGGTTACGATACAGGCCTAGGAATCCTTCGTCCTTTAGGGCGAGGAGGATGTCAATTTTGTTAGACGAGTGTGAGGACGACGAAGGTTAATAAATAATTAATAAAGCTTAAAAACGTCTAAAGCTGAAAGAAGTCAAAAAAGAGATTGTAGGTCTCTAATAGATATCGTTATTGTTTTTATATTTAGTAGTTCAACAAGGAATTTTATGTACAAAAGTAAGTCTTTTTATTTGATAGCTTTTTCACTAATAATAAACTCAATTTTCTCAGGACATTCGGTTGAGTATTTACCTGATAATGATATTGTTGGCAATAGTCATGTTACAGTCATTGAGGCTCAGGGGCCGGATTCTTTTTTAGCCGGTTATGCTTCAGGTTCGTTGAAGTTGTGGGATCTTGCGACTCGAAAGGGAAAGCATGTAATTTTATCAGAGAAATGTGGAAATGACTCTGGGGTTAGCAGTTTGGCGGCTAGGGATGGTCAGGTTATTATAGGCCGCGATAGGTTTAATATAGATGTTTTTCGTCCTGAATCAGGAGAAAGTTCACCGATATGCACAGGTGAATGTGATGGCTTTGCATATAGTGGTAAACGAATTACCGCTGTTGATTTAATGGGGGAGTGCGTGGTTTCTGGGGATACATGGGGACTTTTGAAGTTGTGGTATGTGAATAGACCGACTTCTTATGAAAAATCTTTTCGGACTTTGGTAATATCAAGCCGACAAAAGGAATATGATCCATCGATTGTACAAATTAATGTAGATAGAGAGAATGTTAGTGCTGTTAATTCTGATGGTAAAATAATCCAATCTGATATCCGTGCTAGCAAAGGTAGTGTGTGGGATACTAAATTAAAAAGTGTTAATCAAGCAGTTTTCTTATCCAGCTCTTATGTTCTTCTATCTAAATCGGAAACTAGTAACTTGTCATTATGGAACCTGGCAGAGAGAAAGTGTGTGAAGAGTATGTCATTTGGTGGTGATAAGAAGATTAATACAATGACATTGATGGAAGCTGGATTAGTGATGGAAGTGAGAGCTGACAATGAAACAAAGTTGTTGAGGCTTGCTATAAAAGAGGGCGCGCTTGGTGAACTTAAAGGGGATCCGTATCCTTTTCATGGTTCTTCAGAGGCGTTTGTTGGAGTTGGCAAGCATCTTGTAACAACGGGCAGAGGACATGAGGGTATAGCAGGGTGGAGTAGTAAAAAGACACCAAAACCAGCTGGAATTAATGTATATACATTTGAAAATTAAAAACGATTGCAAAATAAGAGGTAAGAAATAATGCAAATTAAGAGCCTGAGTTTTATATTTATAGCTTTGATGTTTGGTCAGCTTCATTCAAAAAATGGTGAGAATCAAGTTGTTAGTTGGCCATGTGGCAGACACAGAGATTATAGAGTGACTTTGGGTTTGGATCGGACAGGAATGGCTGCTAAAGACTTAATGGACGTTCAAGCAACAATTATGGATAAAAAGGGTAAAGATAGATTGCAATGGTTAAGTAGTCGAGAGTGTGTTTTAAGAACGTGGGCATTTAGTAAATTAAGGCCTTCAGCTAATAAGATTTGTTTAAAAGTTCCTTTTGTAGTTGTTGTTGCTTCTAAAAAAATGAAAGTGAGTTTTAGTGCTAGTGCCTTAGTAGACCTTTCGCGCTTATTGTCGTATCGAGGTAGAAAAGAAGATTTGGAAGAAGAGCTGGAAGAGTGGTGGGTTAGAACTGAGGGAGCAACAAGGGAAAATCAATGCATTCTTCAAAAACAGATGAAAAAGTCTGGAGAGTGGTCAAGCTCGAGAGATTGCTTAAAGGTTGATTCTACAGCCCATTTAGGATTAGAAGGGTTTGAATGAGAGTAAATTATTGATAAAATCAATAAGTTTGAAAACCACTACATGCAATATAATCACTTGAATATAACCTTTTAATTTAATTAGAATATATTAATTTTGATTTTGAACGGTGATTAAAGGCTGTTTACCTTAAGATGTGTGATTTTTTGTTTTTATTTGTAAATATGAAATAAGTTGATACATTGTTATGTCTAAACTTTAAGTTCATTAAAAACTAAAATCATAGGAAAACAATGAAGGTAAATGCTTTAAGCGTTATATGTGTACTTATGATACTGAATTCATCAAGTTTATTTTCTGAGCCTAAAAAAGTGGTGCTAGGGCTTCCTCTTTCGCCGAGAAGATCAAGAGAAAAGCTGTGTCCTGTGGCTAGAAATAATCGAATTGTTGAAAAAACATTGGTCATTGCTAGTGAAAGAGCGTTAGCCTTAAAAGAATGGGCATTGGGGGAAGGTCAATCTCCTCACAATATTAAACTTCGATTACCGTTTATTGTAGGATTGAGGCGAGGTGGTAAGTTTGAAACGGGAACTTCTATGACCCTTTCACAGTTATTATGGTTTGCAGAGAAACAGTTTCCCTTGGAATTAGTGTGTTTAAGATCTGTGATGGGCGATGCAAGCGAAACGCTTGAGTATGAATATTTTATATCAGATTGTATGAGCAAGGGTATTTTCCCAAGAGGCAGTACTGATGACTTTACTCCGGTTAGAACGAAGTTAAAGACGAATACTTGGACCGTGCTTGCTACAGAGTAGTATTAGATTACAGCAACGTTAATTGATTAAAGTATAAAAATAGTTTTTTCCTTTCTACAAAGGAAAAAGTCCTTCTAGAGCAATGATTCAAACTATGGTATTGTCAGATTTAGTTTGACACCATCAATCTTTGGTTTAGAATTATTATATGTCCTAAACTCGACAATACGATTCAATATACAAGATACCGAGAGCGGGATGAAGCTAAAAAAGTTGAGTAGTAATGGAGTGTTATTTAACTCATATCCTCTTGTGCTAGTAAGCCAAAGCGTTCTTTTGCCACGGCTTTACCAACATTCTCGATCATAGTTGCTTGAATGATTTCTCTTATTGTAGAGATGCATTCCAACTCTTCTTCAAAGTCATCAATACCCATTACATGAGATTTAAGATCTTCGTTTACAGTTTGATAGAAATCTACTGGCAATTGTGAACCGGTAAGGTTAACAAAGTGACAGAACCGCAACGTTGCTGTATCAACAAGATCTTTAATGTCTTCAGAGTCAGTAATGATGTGGTGAAGCTTTAAATGGAGAATGCCTTGAAGGATCTGTTTGTAACTTTCCCATATTTCACGATCATATGGCTGTGACCATGCAAGCCTTGCCAAACAAGCGTCAAGAATCTTCATGACAGCAATACGAAGCTTGTGAGTAGTTACATCACCTTTTTGTGTTGAATCATATTGAAGGAACTTTGAACAGATTTTTTTAGAAAGATTTTCCAAGAACGTTTCTGGTTGCTCTTGTAATAATTCGAACTTGTTACTCAAGTCATCATAAAGCATGTCTTTAACCGCAGATTTTGCAGAGCTATTTTTTTGTTCATTTTCATAAAGGTATGAAAGTAAGTCAGGAAGTTTGCTGATGAAGTATTCTACATCAAGTCCATCCATGTACTGTGTTGCTTTAATACGACGTGTAAAGATTCTAAAGAGTGAGTTATAAAAGTCTGGACCTTGTTCACTTTCAACGCCTTGACGACAGAATCCAACGACGTGAACACTTAGTGCACCATTTGGTAATACCAGCTGAGCATAAAGTTTATGATTAAAGCGATGGAAAAATTCATCGATACCAAGTTGGCTGAAGTCTAACGGCTGTGATAGATCTTCAATATAATCTTCTGGTGATTCCGGTTTGATGATTTGCACAATTCTATTGTTGTCTTGATCGAAGTCAAAAGGCGATACTTGCTTTGTTGGAACATTTTCTAGACCCGAAACAAAATTCACGCTACAATAAAGCAACGTAGAAATTGTGATAAAAAAAGGAGAAAGTTTCATCCTAGGACTCCTCTATAAATTACAAAAAAATTAAAGTGATACGTTTTGCAGTTTAACATAGAATATCTTTCCTTCAAAATGCAAGATAATTCTTTTCCCGATAAATTGTAAGGTACTGAATGGCATTATATCTCTATCAAGCATTGTCAAAAGATGGAAAAAAAGTAAAGGGCCAGATCGATGCTGGTTCCGAATCTGATGCGCGCTTTGCATTAACACAAAAGGGAATGTTCCCTATTAGTATTGCAACCGGCGAAGGCCAAATGAGCTTTCTTAAGCGTATGACGCTAGGAAAAGTAACAGTTAAAGATCAGATACTTTTGACTAAACAACTTGCAGTACTTCTCTCATCCGGTGTTCCATTGTTACAAGCACTAGAATTGCTCGTTGAACAGTTTGAAGGTCGACTTCGTTCCATATTAATTGATATTAAAGATAGCGTGAAAGAGGGTACCTCATTTGCAGAATGCCTTGCTCGTTATCCTCGCGTTTTTAGCAATATTTATGTCCAACTTGTACGTGCTGGTGAAGCAACAGGTAAACTTGAAACGATTTTACAACGATTAACAGCGTACTTGGAAAGAAAGCAGGAGATTGATAAGAAGGTCAAGTCTGCAATGCGTGGTCCGTTAATTAATATGGGTATTGTATTCTTAGTTGTCCTTGTTCTTCTGACATTTGTTGTTCCAAAGATGGCTGCAACGTTCTCGCAAGCTGGAGCTGTATTGCCATGGGCAACACGCTTTATTATGGAGATATCAAACTTTGTATTGAACCACTATTTCATAATGAGCGGTGGAATTATCGTGCTTGCTAGTGCGTTTATGTACTGGTCAAAAACTGCAGCAGGAAGTTTGTTGTTGGATAAAATAAAATTACATATTCCTGTGGTTAAATTTTTCACACGGTACGGTGCGATTGTACAATTTACAGAAACACTTGGAATGTTGATTGAAGGTGGTGTAAATTTAGCAGAAGCATTGGATATTGTGGTAAAGATTACTTCTAATAAAGTATTGGCAGTAGCACTATCAGAAGCGCGGGATAAAATTATAAAAGAGGGTAAGATTACGCAGTATCTAAAGCAAACAAACATTTTTCCACCAATTGCGATATACTTGATAAAAACCGGAGAAGAGAGTGGGAAGTTGGCTGAAATGCTTTTGACTGTTGGAGAGAACTATGAGCTGGAGTTGTCAGAGTATGCAGACGGTCTGACAGCAAAGATAGAACCAATAATGTTAATTGTAATGGCTGTTATCGTTGGGTTCATTGTTATTGCAATGGCGTTACCAATGATGCAGATGGCAGAAGTTATGACACAGGTACGATAGAAAGGAAAATATGAGACATGCAAAATCAGGGTTCACGTTAGTAGAACTTATGGTCGTGGTTACGATCCTAGGTATTTTAGGTGGCCTTGCAATACAACAGTTTACGCGGTATCAGCGACGTGCAAATGTAACGAGAGCTGAAGCTGAGTTACGTTCGTTAGCATTAGATGTTTCATCGTTTAAAAATGATACAGGAACTTATCCTTCACAGATACAAGACTTGCTTAAGCGGCCATCAGATCCTGCAGTTGCTGCAAAATGGCATGGCAAGTACACAGAAAAAGATGAAATTCCATCAGATCCTTGGGGTGAAGAGTATCAGTATGAGCGCAAGCCTAAAGGTGCTAAACCGCCATATGAACTTTACTCATACGGACCAGAAGGAACGGAGGCGGATCCGAGCGAATATGTTCATATGCAGAAGTAAGCCTGGATTTACGTTAATAGAACTAATGGTTGTCATGGTACTGATCGGTATCATGGCAGCCGTCATGGTTCCAACATTCCGTCGCTCAACACCAGATCAAGAGCGTACAAAAAAAATATCAGTACTTAACGAACTTATGCAAAATGCGTGGCAAAATGCCATCGTAACCGACAAGCTCCAAAAGATAGAGTTCAACTTTGGCCAACAAACAATCTTGCTTACAGAAGCTAAAGAGGGTGGCCTAGGCGCTATAGATAATCGATTGTTCAAGCCGGTTGGAAACAATGTGACCATGGATCAGTTGTCATGGCCGGAAGATTATCATATCGTTAATTTCTATATTGGGAATCAAGATCAGATGCAACTAGGCAACCGTGATACCGCATGGTTCTTTGTAGTTCCTGATGGCCTTGCGCAAAGTGTTATTATAAACTTTGTTGACGATAAAGCATCAGAGGCGAGTGGGTTTCCTGTTAATGTGTCATTGGTTTTGAATCCGTTTTATGCCCAGTTTAAGGAATTCAATGAATTTCAACGACCGTAACAAAAAAGCATTTACACTCGTTGAGGTCATGATGGCAACTGCCATTATTGGACTTTTATTAACGACAATTCTTGTTTCGCAGATGAGTTTAGCACGCAAGGTTGCTGATTCTCACGGTCGTTTTGTTCGGATTGCTGTTATGAAGAATATTTTCTTTGGCCCAGATTTCTGGGAAGAGCGAAAGAATAAGGAGTCAATAACGGATGATGTTGCTGATCCTCAAACTAAACTTAAGTTAGACTTTGTTCCCGGTGATAATCAATTGAAGCAGTTTAATGATGTCTTTGTGGAACACGTTAAAGCAAGCTGGACTGGAATATTTGATATTGATAGCACTGCTGAACTTGGTTTGATAAGCTTCCTTCCAGAACCGCAAGACGAAAAGAAAAAATAATGGTAATAAAGATGCGAAATAAGCCTGGCTTTACACTCATTGAGATGATGGTCGCTATCGTCATCACGAGTATATTGGGCGGCATGCTTTTAACGATCTTTCTTCAAACCCAACGCTCTGTTAATCGTATCAATGAAACCATTGATGTCGATTTTGAAGACTCCATTATTTATAACCAATTGGAAAAGGATATTTCAGGTATCTTTGTACCACAACTTTTTGTTGATGATCGTTCCAGTGAATCTAAGAAAGAAAAGCCAGCACAACCCGGACAACCTCCAAAGCAAGCTCAACCGCCAAAGCCTAAACGTAAATTGGCACGAGTTAAGGACGCTCTTGTCTCTGCCAATGAAGATAAGAGCATAAAAAATTTAAGTTTCATAACGAATAATCCATTACAAGTTTATGGCGAATCAAAGCCGCGTATGGTCCGTGTTGAATACTATTTAGAACCTGATGAGAATAATAGTAAGCAGTTAAAGTTGTATCGTCGTGAATCAAATAAGATTGAAATGGCAGAATTTAAGGATGCTGATCCTCGGTCATACCAAATAGCTGCTGGTGTTAAGCAATTTTCATTAGAGTTTTATGCCGCCAAACAGCCGAAGAAGAAAGAAAAGAAAAAAGAAGACGAGAAGAAGAAAGAGGGCGAAGAGGCACGAAAAGAAGTGCCCGAGCTTGTACCATTTGCTGAGTGGAATGACAGTACTACAAAAGAGAATAAAGAACTTTACCAAGAACTATTACCTATTTTCCTTAGAGTTGATTTAGAGTTGTGGGAAAGTAGTAATCCTGATGAAGATCAATCTAGAAAATATACATTCTTCTACCATGTTTTTGCATTCGATAGTGGTGTTGTTCAACAGCCAAAACAAGCACAGCCTCCAGCGCCACCTCAGCTGCCACAGGGACAAGCTGGTCAAGCGCAAGGTCAAGGCGCAGCAGGCCCACCGCGACAAGGTCAACGACCAACCGGTCAGCGGCCTATGGGTCAACGACCAACCGGTCAACGGCCTGGGGGGCAACGACCAGCCGGTCCGCCGCGCGGAAAAAGGGATCAATTATTCCGACCAGGAGGTAGACGATGAATAAAGCACAACCAGGATATATTTTAATTTTAACGATTACGCTAATGAGTCTTATGATTGTTATGGTTACACAAGTTTTCAACCGTGGATCTGCGTACTTGGCATACACTTCAACGATTGAAAAGCGTGAACAGGCAAAGATGTTGGCAATAAGTGGTGTTCGTCTTACCTTGGCTCAGTTATACGTTAAAAAGCCGGAACAGAAAAAGGGCAGTAAGGAAAAGCCGCCATCAGAAGAGGGACTGTTTTTAAAGCAGATGTTGCCGATACTTAATCGTTGGCAAACTATATCGGTTAATCAAGGTGGTCTTGATGGGGATATGAAAATTTATTTTGCATGTGAAGATGGCAAGCTTAACGTTAATAGTCTTTATGATTTTGAAAAGCAGCAATTTAAAGGTTCTAAGCAAGAACAAGAAATGTTTAGAAAGAAATTTTTAGAGAAAGTTAAGTCAATGGTCCATACGGATGGTGATTTATTTACGGGACTAGAAAAACTTCTCAAAAAAAATAGAATAAATGATGTTACACAGTTGTTAGAAAGTCCTGAATATGTTGCTTTTGCCAATAAGGTATTTGTTAGGCCGGATAAGAATGCAGAAGATTCTGAAATTATGTTGACTGATTTGTTTACAACATGGTCAGAATCTGATGGTATAGAACCGTGGATGTTTTCACAATCGATGGCGAATGTATTAGGCTTACAAGGTATGGCGCGTGCAACCATTGAATCGAGAAAAGAATCTTTGCAAGCATGGTTAAAGCTCTTTAAGCCGACTGCAAAATGGCAACAAGATTGGAATAATAGTCTAGCTAAGGTGTACGGAGTGGACTTTAAAACATTACCTCAAGGTGTTGAAACAATGTTTGCTACAAAATTTGTGCCAAAAGTTTTTTCTGTGGTATCTTATGGTATCGCAGGAGAAATTATACAGAAAGTATTTGCTATTGTCGTAAGATCGAGTAATTCTTATGGTGATGTATCGTATAGAATAAAAAAGTTGTATTGGATATAACGAATAAGGAAAAGCCTTGCGTATGAGAATTGAAACGAAAGTTGGAATTTTCGTTATTATCGCGATAGGTATTCTCTTTTACATGACATTCAAGCTAGGAGTGTTTCGCTTTCCACTTGCAGACTATCAACCCTATACTATCTTCTTTGAAGATGTTTCAGGGTTAACAAGGAAAGCGGACGTTAAGATTGCTGGTGTTAAGGTTGGTTGGATCGATGAGATCGCATTGACCAAGGGAGAGAATCAGGCTCGAGTTAAAGTACAAATAAAAGAGCAGTACACATTGCATGATGATGCTTATGGTATCATTAGGCAAGAGGGTGTACTTGGTTCAAAATATCTTGAGATATCTCCTGGAGATCCAGAGGTAAAACTTTTGCGGTCCGGTGCTACGCTTGGAAAACCAGGTCGGTCATCCGTATCTATTGAAGATCTCATGCATAAATTCAGAAAAATTGCTGACAACGTTGAATCTGTTACAACATCGTTAAAAGATGTTATTGGCGGCAAAGAGGCAGGGCAAATACAAACGTTTATTAAAAATATGAATGAAGCATCGGGCAAACTGTCTCGTTTCTCTTCAACGCTTGAAAGAACCGTTTCTGCTAATGAAGGTAACATCGATAGTATGTTAAAAGATGTTGCAATGTTTGCAAAAGAAATGCGTGACTCTGTTCCTCAGTTCAGCAATGACTTTAAACGTATTGCAGACAAATTAGATGGTGATGTATTTCCACAATTCCAAGAAAGCCTTGGAAAAATATCAGAAGTATTTGATCGTGACTTTGGACAAGTTGCCAGAGAGCTTAAAGATACAACACATGCACTTGAGGGTGCTGCAGAACACGCACAAGACGGCTTTAAAAACATTGCCAACGTTGCACAGAAGATCGACGATGGAGAAGGGTTACTTGGTAAGCTTATCAATGAAGATGACGTCTATGACGATCTAAAGTTTGCAGCAAAAGGACTCAGAGAGTACTTTGCTGTGGTTGATGGTCTTAGTTTAGTATTTGATTTCCATAACGAAACAATGTTTAGAGCAACAGATGGTTACGACCATCGTGATGCAAAAAGCTATCTTGATATGCGATTACACTTCAATGATGATACTTTCTTATTGTTAGGTATGGTTGGTTCTGTTAAAGGTTTCCCAAAGCGTAAGTTTGGTAGATCTGAATGGTTCACTGAGGATGGTAAGCCATTAAATCAGTCTGGTTGTGATCTTATTCTTAATCCAGCAGGAACGTTACAGCGAGCAAGTCAGCAACAAACAACAGATATAACACGTAATAACTGGGCCTTGAACTTACAGCTTGGTAAATGCTTTAAAGATGTAGCATTTAGGGGTGGTTTGTTTGATGGTACTGGTGGTGTTGCTGTTGATTTCAATATGCCGTTTGCGCATGACAGTTTCCGTTGGCTTATGTCATTCGAAGTTTATGACTTCTATGGTCAGAACCACTTCCTTGAAGATCGTCGTCCTCACTTGAAGTGGATCAACAAAGTGTTCTTCTTTAGAAATGCATACGCGTGCTTCGGTGCTGATGACTTTGCAAGTAAGTCCAACGCGAATGCCTTCTTGGGTATGGGTCTCCGCTTTGGTGAAGATGATCTGAAGTTCTTGTTCTCTAAGCTAGGAAGTATTGGAAATGCGCCTAACTAGTTATTAAGCAGTAATACAATTGCCATTGAAGCATACTTGGCCAGTTGGGCAGGTACATTGATTAGTTTGGCGACGAGTAGTGCCAAAGCCTTGACCGTTACTAGCAGTACCCGTACTAGCGTGAAGAGAGATTCCGATTATATTCCTTTTAGTTTGATGGTTTAAAACAATATCCACTGCTGTAGCATGTTTTTGATGGGTCAGTACAGTAACCTTTTCCATCGGATTTGTAATTACAAAATGGGGCTAGTGTCATTTCCGGATCAGAAGATTGACCAGGAGTAACGTTAAGCGATATTCCGATGCTACTGATGATAAGTGTTAAAAAGATTAATTTTTTCATAATTTATCCTAAGAGCTTATCCGAAAATTCCAACAGCTCTAAAAACGTGAATTGAACAGGCGAATTGGAGAAAGGCTAAAAACGATTCCTTTGTTTTTGCCCAGCAAG
>MPMF02006403.1_pt1 | contig 14225 bp, 19 predicted proteins | sample 1617271 | NCBI WGS metagenome assembly MPMF02 (sample SAMN05944812, study PRJNA350692) | marine metagenome | biome: marine; feature: ODZ; material: water; isolation source: 120 m water sample prefiltered with 30 um filter, filtered on to 0.2 um... | place: Pacific Ocean | collected 2012-04-09... | reverse complement strand
CGACCTTCAGGTTATGAGCCTGACGAGCTACCAGACTGCTCCACCCCGCGATAAAGTTCAATTATATACCTATTTTATTAAAAAAACTAAATTAGATATTATTCCGCATTCTCTGGATCTTTTTTGACCTTCGTATATTTTCTGATTTTTCTCTTTTTCTTTTTTCAGAAGGTTTTTCATAGTTGCTTTTCGTTTTAAGAATTCTAAAAAACCCCTCTCTTTGAAGTTTTCTCTTCAGAATTCTTAGTGCCAGTTCAACATTATTATCTCTAACTTCTATTTTAATAACTACCTCCTAATTAAAGATGCACTAACTAACATTAATAAAAAAGATTGTCCAGATGGAATTAGAATAATGTTGTATACGGGTTTTCATGGGTTTTTTATAGTCAATCTTTGATTGTTATATTTTTGTTGTTTGTTTCTTTTTTCATTCTATTAATCCTTCGACTAGCTTTGTCCGTTGCTTTTTTTATATCAACTTGAGTACACAGATTAGAGACCACGGGATCCTTTGGTTCCAAATTGGAAGAATTCCAATATTTATTGTTTTTTATTAAATGCACTGTGTTTTTTGTGCTGCCAACAAGCTTCCCTATTTGCCCATCAGATAAATCGGGATAGTTTTTTATTAACCAAAGTGTAGCATTAGGTCTATCCTGTCTCTTAGATAATGGAATATATTTTTGTCCTTTTTTTTGTTTTTGGGACTTTATATCTAAGTCTTTTTTATTTAAAACAAGAGATCTATTATAGTCTTTAGAACAAGCTTCAATTTCTTCTCTTGTTAATTGTCCCGCCAGAATTGGATTGTAAGCTTTTATTCCTTTAGCCACATCTCCATCAGCTATACCTTTTACCTCAAGTTCGTGAAGGTCACAAAAATCAGCTATTTGCTTAAAACTTATCTTGGTGTTTTCGACTAACCACACAGCAGTCGCCTTTGGCATAAAAGGTTTATTGTCCATTATTTCTTGCTTATTGATCTAAAGTTAGTGAATTTTTTATAAAACTTGCTTACCCTGCCTTTATCTAACACTTTTTGATCTCCACCCGTCCAAGCCGAATGAGATTTTGAATCAATATCAAGTTTTAGGGTATCTCCTTCCTTGCCCCAAGTTGACTTTGTTTCAAAATCGGTTCCGTCAGTCATGATAACTTTTATTTTATGATAATCCGGATGTATTTTTTTTTTCATATAGGAATAGTTTAATATAACAAAAAAAAAAAATTAACAATAAAAAACTAACTAGTTCAAGATTTTAATCATTTCCTCATTAATATTTGAATTACTTGCCAAAATAGTTTTATTTTCAAGGTATTTGTCGCTTCCTTTAAAATCAGTAACGAATCCACCAGCCTCTTTGACAAGAATTATACCTGCGGCAATATCCCAATAACTTAAATTTCTTTGCCAGAAACCATCACATCTTCCTGCTGCAACATAAGCCATATCTAGTGAAGCACTTCCCATTTTTCTAATAGGAGTCATGACTTTTGATGAAAATTTATAATACTCACTTAATGAGAGTTGTCTGTCCTTGTCTTTTGATCTAAAAGCAGGTCCACCAGTAATAATTAAACAATCTTTTAATTTTGATCTTGACGAAACTCGCAAACGCTGATTGTTTAAATATGATCCATTACCTTTTTCGCTTAGAAACATTTCATCTTTTATTGGATCGTAAATTATTCCACAAATTATTTCTTTATTATGCTCTAAGCCTATCGATATTCCAAAATGAGGTATTCCATGAAGAAAATTTGATGTTCCGTCTATGGGGTCAATAATCCATTTAAATTCTTCGTCATTTTTTATTAATCCAATCTCCTCACTTAGAATTGAATAATTGGGTCTAGCTTTTTGCAATTCATCAATTAAAATTTTTTCAACTTTTTTATCCGAAGCTGTCACAAAGTCTCCAGGACCTTTTAGAGAAACTTGAAGTTTTTCTATTTCGCCAAAATCTCTAATCAAGGGCTTGGCTGCTTTTCTACAAGTTTTAATAAGAACATTTATATTAGGTGAATTAAGTTTCATTTATTTAACCTTTTTAATATATTCGAGCGTTCTGGTATCCAAAATAATTTTATCACCGGAATTAATAAACGGCGGAACTGTAATTTTAATTCCATTTTCCAAGGTTGCGGGTTTATATGATGAAGATGCAGTTTGTCCTTTTATTGCTGCATCGGTGACGTCTATTTTTAATTCTACATGAGATGGTAAATCAACAGACAGAGCTTGATCTTCATAAAATTGAATAGTCACTTCCATATTTTCTTTCATTAGTTTATTTTTTTTCCCTAAAACAGATTTATCGATTTCGATTTGTTCAAAATTTGTTTGGTCCATAAAGTGACATTTTTGTTGGTCTTCATACAAAAAATTAAATTTTTTTTCATCTAAAATAGCTCTCTCAACAGAATCACTAGATCTGAATCTTTCATTTAGTTTTATTCCCTTCTTTACGCTTTTTAGTTCAACTTGATTAAAAGCTCCACCCTTTCCCGGCTTGACATGTTGAGTTTTCAACACTGCCCATAGATCATTATTATGTTCAATAATCATTCCTGGTTTAATTTCATTTCCCAATATTTTCATTTTTCTTTACTTAAATTCACTTATTGCTGAAATAGGATCTAATTTTTTGTTATTCCAAATATAATTAGAGCAAGCAATAAAATTTGCTCCGTTTGATAAAATTTTTTTATAATTAGAATTGTTAATTCCACCTATTGCAACGGTCGGCATATTAATTTTTTTTTTGGCCCAACGCAATATTTTTACATTGGCTTTAAAAACTGTTTTTTTTGTTGAAGATTTAAAAAATGATCCAAAAGCAATATAATTTGCACCTTGCTTTTTTGCCTTCAGAGCCAATTTTTTTGAGTTATGACATGTTACTCCAATGATCTTATTTTTTCCCAATATTTTCCTACTCCAAATATAATCCATATCTTTTTGACCAATGTGACAGCCATCCGCACCAGCCTTTTTTGCTATAAGTGGTTTATCGTTAATAAGAAACTTTACATTGTTTTTTACAGCTATTTTTTTAATTTTCTTAGATATTATTAATAAATTTGAGTTAGATATTTTTTTCAGTCTTAGTTGGAAGTATTTTACTTTTTTAGTTCCTAGCACATTGTTAAGCTCTCTATAAAACTCAACTCCTTTTATCTTTTGAGGTGATATTAGATAAATATATCTTTTCAATTTTTGTTAGACGGTTAATTGTTTTTCTAAGTCCATACTCCACTTAGCTGAAGTGGAAAGTCCGTTCATTTTGGATCTATGATTAAAGATTTTTTGGGTGTTATTTATATCACGAATATTTTTTGCCCAGTTCTTAAGAGCACTTTGTTGTAGGGCTCTCCCATAAGAAAAACTCAATAAAAAATTTGTGTCATTAATTTTATTTATTTCATTTAAATTTTGTGTGGCTTCAATTTCTGTTTGTCCTCCTGATAAAAAAGCTATTCCAGGAACTTCATTAGGCACATTCTCTTTTAAACATTCGAGTGTCATTTTAGCAATTTCTAAAGCATTGCTTTTATCTTTTGATTTATTTCCTGGCAGAATCATATTGGGTTTTAGTATTGTTCCTTTAAGATTTACGTTATGCAATTTTAACTCTTTATAACATTCTTTCAAAACTCTGTCGGTTACTTCATAACATTTCATTATGTTATGTTCGCCATCCATTAATACTTCCGGTTCAACAATGGGAACCATTTTCGCTTCTTGAATTAGGGCCGCATATCTTGCGAGCGCGTGCGAGTTTGACTTAATAGCTAACTTGGATGGATACTCTTCAGAAATATTGTATACTGCTCTCCACTTTGCAAATCTTGCTCCTAATTTATAATATTCTGCTAGCCTCTCTCTAAGTCCATCTAATCCTTCAGTGATCTTTTCCTCGGGAGATCCAGCTAATTTTTTTGCTCCAGTATCCACTTTTATTCCTGGAATTGATCCAAAACTTCTAATTAACTCAGGTATAGTTTTTCCAGAAGATGTTTTTTGTTTTATAGTTTCGTCATAAAGTATTACTCCTCCAATGTATTTTTTTGTGCCTTCTGCGGAAAATAACGCTTCTCTAAATTTTAGTCTATTTTTTGATGTTGATTCAATATTTACACTGGATAATCTTTTTGTCATAGTTCCAGTGCTTTCATCGGCAGCTAATATACCTCTTCCCTTTGCTATCATTTGTTTTGCAATATTTTCTATTTCACTCATTTATTTCTAAAGCGTTTATACCAGGTAATTTTTTTCCTTCAAGAAATTCCAAAAAAGCTCCACCCGCGGTTGATATATAAGTGAATCCATTAGAACAACCAAACTTATTTATAGCTGCAATAGTATCACCACCACCAGCAATTGATGTGAGAATTTTTTTTTTAGTATTTTCAACTATTTTATTAGCAATTTTATTACTTCCCAATGAAAATTCTTCAATTTCAAAATAGCCTGCTGGCCCATTCCACAAAACTGTTTTTGATTCATCAATTTTTTTAAGAATATTTTCTATGGTTTTATTACCAATATCTAAGATTAAGTCATTTTCATCAATTTTATTCAGACTTTTTAACTGTCCTTTAGAGTTATAATCTTTTGAAACAATAACGTCCTCGGGTAAAATAAGATTACAGCTATTTATATCACATTGTTTTAATATGTCCTTTAGCAGTTTTTCTTGATTTTTTTCAAATAGAGATTTTCCGATATTATATCCTTTATATTTTATGAAGTTATTTGCCATCGCTCCTACAATGATAATATTTTTTATTTTTTTTATAAGATTATTAATAATTCTGATTTTGGTAGAAATTTTTGCCCCTCCAACAATACAAGTAACAGGTTTTTTTGCATTACTTGTCAGCATTTTTATTACATTAACTTCTTCAGTTAGGAGTTTACCTGCATATGAATCGATATGTTTTGTTATTTCACAGACAGATACATGAGCTCTATGTGAGCAAGAAAAGGCTTCATTTATGTAAATATCACCGATTTTAGAAAGTTCCTTTGCTAAAGATACCTCATTCAGTTCTTCTCCTTTATTAAATCTAATGTTTTCAAGTAATAATACTTCTCCGGAGTTAATTTTCTTACTTTTTTCTATCGCTGACGAACCATAGCTTTCATCAAAAAAGTGAACTTTAGAATTTAACGAAGTTTCTAAAATAGGAGCTATAACCTTTAAAGATAGTTTTTGATCAATTTTTCCTTCTGGTCTACCAAGGTGTGAAATAAGAATTATTTTAGTTTTTCTTCTTATAAATTCTTTTATTACCGGTACGATTTTATTTATTTTAGATTTGTCAGTAACTTTGCCATTTGTTATAGGTACATTTAAATCAACGCGCAAGAGAACTCGTTTGTCAGTTAAATTAAAGTTTTCATCAAGAGCCTTTAGTTTGCTCATTTTCTACTTTAGTTTTCCAGAGTAAACTGCTAGGTCGCACATTCTATTTGCAAAACCCCATTCGTTATCATACCAAGCAGATACCTTTGCCATTTTGCTATCAATAACTTTTGTCAAAGAAAGATCAACTATAGCCGAGTGAGGATTATGATTAAAATCTGAAGAAACAAGTTGATCGTTATTTGTGCTCAAAATATTTTTTAATTCTGACTTTGAAGTTTTTAAAAATGAATTATTTATTTTTTCAACAGATAAACTATTATTTGAGGAAAAAACAAATTCTACTAACGAAACATTAGACGTTGGTACTCGGATAGAAACTCCTTCAACTTTACCTTTTAGCTTTGGTATAACATTACCAAGAGATTTTGTAGTTCCTGTTGTTGTAGGTATCATAGAATTGGGGGCGCTTCTGGCTCTTCTTAAGTCCTTATGTGAATTATCTAATAATCTTTGATCGTTGGTATAAGAATGTATTGTTGTCATAAAACCTCTTTCAATTCCAAAATTATCATCTAATACCTTAGCCATCGGGGCCAAGCAATTTGTAGTGCAGGATGCCGCCGATATTACTTGATCACTGGATTTCAAAATTTTTTCATTTACTCCATAAACAATATTTATGGCACCTTTACAGGGAGCAGAAACAATAACTTTTTTTGCACCAGAATTAATATGTTGTTTTGATTTTTCATTTGTGTTAAACTTTCCAGTGCACTCGAGGACAACATCAACTTTATTTTTTTTCCAATCTATTTTTGAAATATCTGTTTCATGAGTCATGTCTATTTTTTTTTCGTCAATTATAATTGATTTATCAGAATGACTTATTTTGTTATTTAATTTTCCATGTACAGTATCGTATTTTAAGAGAAAGCTACTAATTTCTGCGTTACTCCTATTATTAATAGCAACTATTTCTAAATCTTTTCTATTATTTTCAATAACCGATCTTAATGTCATTCTTCCAATTCTGCCAAAGCCATTGATTCCAACTTTTAAAGTCATAATTATTGTTCCAACATTTTCTTTGCTATTCTAGTGACATTATTGCTAGTTAGACCGAAATTTTCGTATAGTTTTTTTAATGGAGCACTTTTTCCAAAAGATCTAATTCCTAAAGATATTCCTTCAGACCCAACATATTTCTCCCAACCAAAAATACTACCAGCTTCTATTGAAATTTTTATAGAATTTTTTTCAATAATTTTTTCTTTATACTCTTTCGATTGTTTGTCAAATAATTCTTGGCATGGCATCGAAACTACTTTTGTACTGATATTTCCGTTTTGAAGTTCTTTTTGAGCATCAATAGCAATTTGAACCTCTGAACCAGAGGCAATCAAAGTTACTTGAGAATGAGAATTGGAATTTGTCTTTTTTATTTCATAAGCACCAAGACTACTCATATTTTTTGTTTCTAATGTTTCTGAAATAAACGGAATTTTCTGTCTTGTTAAAGCTATCACGCTGGGATTAGTACTACTTTTTAAGGCAATTTCCCAACATTCAAGTGTTTCAATTGTGTCTGCAGGTCTAAAGACATTTAAATTTGGCATTGCTCTTAAATTAGCCAAATGTTCAATTGGCTGATGCGTTGGTCCATCTTCACCTAGTCCAATAGAATCGTGAGAAAATATATAAATAACTTTTAAACCCATAAACGCTGATAGTCTTAACGCTGGTTTGCAATAATCTAAAAAAATTAGAAAAGTTCCACCGTATGGAATTATGCCTCCGTGCAGAGCCATGCCATTCATGATTCCTGCCATGGCATGTTCTCGGACACCATAATGGATGTAATTTCCTTTAAAATTTGTAGGCTTGATAATATTAGAATATTTAGTTTTTGTATTGTTCGAACCACTTAAATCTGCTGAACCTCCAATTAATTCTGGCAAATTTTTTGTAATAGTTTCTATAACTGAAGCAGAAGATTGTCTTGAAGCAATATTCTGTTTTATATCAAAAAATCTTCTTTTTTCTTCTTTAATAATTTCATCAAAATTTTTTGGTAATTTTCCATTTATTGTTCTAGAAAATTCGTCTTTAAATTTATTATTTTTTTTATTGTAAATAGCATTCCATTTTTTTTCCTGCAAAATTCCTTTTTCTCCAATTTTTCGCCATTTATAAAGTATTTCTTTCGGAATTTCAAAAGGGTCATATTTCCATTTCAGTTTTCTTCTAACTAGCATAATTTCTTCATCTCCAAGCGGAGAACCATGAGAGGATGCTTTGCCAGATTTATTGGGAGAGCCGTATCCAATAATGGTCTTACATGAGATCAGGTTTGGTTTTTTTGATTTTAATGTTTTTTTAATGGCTTTCGTTATTTCTTTTTCATTGTGTCCATTTACTTCTTGGAAAAACCATCCATAGCTTTCAAATCTTTTCTTATAATTATCAGATACTGTTAAATTTGTTGAGCCGTCTATAGATATTTTGTTGTTATCAAAAAATACAATTAAATTTTTTAGTTTTAAATGTCCAGCCAAACTCATTGATTCATGACTAATGCCTTCCATAAAATCGCCATCGCTAGCAATGACATATGTTTTATGATTAATTAAATTGGAACCAAATCGTTTTTTCATTATCTCTTCTGCAATAGCTATACCAACAGCGTTTGACAAACCTTGGCCCAGTGGTCCAGTGGTAGTTTCTATTCCTGAATTTTTTTTATATTCTGGATGACCAGCACATATAGAATTTAATTGTCTGAAATTTTTTATATCTTCTATTGAGATGCTCTTGTAACCAGTTAGATAAAGAAGTGAATATAAAAGCATAGAACCATGTCCGGCTGAAAGGATAAATCTATCTCTGTTAATCCAACTAGGATTTTTTGGATTAAACCTTAGGTAGTATTGAAATAAAACTGTCGCAACATCTGCCATTCCCATTGGCAAACCTGGATGACCAGAATTAGCTTTTTGGATAGCATCAATAGATAGAAATCTCACCGCGTTTGTTAAATCTTTGAAGACTGGACTCACTATAAAACCTATATAGACTTGAACGTTTCAAATCAATAATATGATTTTGGTGCAAATCAAATGATAAATTATGAAGAAAAAGAAAAAAAGTTAGATAACGTTCTAAATGAATTGAATTCGATGACTAACAAGGTCCTAAAGATGAACAAAGATATAAGTTCTCTGAATTTAGAAAAGAATCAATTATTAAGGGAAAAAGAAGAATCGCAGAAGAACTTTGAACAATTGGCACAACAACACACGAAATTAAAGTCGGAGCTTGAAAAAATTAAAGAAGATATTGGTTGCAAATTTGACAAACAAAACGACCTTAATCAAAAAATTGATGAACTTAATCAAGAAACAGAAATTCTTATTGATGAGATTGACAAATGGCAAACGTAAATATTAAATTTAATAATAAGGATTATTTGCTTTCTTGTGACGAAGGACAAGAAGAAAACCTTAAAGATTTAGCAAGCCATTTAGACACAAAGTACGCTGAACTTAAAAAAAATCTTGGTAATATAGGAGAAAATAAACTTCTTTTGATAACGACAATTAAAATAATAGACGATTATTTTGATTTATTAAAAAAAGTAAAAAGTACTAAAAGTGATTTTCAAAAACTATCTGATAAATTTAAAGAACTAAGATCTTTGGCCATTAACTACAAAGATGAAAAAGAATTGGAGATTGGAAAATTAAAAAATGAACTTGATGAATTTAAAGCAATGGCAGAAAAGAACAAGATTTCATATGAGGAGACTTTAGAAAAAACAACAAAATCAATAGAAAAATTTATTGAAAGCACCAATCCTGAGTTAGAAAAAAACATACAATAAATGAAATTTAATAAATTTCTTTTAAGAAAGAAATTTCTTTCAAAAAGAAGAAAAAAATATTTAACTGCAAAAAAATTTAATTTTAATTTAATTTTTGGGTTGATCAGGAAACACTTTAATAAAAAAAAAATGGTTATTGGAGGTTATTTTCCTTCAGATTATGAGGTCAATATTGTAGAGTTTTTGGAAAATGTGGCAAAGAAAAAAATTAAAATCGTTTTGCCTGTTATTGAATCTTCAAACAACATGTCATTTAAATTATGGATTTATGGAGAACCGCTTTATGTAAATAATTTTGGAATTCTAGAGCCAAAAAATACAAGAATTGAAATTATTCCTGATCTTGTTTTAGTTCCTCTTGTGGCATTTGATGAAAAATTAAATCGCATAGGTTATGGCAAAGGGTATTATGATAGAAGTTTGAAAAAAATAAAAAAACACAAAAAAAATATGATTTCAGTGGGAATTGCTTATTCATTTCAAAAATGTCGGGAAATACCGATCAATAAACATGATTTTAAATTAGACTATATTTTCACTGAACAAGGTATTATAAGCTCAAAATAACAACTTATGAATATTTTGTTACTTGGCGATATCGTGGGGCCTTCAGGAAGAAAGGCTTTGACCGAAAATTTACCTGATCTAATTAAAAAAAAAAAATTAGACTTTGTTGTAGTAAATGGTGAAAATGCTGCTGATCCAGGAGTGGGTATAACAAAAAAAAATGTTGAACAATTCTTTGAAGCTGGAGTTGATGTAATCACAACAGGAAATCATGTTTGGGATCAGATGGAGGCAATGGATTTTATCTCTACAGAAAAAAGATTATTAAGACCAGAAAATCTTGTCAAAGAATCTCCAGGCAATGGATTTGGAATTTTTAATTCAAAAAATAATAAAAAAGTTGCTGTGATAAATTTAATGGGAAATATTTATATGAAAAAATGTGATGATGTTTTTCAGGCAGCGCAAAAATTTATTCAAAAAGTTCAGTTAAAAAAAAATGCAGATTTTATAGTTGTCGATTTACATGGTGAAATAACAAGTGAAAAAATGGCCATGGGTTATCTATTTGATGGTAAAGCCACGTTGGTAGTTGGGACCCATACGCATGTTCCTACGTCAGATCACAGAATAATGGAGAAGGGTACAGCTTACCAAACAGATGTAGGTATGTGTGGAGATTATAATTCAGTTATTGGAATGAACAGGGATAATTCCTTAAAAAAATTTTTTAAAGACCCTTCAGCAATTAAACATTTTCCAGCACTTGGTGAAGCTACAATTTCAGGCGCGATGGTTGTTGCTGACGATAAAACTGGTTTAGCTAGTGAAATTACGCCAATCGTTTTTGGTGGCCAACTAGAAAACACAATATAAATAATGGCAGGTCATTCACATTGGGCTGGCGTTAAACATAAAAAGGGTCGTGTGGATAAACAACGTTCTAAAATCTTTTCAAAACTTTCTAAAGAGATTATTGTGGCAGCTAAATCAGGATCAAAAGATCCAGACATGAATCCAAGATTAAGATCAGCTATACAAGCAGCAAAAGTTGCTAACATGCCAAAAATCAATATTGAAAGAGCAGTCAGTAGATCTGAAAAAAACAAAGATTTAAACTATAACAATCTATTGTACGAGGGCTTTGGACCTGAAAAAGTTGCAATTATTGTAGAAACCTTAACTGATAATAAAAATAGAACCGCATCAAATGTCAGAGCAATTTTTCAAAGGTTTGGAGGAAATCTTGGAGAGTCAGGCGTAGCTTCACATCAATTTAAACAAGTTGGCGTGATTAGAATTGATAGAGATAAAATTTCAGACGATGATATTTTGGAGCTTGCAATTAATATAGGAGCGGAAGATTGTTCATCAGACGGCTTGTATCATGAAGTAATTACTAAGAAAGGTGGTCTGTACAAAGTTAAAACTACGATAGAAAAAAAAATCAAAGGGGTTATTTCATCAAATATTGAATGGATACCGATAAACAAAATTTCATTAAACAAAGAAAAAACTAAATCAATGGTAAATTTTCTTGAGACATTAGAAGATGATGATGATGTTCAAAATGTATATGCAAATTTAGAAATTAATGACAATTTATTAGAAGAAAATTCAATATGATAATTTTTGGGATAGATCCTGGGGTAAGCGGCGCAATTAGCGTTTTGGAAAACAAAAAAGTTATCGAAGTATTTGATATGCCTACTATGATAGATGGGAAAAAAAATAAAAAACAGGTAAACGGCTCTCAGGTTACGAACATTATTAAAGAAAAAGTAAATAATAATGATGAAATTATTGTTGTTGTAGAACATGTTAACGCAATGCCCGGACAAGGAGTTACCAGCATGTTTAATTTTGGACAATCTTTTGGGGTAATAAAAGGTATTTGTTCAGCTTTGAGTTTACCCATATATTTTGTTAGGCCAACCAAATGGAAAAAATATTTTAACTTAATTAAAACAAACAAGGACGCCAGTAGAACGAAGGTAATTGAAATCTATCCGGAAATATCAGGTAAAATTTCTAGAAAAAAAGACTCTAATAAAGCTGATGCAATTTTAATAGCTAGGTATTTCAACGATACACAACTTTAATTCCAATGAAAAATTGGTTTTAACGCCAAATTCATGACACATTTAGATGCTCATTAAGCCTTAATGGAACAAGAAATAGCTACACAGGTTGTTGGATTGGGAGGATCAACTGATTTTTCTTTAATTCAACTTTTTTTGAGAGCCGATATTGTGGTAAAAAGTGTTATCGTAATTTTGATTGCTGCATCCGTGTATTCTTGGGCGCTGATTTTTGAAAAATATAGACTTTTTGCAAAAATTGAAAAGACCACAAAAGATTTTGAAGAAAAATTTTGGAAATCTAAATCAGCAGAAAATTTTTATAATAATCTTGCTAATAAAGAAAAAGATCCACTGGCAAATATATTTCAATCAGCAATGGTTGAATTGTTGAAAACAAGATCCAAATCAGTTTCAGTTCAATCCGCTCGAGTAAATAGAGTACTTGAAATTTCGAGTGATAAAGAAGTTAAATTGATTGAGAAACACTTTACTTTTTTAGCCACCGTGGGTTCAACGGCTCCCTTTATAGGTTTATTTGGAACGGTCTGGGGAATAATGAATTCATTTCAGTCAATTGCTATTTCAAGAAATACCAGTCTTGCAATAGTAGCACCTGGAATAGCAGAAGCACTTTTTGCGACAGCATTAGGTTTGCTTGCAGCCGTACCTGCTGTTGTAGCGTATAATAAATTTACAAGCGACTCTGCAAAATATAACGCAAGAATAGAAAATTTTTCTAAGAGATTTATATCAATAATTTAAATTATATTTATGGGTTTTCAATTGAATCGTTCATCTAAAAAACCAATGAGCGAAATAAATGTAACTCCTTTTGTTGATGTAATGCTAGTGCTTCTAATAATATTTATGGTTACAGCTCCCTTGTTAACAGTAGGAGTGCAAGTTGACCTACCAGAATCAGCAGCCGACTCTTTGCCCGATGAACAAGAACCACTGACACTATCAATTAATTCAAAAGGCGAAGTTTTTATACAGGAACATCAAGTTGCTTTTGAAAAAATAGTACCAAAAATTTTAGCTATATCAAAGAATAGAACTGATACCAGAATATATGTCAGAGGAGATAAAACGATCAACTACGGTCGAGTCCTTGAAGTTATGGGAATGTTATCTGGGGCCGGTTTTTCTAAGGTTGCTTTAATTTCCGAACCCTACAAGAATTGAAATGACCAGAAGCATATTTTTGTCTTTGTTATTTCATTCAGTTATGATCGTTCTGACGGCATTAAGCCTACCTTTTATGAAGAGAATGCCAATTGATTTACCGCCAATAGTATCTGTAGATTTAATACAAATTTCTGATATTACCAACATTCCCTTTGCACCAAGAGCTAGAGAAGTGCTTGAAAAAATTAAAAAAAAAAAGAAAGAGTAGTTTCAGAACAGGCTCCTCCGTCTGAAAAAAAAAAGGAAAAGCCAGAAAGAATTCCACTACCTGATGATTTAAATAAAGAAAAAAAAAAGATAGTAAAAAAAAAACAAAATCCTGAAGAAATTAAAGAACTTATTAGGCAAGATTCAGAGTTTGAAAAAAAGGAACTTTTTGATCCTAATCAAGTAGCGGCTCTTATTGATAAATCTAAAATAGAGCAAGCTGAAACTTCAAAAAAAGAAAAAAAACTTACACAAAGCAACGTTAAAAAAACCTCATTTACAACCGGATTAACTTTAAGTGAAGAAGACGCATTAAAAGCGCAAATTTTTGGATGTTGGAGTTTGCCATTAGGACTACCTTATGAGGAGAATTTGTTAGTGAGAATTAAATTGAGATTGAAACCCGATGGTACCGTTTTAAGGGCAACAATATTAGATCACGAGCGCATGAATACGCCAGGGCAAGGATTTTATAAAGTCTTGGCCGAAAGCGCTCATAGAGCTATCAGAATTTGTCAACCCTTAAGAGTTCCGCCAACAGGATATGAAAGATGGAAAGATTTACAGTTAAATTTTAACGCTAACGAAATGTTGAAGGGATAGTATGAAGAGACTATTTTTTGTTATTTTTTGTTTTTTTCTTCTTATCAGACCTACAGTTGCTTTAATTGAGGTTGATATAACAAGAGGAAACCTAGAACCATTACCAATAGCTGTGTCGTCTTTTTATCACGAGCAAGATTCACAAGAAATAATACAAGGTGAAAAGATTATTAAAAATGTTGGAGAAGAAATTTCAAAAATAATTGAAACAAATTTAAAAAGGTCTGGTTTGTTTAATCCTTTAAAAAAAGATTCATTTTTACAAAGTTCCGACATAGCTCACATTAAACCCAGATTCGAAGATTGGAGATTAATAAAAGCCCAAGCTCTTGTTAGTGGAAAAGTGACAATTTCAGAAAACAGACTAAGAACTGAATT
>MPMF02132844.1_pt1 | contig 14246 bp, 9 predicted proteins | sample 1617271 | NCBI WGS metagenome assembly MPMF02 (sample SAMN05944812, study PRJNA350692) | marine metagenome | biome: marine; feature: ODZ; material: water; isolation source: 120 m water sample prefiltered with 30 um filter, filtered on to 0.2 um... | place: Pacific Ocean | collected 2012-04-09... | reverse complement strand
GGCCTGTGTGGCCGAGTCGCGCGTGGCGGTCAGACTCGACTGCGCGGAATAGGTTTCGTAACCAAGCCAGACCACAAAAGCGATGACAATGACCAGAAATACGCCCACCGTGATGAGAATCGGCCGCTTTCTGCCCGATTTCCGACCACGGGTATCGGTGGAACTGGTTGCCATCGTCGGTCCAACCGGTGCCGGCAAGACGAGCCTCGCCTATCTCATTCCCGGTTATTACCAGGCAACCGAAGGGCGCGTTCTGATCGACGACCAGGATGTCAGCGAAACCACAGTCGAGTCTTTGCGCGCCCAAGTGTCCTACGTGTTCCAGGAACACCTCCTCCTCAACGAGTCTATTCGCAGCAATCTCAATATCGCAAATCCTGACGCCACCGAAGAGGACATTCTCATCGGCATGGGACTGCTGGCGTTCCTCTGCATCTTGCTCGGATGCTACCCTGCACCGCTATACAACATTTTGCCGGACAGCGAGTACATCGAGTCAACGACCTTCTCGACAATCTATATCGGCCATTTTTCGAACGTGGTAACCATGTTCCAGCTATTAGCGTTCTCCGCCTTGGCCTTCTTTGTTTTCCTGCCCTGGCTCAAGCGCACTCCGACCATCTCCATCGACTTCGACTGGTTTTACCGGAAAGGCGCCAAGCTATTTTACGCAGCCATGGACCGCTCACTCAACGGCCTGAATGCAGCGGCCGACAAGTACGTGATCAAGACCTTCCTCCCGGCGCTAACGCGGTTCGCGCTAGTCGCCCCGGCGACCCTCACCGCCATGGCGCTCAAGCCGGTTTGGAAGGCGATCGACCCCGACGAGGCCAGTTTGACCAAGCGCCACGACGATCTCATGGCCAGATTCACGACAGGCACCTTCCCCATCTCATATTCCGCCACCTGCGTTCTCATTTTCCTCACCCTGCTCATCTTCATCGGTCGTACCGTCAATTGACCCTTCCCCTTGGCCGAACGATCTGAACAAACACGACAATCTTCTTCCCGTAAGATTTTTTGCGAAAAGAAAGAATTTGACTTTTCCCAATTAATAACATTAACTGAATCAGTACTACCTATTATTCAAATGAAGAAAACACTTATTTTCACATTGGTTTTCATGCCTATTCTCAATTGTTTTTCAGAAATCACAGGGCATTGGGAATTCAACGGCACACTGAACGCAACTATTGGCCAAGACCTCGTATGGGCTTGGGAACAGGGGGATGCATCCTTTGATACTACAGACACATTCGGGATTTCTGACATTAACGGCAAACCCGCAAATGTCTTAAATTTCCCTGACTCCGACGATCTAAGTGACTTTGCAGGAATCGAGGTCGCTCATGGCGCCGAGCTTGATGAAGACAGTTGGCTGCTCCACGAATACACTATAATCATGGATCTGCTTTATCCAGAAGGATCGGCTGGATCCACAAGGGCACTCGTATCTAATGAATATTTAGGACAAGCAAAAATAACGATAAATGAGTCCGATAAAATTGGCGGAGCTAGTTTCCACGGCAAAATTTCAGCGAACACATGGCACAGGGTGGCCGTTGTGGTGAGCCACTCAAACAAGACGATTACCTATTACATTGATGGCGCTAAAGTTGGCGAAGAATCCATTGGAGGACTGGTGGACGGTCAAGGTAAGCATTCACTTGAGGATTTCTTTTACCTTTTTACAATCAATGGACTATCAAAGGGAGGCTACATCAACAGCATGCAGTTTAATAATTTGGCGCTCCCAGGTTCGGTCATCAGCGATTTAGGAGGTGCCACCGCCGCGGGAATTCCCGCGGCTGAACCCCAAAAACCTTATGTCGTTTCAGTTCACCCCAAGCCTACCCCATACCTGCGTCCTGTCCCATCTGAAATTCAACCCGACACCGAGATTAGCGTGGTCTGGCAGGATGGCCAAAACACCTTAACGCCATCCTCCGTGAAGATTTATCTAAATGAACAAATGGTAAACACCGAAACAACCAGCGATGGCCGGCAAACAACCGTCAAAGTGCTGGACAACGATCTGCTTCTTGCTTCCACAAACTACAACGTAAAGGTGACTGCCACTGACTCCAGTGGGGCAGGATTAAGCAAGCAATGGCGGTTCAAGGTGACTGATTACCGCCTAGTGGAGGCTTCCGATATAGCGACCAAACCAGGAAACCTGAACGAGGGTTTCATTGCAAGATCAGCACAGGCACCGGCTGAAAGTGCTATCCGTCATGACTTCAAGCGAGCGACTTTTCAACTTGCTGAAATCCTTGTTGACGATCTTGGAAGCAAGGTTGCCAATGAGGCGATCAAAGGAGAACTAGAGGGCGGGTTCGACTCCTACGACCTGATAGATTTTGAAAAATCTGGCTCTGTCTTTGGTAATTTCATGAACGACGATTTCTTCCCTGGAATCCCAGGCTCGGGAGAGCATGATACTTTATTTGCAACAGAGATCCTCTCATATCTGGAATTACAGAAAGGCGTTCACACCTTTGGGGTCAATGTGCATGTGGGGAAACCCGACCAAAACGACGAGGATCATTTCAGGGTGTTTATCGGCTCAAACCCGCGTGATTATTTTTCAAAATCCCTGGGCGAGTTTGAATTGACACTACTCGGCTTCAAGGATGGCCCCAATGACACAACGTTTGATTTTTCCGTTGAGAAAGACGGTCTCTATCCTGTCAGAATTATTTACTGGAACAAGACCCGCGGAGCCGGACTGGAATTCTACTCTGTGGACAGGGAAACAGAGGAAAAAATCCTTGTTAACGATCTTGATGATGAACGCGCAGTCAAGGCTTTCTACAACGCTTCCCTTCTCGGCACACCTCATGTTGTCAATGTCAAACCAATCCCTGGCTCATCTGGGAACAATCCGGGCGATCCAATCGAAATAATTTTGGGCGATCAGTCCGGAAAAACAGACCTTTCCTCCATTGTGATGAAAATAAATGGTGAGAATGTTGAACCAGAAATAAGCAGGGAAAACGGGATAATCACTATAACACAGTCCCTCAATTTAAATTTTGCCAGCCAGGCGGAATATGATGTTTTTCTTTCATTAAAAGCCAAGGGGGAAACTGTCCCTCAAGAGTATGTTTTTGGTTTTAATGTAGATGCCAAAAACCAGATCAAAGTAACCGGGTATTGGGACTTCTCAACCGACTTGAACGCTTCAGTGGGTAACAATCTCGAATACTTGGACGGACCTGATGGAGCCACAGCGGGAGCCACCGAGTTTGGCACCACCGATTCCTTCGAACTGCCGGGCATACAGGGTGAATCGGCCGCAGTCATGAAGGTGGGGCATGTGGGCGCAAACGCCAATTTCGGCTATCTCATGAAGCACGGAATCGCCCCCAACGGCGGCGGCAACCGGCTCAATCAATATTCGTTAGTCTACGACGTTTACTTTACCGGGGGCGGCAATGGCTGGCCCTCGCTGGCCAACCTCGACACATCGGGTGACGGGGATGTGTTCTGGCGGCGCAACGACGGCGGTATTGGCCAGGGCGGAGGCGGATATGAACCGGTGGACCCGGGCGTGAAGATCAACGTCAACACATGGCATCGGGTGATTCTGGCCTTTGATTTGGCTAGTGGTCTTTACGAGAAGTACGTGGATGGTGTTTATCATTCCAAGCAGAACAACGGAGGACTTGATGGACGGCAGGCTGCCAAAGACACCATCTGGCTCTTCAACGACAATGACGGTGAGAACGGCGAGGCCTACGTGGGTAGCATCGCCGTCTACGACCGTAAACTCAGCGCTGATGAGGCTGCAATTCTTGGTTCGGCAAAAGGATCAGGTATTCCCGTAAACCTTGAATCTGTTCCAGAAGTCCTCGATTTATTCTTTTATCAATATGCAGAGGGAAGCAGTTACAATAAATTACTCGAAATACATAATCCCACTGATTTAGAGATAGATTTGTCAGGTTATGCATTTCCCAACCAAAACAATGGAGCCGATTCTGCGGAGAGTTTTGATTACTGGAACAGCTTCCCGGAGGGGGCAAAGATTGCTCCAGGTGGGAATTACATAATTGCCCATCCAGATGCTGACCCTTCAATCGTGGCGGTTGCTGGTCATTTCCACAAATATCTCAGTAATGGTGACGACGCCTATGCTTTGGTAAAAGGAACAAAGGAAAGCTACGAAGTAATTGATGTTATCGGTGATATTGCCGGAGACGATCCGGGCAGCGGTTGGAGTGTTGCAGGCGTATCAAACGCAACCAAAGATCATACATTAATCAGAAAGGACTTTATTAATCAGGGAAATACCGATTGGGTGGCATCAGCTGGAACAACTCCTGAAGATTCAGAGTGGATCATTCTGGATAAAGATGTATGGGACGGAATTGAAAGCATCCCTACAATATTCGTTACCGGACAAGCAGATGGGACAATAAGTATTGAGTTCGAGGGTAAACTTCAATCCTCGGCCAACATCACCGGCCCCTGGAGTGACATTGATGCCAACAGCCCAACGTCAATCACTGCCGATCAGCCACGACAGTTTTACCGCGCCCGGAATTAATCCGCCAAGCGGTCGAGCAGTCTTGCCGCATCGGTCTCCATGAAGAACAGGTCGCGATGGTCTGAGTGCAGGAAACCGTCGCGCTGCATTGCTTCAAAGAAGCCGTCAATGTTGTCGCAAAAGCCGCCAACATTGAACAGCGCGATTGGTTTGTCGTGGTAGCCAAGCTGCCGCCACGTCACGGCCTCGAAAAATTCCTCCATCGTGCCGATGCCGCCTGGGAGCGCGATGTAGCCGTCGCTCAACTCATGCATCTTCGCCTTCCGCTCGTGCATGGCGGACACCACGTGCAGCTTAGACAATTCCTGGTGCGCCAACTCGCGGTCGACCAGCTTTTCCGGAATGACACCGACCACCTCGCCTCCGCCGTTCAGTGCCGCATCGGCCAGCACACCCATGAGGCCGATGTTGCCCGCGCCGTAAACCAAGCCCAACCCCCGCTCTGCCATCGCTTGGCCAAGCTCTTTGGCCGCCGCGGCATAAGCGGAATTGCTCCCCACAGATGCGCCGCAAAAAACGCAGATGTCCCGCACCGTCCGCATCACTTGGCCAAGTGCAGGCTACTGCTTCAAGCCGGTGCGCCGGGCCCAGTCATCCCAGTCGTTGGCCAGTCGCTTGGCCATCGCGGGGTGAGCCGCCGACAGGTCATTCGTCTCCGTCCGGTCGGCTTCCAAGTCAAACAGCGACCACTTTTTGTCGAGTTTGTCCCAGACGACCTTCCACCTGCCCTGACGCAGCGCGCGGTTGCCGGACCATTCCCACGCGAGTTGTTTGTGCCCCTCCCGCGTGCCGCCGCGCAGCACCGGCACTAGACTTTTGCCCTCGACCGGGAGGACGTTGTGCCCGTTGTGTTTTTTCGGATATTCCTCCCCAGCCAACTCGAGAAACGTCGGCAGAAAATCGATGATGTGCCCGACCTCTTTCGTGATCAACCCCCTGGACACGCGGCCCGGCCACCACGCGATACACGGTGTGGCGATCCCTCCCTCGTGCGCCCAGCTTTTGTAGCGGCGAAACGGCGCGTTCTGCGCCCAACCCCAGGACGGCCCTACGGCGGCATAAAACTCCTTCGGCCCGGGGACGATCTTCGGCGAGCGCCCGCCCGGTTCCTCGGCGCAGCCACCGTTGTCGGAGAGAAACAACACCAGCGTGTTGTCGGCTTCGTCGCTCTTCCGCAGTGCAGCCATTAGGCGGCCGATATTTTGATCCATGGAGTCGATCATCGCCGCATAAACTGCCATCCGCAAATCCTCGTGATCGTGGTTGGCCGACTCCCAGTCGTACGCCCGTGAGTCGCGGCCGGAGAGTTTCCACTTGGGATCGATCAACCCCATCTTGAGCATCCGCTCATGTCTCTGCTCGCGCATTTTGCCCCACCCCATCCTGAATTTGCCGGTGTACTTTTTGATGTCCTCCGGTTTGGCATGCAGCGGGTAGTGCGGAGCGGTGTAACAAATATGCAGGAAAAACGGCTGGGACTTTTTTGAGAATTTCCCGACGCACTCGATGGCGTGATCAGTGAAGGCATCCGTCGTGTAGTAGCCGTCCGGAAACTCCGTGAGGGCCCTGTCGTTGTGGCCAAACTTCCGGATACGCCCGCCCTTGTACTTGGGATCGCGCTGTTTCGGGTTAAAGAAATTGCAGCAGCCGTCGAGCAACCCGTAATACTCATCGAAGCCCCGCCGATACGGATGAGTCGTCTCGCCAGATCCAAGATGCCACTTGCCGCTGAGCGCCGTCTGGTAACCAGCCAGTTTCATCGCCTCACCAAGCGTGACCATGTTTTGCTGCAACAACCCACCCTTGCCTCGGCGCGGATAGAGGCCAGTCAGGATCGATGCCCTCGTGGTGGTGCACTTGGCGTTGTTGTAAAACTGGGTGAAGCGCATCCCCTCCGCCGCGAGGCGGTCGAGGCTCGGCGTGCTGACCTCGCCCCCATAGCAGCCAATGTCACTCCAGCCCATGTCGTCGCACATGATCAGCACGATGTTCGGCCGCTCCGCCGGCTTGGCCAAGCCACCCGATTGAGCCGCACCGAAAACCAACGCCAACAAGAGGCACATGGCCGGGAGGGTGAAATTGGATATACGCATCGGCGCGAACGTAGTGCGCCTGGCCAAGCACGGCCAGTTTTTTGTCAAATCAACCGTCCCGATGGTTGCTTTGCGCTTGGCCAGGTTTTATTGTCGCGCCCGCATGAACAACCGGATATTCCCCCGCTGTATTGTAACGACCCTGTTGCTTGCCCTGGCTTGCTTCGTACCATCCAGCGCACAGGCCCAGCCCCTCTCGCCCAAGCAATCCGGCGCGCCTTGGCCAGACTGGGAACTGGCCGATTTCCAGCCCAAGAGTCCGAGATACCAACAGACTTACGGGCTCAAACATTTCCATGGTCAGGTGACCTTGGTCGCCCTGTTAGCAGGTTACTGAAGCTACTGTATCCGCCAGATCGTGAATCTGGAGAAATTAAAGCTCGAATTTGAAGCCAACCGGGTCAAGGTCAACATCATTACTATCAACATTGCTTCTGCCCAATCCGACCAGCACGAATTCACCTCGCGGTGCAGTTTTCCGCTGTTTCAGGACACTGATCTCGAGAACGCATTCGGGCAACACCAGGGCAGCAAGGACGACTATTACATTTACAATGAACGCGGCGAGCTGTCGGACTTTTTCCCGATCGGGGGAGATCGCGAGTCCGATCTTGCCTCCCCCGAGGGCTACGCGAACATCAAGCAGGCTATCTTGGACGCCCCGTTCCAGAGTCGCTTATCGGTGGACACCGTTGCCGCTGTGAAGATCGACGGCATCGCTGGCCGCACCTATCGAATCGACTTCAGCGAGGATCTTGGCGACAAGAAACAATGGAAGCCGCTGAAGACCGTCACAATCGACGCCGATCAGTTTATCTACGTCGACCTCGAGGCCACCCGGTCACGGAAAAAACGCTTCTACCGTGTTGAGGAAGTTCCGTGAACCGAACCCGGTCGCACATCCTCGCGCTGGATCAGGGGACGACCAGTTCGCGAGCGATTGTTTTTGACGCGCTTGGCCAAGCGGTGGCGGTGGCGCAGCAGGAGTTCCTGCAAATCTATCCCAGACCCGGCTGGGTCGAGCATGACCCCGCGACAATCTGGAAAACCCAGCTGAACACGGCCAGACGGGCTTTGCGCCTGGCCAAGCTCTCGGCCGCCGACATCGCCGCGATCGGCATCACAAACCAGCGCGAGACCACCCTCGTTTGGGATCGCACCACCGGCAAACCGATCGGCAACGCCATCGTTTGGCAGGACCGCCGGACCGCCGACATTTGCGATACACTGCGCCGGGACAGGGCCGACCGGCTGATTCGCCGCAAAACTGGGCTGGAACTGGATGCCTACTTCAGCGCGACCAAGATCCGGTGGCTGCTCCGACACACCAAGGGCGCCTTGGCCAAGGCGCGCGCCGGGCGCCTGGCTTTCGGCACGATCGACTCGTGGCTGGTCTGGAATCTCACCGGCGGCCAGGCACACATCACCGACGTCACAAACGCCTCGCGAACCATGCTATTCAACATCCACACCGGCAAATGGGATGACGAATTGCTAAAGCTATTCGGCATCCCGCAGGCGGTTTTGCCCAAGGTAGCTTCATCCAGCGAGGTGTACGCCCAGACCCAAGCCCTTGGCCAAGGGATCCCCATCGCGGGCATCGCCGGCGACCAGCACGCTGCCCTCTTCGGCCAATGCTGCCACAAGCCCGGCATGGTCAAGAACACCTACGGCACCGGCTGCTTCATGCTCATGCACACCGGCGACAAGCCGATGGCATCCCGCAGCAAGCTGCTCACCACCGTCGCATGGAAAATCGGCGACAAGACGGAATACGCGCTTGAGGGTAGCGTGTTCGTCGCCGGCGCAGTGACGCAATGGCTGCGCGACGAGTTGGGCATCATCAAGTCGTCCGCCGAGATTGAACGCCTAGCCCAGCGCGTGCCGGACAATGGCGGCGTCCACCTCGTGCCGGCTTTCACCGGACTGGGGGCGCCCCACTGGGATCCGCACGCGCGCGGCACGATCACCGGACTGACTCGCGGCTCCACCAAGGCACACATCGCCCGGGCCGCGCTCGAGGGAATCGCGTTTCAGGTCAATGATGTCATCGCCGCGATGGAGCGAGACGCCGGAACCAAGCTCCGCGAGCTTCGCGTCGACGGCGGCGCCAGCGCCAACAACCTGCTGATGCAATTCCAGAGCGACCTGTTGGACGTCCCCGTGATCCGCCCCGCCAACACCGAGACCACCGCGCTGGGCGCAGCCTATCTCGCCGGCCTGGCCGTGGGCACCTGGAAGAGCAAACGTGAAATTGCCAAGCGATGGAAGATCGTCCGGCGTTTCAAGCCCTCCATGAAACCCGCTACCCGCAAAACGTTGGTAGCGGGGTGGACTAAGGCCTTAAAACAAGCCATCCAATAATATGAATTAAATTATATTTATATTATTGATACGCAAACAATCTCGCCTATAATGTTGCCCGTATGAACTATCCGGTTGAACTGAACTTCAAAAAAATCGCTCTGGCAAAACAGGCCACGCTGACAGAATCCAACGGCAACTCGATTGCTTATGCCCGGCAAAAAATCCTGAAGCTTAAAGAGGAACTCGAAGTATTTGAGGATAAAACAAAAACCAAGCGAGTCTGTACAATTAAAGCCAACAAGGTAATTGACTTTAGCGCGGCATATCACTTTTACACAGAAAACGAGCAACTCTTTGGTTCCATACAACGCAAAGGCCTCCGTTCACTATGGAAAGCAACCTACCTGCTTAACGAAGCCAGTGGCAACCAGTACGCAACCATACAGGAGGAGAAACCTTTCGCAAAGGTTGTTGATGCGCTACTGGGCGAACTCCCTTTTGTTGGCTTAGTTTGCAACTATATTTTCAACCCATCGTACATTGTAAGAAGTGAAGACGGAACTGAACTTTTCAGGCTCACAAAAGTTCCGAGCTTTTGGGGTGCACTGTTCAAAATAGACAAACTAGCCGAAGTTACTCCTGACGAAGAGATTCGCTGTATGATGAGTCTTTTGATGATGATTTTTCTCGAAAAATCCCGAGGGTAAACAATTCCATTCAACAACATCGAGCGGCCGCGAAACGACTTTCGCGGCTTTTCTTTTGGCAGCCAAGCTTGCATTCAAATGAAAGCAGCATGACGCTCGCGAACCAATGAAAATTTTCCGAACCCTGAATGCTCTTTCTGGCATTGTTGTTCTGACCTTTCTGCAAACAACATCACTTCACGCCGCAAGTTTGGTCGGTAAGATTGTTGACGAACAATCCGGGGTATATCTCGCCGCTCGTGTGTACGTCGAGAATGCAAAAGGTGAATGGTTTTTTGTGGAATCCGCCGAGGCGGGGGGATCGGCGGTGCGCTACGACAAGACAAACTGGCTGCGGAAAGAGTCGTTTGAGAAACACACGACCGTCTCAGCGCATCCGTTCCGGGCCGAACTGCCGCCAGGCGAGTACACGATCACGGTGGAGCGCGGGAAGGAGTACTTCACCGAAACCAAGCCGATCTCGCTTGGCCAAGCGGACACGGAGGTCGAAATCCACCTGCGCCGCTGGATCAACCTGGCCAAGCGCGGATGGTACTCCGGAGAGACACACATCCACCGCACCCTACAGGAACTGCCCAATGTCATCCAGGCTGAGGACCTCAACGTCGCGATGCCACTGACCTACTGGGTGACGAAGTCTGGCCTGCCTCCCACCTCGGGGAACAAGAACATCGGCGGCGAAATCCCGGACAGGCTGATTACGGTCGACCCCACTCACCTCATCTGGCCACGCAACACCGAGTACGAGATTTTTTCGGTTGGCCCGAAACGCCACACGCTTGGCGCGCTGTTTTTCCTCAACCACAAGACAGTGTTCAACGAAGGTGTCCCGCCCTGGGGTCCCTTGGCCAGGCGCGCCCGCAACGAGGGAACGATTCTCGACATGGACAAACTCGACTGGCCGTTCTCGATAACCCTGCCGCACAGCACCGGCGCACGGCTGTACGAGCTAGCCAACAACCATCTGTGGCGCACCAAGTTCGCGTTCACCAAGTGGAACTCCCCCACTCCCAGCTTTTTACAGCCCCCAGCCGGCAACACCACTGGCAATGAGGAGGAATGGATGAACTACACCCTCGGCCAATACTACACGTTGCTCAACGCCGGGTTCGACCTCGTACCGACCGCCGGCTCGGCCAACGGTGTCCACCCTGTGCCGGCCGGGTTCAGCCGCGTGTACGTGCATTTGCCCGGCGGGTTTAGTTATGAAAAATGGCTCACCGGCCTGAAGCACGGCCGCAGCTTTGTCACGACCGGCCCGATGCTGTTTGCAACTGCGAACGGACAGCAACCCGGCACAACACTATCGCTTGGCCCGGGCGGCGGCGAAGTGACCGTGACCGGCGAGGTCATCAGCGAAACGCCGGCCTCGTTCCTCGAAATCGTTTTCAACGGTCGTCCTGTCCGCCTTATTCGCGGCAAACCTGGCACCACCACGACCGGTGCGAATCGAAAGACCTTCTCCACTACTTTGCCAATCAAGACGAGCGCCTGGCTCTCTGTTCGCTCCTTCGAGGAACGCCACGGCGGGCGGCTTCGTTTCGCACACACCGGCCAATGGACGATCAACGTTCCCGGCAAACCACTCCACCCTTCACCCAAGGAAAAGGAGTATCTTACTGAGCGCGTGCAGGCTGAGATCCACCGCAGCAAAGGCATCGTCTCGGCAGAGGCCATGGCCGAATACAACGCCGCCCTCGCGCATTACAAAAATCTCACCACGAGCAACCCGCCCACCCCCGAGGCCCGCGCGCCCAAGCGCGACAGTGAACTCCGACGCTGGCTCGACAACATGGTCACGCACCACCGCTACTCGCCGCACGAGGTGCGCGCCGCCACCGGACTGCCCCTGGCCAAGGTGCGCCAACAACTCGCCGAATGGAACATCACCGACAAGCGCTTGGCCAAGCAACCTGCCGATGTCCCGTTAAAAGTGCTACCATACCCGGGCGGCCGCCATCCGCGCATCGGGTTCCTTGATGGCGCGCTTGTGCCACAGCGCGAAACAAAAATTAGCATCTTCACCCCGTGGGATCCCCACAGCTACGCCGTAGTCGATGTACCGGAAGCCATCTGGTCCAACCTTGGCCTGACCTATCTCGCCCACACGCACATCCCAACGGTTTGGGACAAACAGGGTAAAAAACTCGAGCCGCTCGAGTGGCAAAAGAACGAAGACGACTCACTGGCCTTTGAGCGAAAGCTGCCCAACGGCATCATCTTCGGCAGCCGGGTGGCCCCCGAAAAAGAGATCGTCAAGATGAAGCTTTGGATTCGCAACGGCTCACCGAAGACGCTCACCGGCCTGCGGGCGCAAGTGTGCGTAATGCTCAAGGGCCTGGCCGGTTTCAACCAGCGCATCCACGCCAACAAGGTCATCGACGGCACTTGGGTGGCCTGTCGCGACGCCGACGGTCAACGCTGGATCATCACCGACTGGGAGCCTCTTCATCGGCCCTGGGAAAACCCGCCCGTCCCCTGCTTACATGCTGACCCTTCCTTCCCCGATTGCCCCTCCGGCAAAACTGTCGAAGCCAACGGCATCATTACTTTTTACGAAGGTACAGACATACATCAACAAATCGAAAAACTTAATAAACTAATCCTAAACAGGCAATAATCTACACTTCCTAAATTTTGGGCACTTCGTTGACCGTGTAGTAGGCATGACGGTGAAGGAGCTCGCCTTGGGAGCGATCACGCAGCGGGGCGAGGTCAAATTCATGCACGTGGCCGCGCTTTAATGCGCTAAGTACCAACGTGGCACTTAAACCATCAGCGCCCAACTTCACGCTCTTCACGGTCAAAGCCATTTGATCCACTTCCGGTCCGCCGTAGGCGCCGTGGTAAATATGGGTGAAGGTGGTCACCTTGTAGCTCTTCGGATCGTTGCCGGTCTTGGAATCCACGGGCTTGGTGAACATGATTCGAAAGCCATCAGGCGTGATGTGAATGCGTTTAATTTCAAACGGCATCCGCCCGGTCCAATCCAATCGTTCCAGCGCGAAGGGCTTGATGCCACGCACCGGCCAGCCACGGTTGGTGCCGCCACAGAGCAAACGGCCCATCGGCGTAAACTGTACGTTTAGGATACCGGTGGAAAGACCTTCACGAAACGGATAACACGCGCCCTGCCATACGCCGTTCACCTGCTCCGTGGTCGCACGCATGATGATGGACTGCGTGTAGTCACCGAGAAAGATCTGGTTCTCAAATGGTCCAAACTTTCCGCCTGTACGATCGACCACATAACCTGTAATCGACCGGCCCATGCGAATGTATGGAAAAATCACCGCATACGGCACCAGCTCCTTTACCTTCTCCTTCTCGGTGATAATACGCGTGCCACTCTCCGGCTCAATCGGCCGCTTAAGGTCGCTTGCAAAGGGATACCAGTTGAAGCTTACAGGGTGACCCATGAACCCGCCGGTCTTGAGAAACTTGAGGCTGCAAGACGAGTTCCACGGTCCCTGGCTCTCGATGTAAAACAAAGCCCCATGCTCGTTCGGACCAATGCCGCCAGGGCTGCGCAAACCGCTGGCGATGGGAATCGACTTGCCATCAGGAGTAATCTTCATCGCCCAGCCACGGAAAAGCGCGCGCGAGTGGTAGGAATTAGAAAGCCCTAGAGCTACGTAGAGGTTGCCCTGCGGGTCAAACTTTGAGCCGAATGCGTACTCGTGGTAGTTGCGGTAGCCCCACACATCGGAAATTGTTACGAACCTGTCTGCCTTGCCGTCGCGGTTGGTGTCCAGCACACGGGTTAACTCCGCGCTGTGTGTCACATACAATCCGCTCTTGTCAGCTTTGTCGTCCTTTCGATAGGCCAAACCAAAAATTTCATCCAAGCCCTCCGCAAATTTCTCGAACTGCGGCTGCGGCTTTTCGTCGTCCACGCCGTTCATAATAAAAATGTCACCACGCCGCGTGCCCACTGCCAGTCTGTTGTCTGGCATCAACTCAAACGCTCCCGCCTCAATCACCTCTCCCTTTGGCAATGGCACGGTCACTACGCGGTAAAACTCGCGTTCGCGCTTCTCCGTGCCCCACCGTGCCCCCACTTCCTCCGCGCTCGTGCTCATGACCAATAGCAATGCCAGCACACCGGTAAGCCCAATATTAACGCAACAACTCATAATGGATTTTTATTTCCGACTTTCCCTTCGGAAGTTTTAGTTTCAGAAGAAGCTCCTGTGCGTCGCCCTCGCCACGCAATAACGCTGTGTTTTTCGGCACCTGCGCTTTCACTGCATCTGTCGCAAACTGTGCCGGCGACAGCGACCTCACCTGTCCGGTAAGGGCTCGGAAATAAAGCGTCTCCGACTTGGAAGCATCGAACCGCAACCGACGCTCCAGTTGATTCACTCGATTAGACACCACCCCGTATACCGTGTCCTCTACCGCCACTTCACCTGTCCGATACATGAAAGTCGGAACGCCTTCCCCATCGAGTTGATAGCCCATGAACTGATAACCACGGTTCCTCGGGTAAAGTGGATCGGGATTAACCGGGTTTTCCTTGTCCATCACTGGCTGCAGGGGCCAAGACGCCTCGTTCTTTGCTAGTCGATAAAATGCCACGTCCTG
>MPMF02275857.1_pt1 | contig 14257 bp, 10 predicted proteins | sample 1617271 | NCBI WGS metagenome assembly MPMF02 (sample SAMN05944812, study PRJNA350692) | marine metagenome | biome: marine; feature: ODZ; material: water; isolation source: 120 m water sample prefiltered with 30 um filter, filtered on to 0.2 um... | place: Pacific Ocean | collected 2012-04-09... | reverse complement strand
TTGTTAGACATTTGGATTTTCCCCTGGTTGTTGTGGATTATTGTTTTTGGCGGAGCAGCTGGAAATGAGTTCCGTGCGGTTGTTTTTCCTCTCCCAACCATACCAATCCACCAAGGCTTGGAGGGTGGGTCAAGACGTTTGAGTAAAAAATTTCACACCTGTGGGAGATCGTCCCCCGAGAAAGTCGAGGCTTCCAGAAACCCTTGGCAGGGATAGGGAAAACTTTGGGATCTCTCCCAGGTGGCTTGGGGTCGAGTCCAAGACTCTATAATGAACTTAGCACAAGAATGTTAAGATGGGGTTCAAGGCTGAGGAGGGTGGAGTAAAGAAGACATGTCGCGGAGCCCTTAGGGGCAAGAAGAGGCCGCTTTTAGAACAGGCGTTTAATATTTTACGAATTCGTTTGACGATCTTGACAATCCGTTGCCATTTTCCGGGAGTGGCCTCGGATTGTGAGGCTCGCGGTGTCCGGTCCAGTTCAATGCTACCCAAACATGTTCAATTATTGTGTCATTGTCATCTGGGCTGCCGGGAGGGGGATGGTGTCCGCAGAATCAGAGAATTCACAACCTTAGTCCAATGACCCCCGAGTTCACCCATGCGCCCTTCGGGCCGCTCGCCTGCGCGCTGGTTGCGGTCGTGCTGGCGGGGATGGGACCGGGCCGGGCCGACAGCGTGGTGGTGTTTAACGAGATTCAGTACAATCCGTGGGATTTGGCCGATGCGGAGTGGATCGAACTGCACAACCAGATGGCGATCGACGTCGACATCTCGGACTGGAAGATCCGTGGTGGGGTGGACTTTGACTTTTCGGCCGGCACGGTCGTCCCGGCGGGCGGGTATTTGTTGGTGTCCGGGGATCCGGCCGGGCTCGGGATTGGCGGGGCCCTCGGCCCTTGGGCGGGGGCTCTGTCCAACGGAGGCGAGCGTCTGCGGCTGCGCAACAACTCGGGCCGGTTGATGGACGAGGTTGAATACGGCGATCGGGGCGTCTGGCCGATCGGCGCCGATGGTTCGGGCGCGACCCTGGCGAAATTCGATGAAGACACTGCCAGCGACGAGCCGTCGAACTGGCGGACGAGTGCGGAGGTGGGAGGGACGCCCGGGACGCAGAACTTTGTGACGGAGGTCACGATCGGTCCGGAGGCTGTGATCGTGCCGATCAATGCGACCTGGCGCTATAACGAGAGCGGCGCCGATCTCGGGGTAAACTGGGCCAACGCAGCCCATCCGGTCGACAACACCAACTGGATTTCGGGCGCCGGTCTGCTCGGCTTCGAGACCTCGCCCGCCTCGCTTCCGGAACCCATCGGGACCAACTTTGCCAATCCGACCACCAATCTGATCATCACCTACTACTTCGAGGTCGACTTCGACCTCAGCGCCTCGCAGGTCGCCAACGTCGTCAGCCTGAGCCTGCGCCACGTGGTCGACGATGGGGCGGTGTTCTACCTCAATGGGGTCGAGGTGGCGCCGCGGTTCAACCTTGACGCCGGCGCGGTGAACGCCTCGGCGCCGGCAAACACGACGGTGCGCAACGCGGAATACGAGGGGCCGTTCGTTCTCCCATCCAACGCAGTGGTCGCGGGAGCCAACCGCCTCTCGGTCGAAGTCCACCAGCGGGTTGCGAACAGCTCCGATATCATCTTCGGTGCGGAGCTGAGCATGACCCAAACCTTGGGTCCGGTCGAAGGGGCCCCGCTGGTCATCAGCGAGATCGCCGGTGCGGGCGAGGCGTCTTTCCGCCTCGAGGTCGCCAACACCGGATCGACGGAGTTCAATGCGGGTGGATTCGTGCTGGCCTCTCGCGGCGCGACCGATGAGAGCTACACGCTTCCGGAACCAACCTCGATCGGGGGCGGCGGCTTCCTGGTGATCGAGGAGGCGGAGCTTGGCTTTCGGCCGGCGGACGGCGACCGGCTCTTTCTGTTTTCGCCCGGGCGGCAGGCGTGCATCCACGCCGCCCGCGCCGACGACCTGCCCAGGGCCTGGTCGGCGGAGCATGGGAGATTGTTGGTACCGGATGCGCCCAGTTTCGGGTCGCCGAACGGCTTTGCGATCAACTCGGGCATCGTGATCAATGAGATCATGTACCATTTTCGCGAGGATCCCGGCATGCAGGGGAGCGCGGGAACGGGGGACACGGTGGAGCTGGTCCCGATTGACGCCACCTGGCGCTACAATGAAAGCGGGGTTGAATTACCCGCGGGCTGGCAAACGTCCGCGCATCCCATCAACGGCGTGGATTGGTTCGAGGGGCCCGCCCTGTTCGGCTTCGACTTCGATACCTTGCCCGAACCGATCCGGACCCAGTTCGCCAATCCGCAAGGTAACTCGATTGTCACCTACTACTTCGAGACGGAATTCACTGTCACGGCCGCGCAGCTCGCCGGCCCCCTGAGCCTCCAGCTTCGCCACGTGATCGACGATGGTGCGGTCTTCTACATCAATGGAGTGGAGGCGGATCGCTTCAATTTGCCAAACGGAGCCGTCGCGGCCTCGACCCATGCCAATCCCCCGGTCCGCGACGCCGAGTATAGCGGCCCGTTCAACCTGCCCACCGGGGATCTCGTGGCCGGGATCAATCGAATTTCGGTGGAATTGCACCAGCAGGTCTTCCCGAGTACGGACATAGTCTTTGGCGCCGAGTTGAAGGGCGTGATCGAGACCACTCCTCCGACAATTCCGCAGCCCATCGTCGAGCGGGACGAGGAGTGGGTGGAGCTCATAAACAAGGGGACCATCGAAGTGGACCTCGAGGGATGGTCGCTGGACGGCGGGATCGATTTCGATTTTCCGCAGGGCACGACTATTCCGTCTGGTGGCTATCTCGTGATCGCCAGGGACGCCGCCGCCCTGGCTGCCAAGTATCCAGCTCTCGCAACCCGGATCGTCGGGGACTTCCGCAACCGTTTGAACAACCGCCGGGACCTGATCCGGCTCGAAGATGCGGTCGAGAATCCGGTCGACGAAGTGAGCTATTGGGACGGTGGGCGATGGCCTGAGCTCGCGGACGGGCGCGGGTCGAGTCTCGAACTGCGCGATCCGGAAGCTGACAACAGCAACCCCGGTGCCTGGGCCGCCAGCGACGAAAGCGCCAAGCAGGGTTGGCAGTTCATCAGCTACCGCGACACCGGTGGGCAGAGCTACGGCTTGACCAACTGGAACGAGTTTCATCTCGGGATGCTGCAGGCGGGCGAGGTGCTGATCGACGATGTCAGCGTGGTATGCGACCCCGACGGCTCGGCCCAGCAGTTGATCCAGAACGGATCCTTCTCCACCGGTGCAAACACATGGAGGATCCTCGGCAACCACCGCCACAGTGCAGTCATTCCGGAGCCGGGCAACCCGGGCAACCAGGTTCTCCATCTCATGGCGACCGGAGCGCATGACACGCGCTCCAATCACCTCGAGAGCACCTTCGTCAATAACACCGCGATCAGTTCGGGACAGACCTATGAAGTCTCGTTCCGCGCCCGCTGGTTGGCGGGTTCGAATCAGCTCAATTCGCGTTGTTACTACCAGCGGCTTGCGCGTACCACGCAGCTCGATCGCCCGGAAGAGTGCGGGACCCCCGGCGCGGCGAACTCTCGACTCGAGGCGAACCTCGGCCCAACCTTTGCAAACCTGCGCCACGACCCGCCCGTTCCCGCCGCCAATGCGCCAGTCACAATCATCGCCGATGTCTCGGATCCCGATGGTGTCGGCACCCTCGTGCTGAAGGCGCGATACAATGAAGGGTCGGTGAGCAGCCACAGCTTCAGCGTCGATGCGAATGGGAGAGGGCAGGGGACCTTGCCCGGAGCAGCAGCCGGGACGGTGATCCAGTTCTGGATCGAAGCGACCGACTCGCTCGGAGCGAACTCGACGGCGCCTGCTGCCGGACGCGCTTCCCGGGCCCTGATCCAAGTAGAAGATGGACAGGGCACGGCGCTGCCGTTGCAGGAGTTGCGCGTCGTGATGCTCCCCTCCGAACGCAGCTTCCTGCTCGAGCCCCTGAACCTGATGAGCAACGAGCGGCTGGGTGTGACGATGATCTACAATCGGCGGCACATAACCTACGATGCCGGGATCCGCATGCGCGGCAGCGCCGCCGGCCGCGCGCGCGACGGCACCAACTACCAGGGCTTCAATGTGGCCTATCCCGACGACCAGCCGTTCCGCGGCGTCCACTCCAGCGTCAGCATCGACCGCTCCCACCGGAGGCCGGTGGTGCTCCGGCCGGACGAGATCTACGTCAAGCACATGTTCAACCACGCCGGCGTGCCGTGCATGTACGACGACCTCGTCCATGCGATCGGTCCGAGTCCGACCTACACGGGCACCGCCATGCTGCTGATGGCGCGCTACGGCAGCCTGTTCGCCTCCTCGCAGTTTGACAACGGCGGCAACGGCAGCGTGTACAGCCCGGCGGCTACCTACGATCCCGCCACCACCATCGGCGGCGTGGAAGGGCTCAAACTGCCCGTGCCCTTCTCGGATATCCGCAGCGACTTTACCAACCTGGGAAACAGTGAAGAGGACTACCGCACCTTGTGCGAGATCCGCACCGGCCTCCGGCGCGACGATTTCGCGAGCCTGATCGAATTCTGCCAGACAATCTCTCTGCCGACCGCGCAGCTTGACGCTCAGATTGAAGCGGTGATGGATGTTGACGAGTGGATGCGCTACGCCGCGCTGACCATGCTGTGTGGCATCGGCGACACCTACACGTCAGGGTGCCTGCCGTGTAACATCCGCGTCTACGCTCCGGAACTGGGAAGCGGGAAGGTGGTGGCGCTCCCGTGGGACAATGACTTCGTGTTCGCCAGGAGCACCGCCACGACGATGTTGCCATCTAGCAGCAACTTGCGCCGGGTGATCGACATTCCGCGATTCCGGCGGCTCTACTGGGGACACGTGCAGGACCTCGTGAACCGAACCTTCAACGCCGCTTACATGGGCGACTGGCTCAACCATTATGGGCAGGTCATCGGCAACAATCTCGGCGGGCAGGCATCCTACATCACGTCACGTGGAAACTTCGCTCTGAGCCAATTGCCGTCCCAGGTTCCGTTCAGCATCACCACCAACGGCGGCGCCGATTTCTCGGTGAGCGGGACGCTTGGGGTCCTCCAGGGCAAGGGCTGGGTGAACGTGCGGGAGTTCCGGTTAGCTGGCAGTGCCGCTCCGCTCACGGCCGAGTGGCTTGACGACGACACCTGGCGCCTGGAGGTCCCGCTGCTGCCCGGTGCGAACCCGGTCGACCTCGAGGTCTATGACTTCGGAGGCGACTTGGTGCACACTGCGAGCCTTGTGATTACCAGCACGGAGACCGAACCGCAGCCGGTCGATTTTCTGCGTGTCACGGAACTGAATTACAATCCGATTGGTGACGAAGGAACTGAGTTCGTGGAGCTGAAGAACATCGGCGTCCAGTCGCTCGAGATCGGCGGGGTGACGTTCATGGACGGGATTGCGTTCACTGTGCCGCAGGGAGTGACCCTGGGCCCTGGAGGATTTGCACTTGTGGTGCGAGACCAAGTGGCCTTTGAGGCAGTTTACGGCGGCGGGTTGCCGGTGGTCGGTGAGTACATGCCGGACAATCTGAGCAACGATGGCGAACGAATCGAGCTGCGCGATGCGGTTGGCAATGTCATTCATGAATTCACCTTCTCGGATGAGTGGTATCCCGCCACCGATGGAGGCGGCTACTCCCTGGTAGTGAACGATGAGAGCGCCAGCCTCGCGGACTGGAACACGCCGGGAGGGTGGGGAATCAGCGGTGATCTCGCCGGCAATCCCAACGCCGACAACGCGGTCTTCTCGGTGCAGTTCGAAGGATGGCAGCGCGACTACTTCACGGAGGAGGAGATTGGAGTGCCCGCAGTTTCCGGTCCGCTGGGCGACGCTAACGGCGATGGAATCGTCAATCTGCTCAAGTATTTTTACGGCGTCGATCCACGTGCGCAAACGCCGCCCGGGTTTCTATTCTCGGTTGAGGTGGTCGAGGGTCGGATTCGCCTGCGCGCCCGCCGCCTGAAGAATGCCGTCGATCTCCAGGTTGTTGCGGAGTTTGGATCCAACCTCTCCCAGTGGTCGGTGGCGCCGAATCCGCAGGGCGTCCCGATCGACCATGGTGATGGCACCGAAACGCTTCTGTTTGTGGACGATGAAATTGCAAGCAATCGACGTTTCGGGCGAGTTCGAGTCACTCTCTTGGCGCCCTGAGTTCCTTGGGGGTCACCCCCACCTCTCAACGCGCTTCCTTCAACCTCGCCCGCACCAACTCAGGCAGGTACTTCACCGGCAACGATCCGTGATCCATGACCGCTTCGTGGTAGCGGCCGAGGTCGAACGATTCGCCGAGCTCACGCTGGATCTCCTGGCGCAGACGATAGAGCGCCATGCGGCCCACGAAGTAGGTGCTCAGTTGCACGGAGGATTGCTTGGCGCGGATGATTTTGAGCCGGGCCTCGCCTTCGGATTGGAACGAACGGTTCATGAGAAGGTCGAGCGCTTCCTCGTCGCTCATGGTGGTGCAATGGCAGAAGGGCGATCAGCGGTGGTTTGCATCGCACCCGACCAAGCCGTTCAACTACGCTGGGTTTGAAGTGGCTGATGCCTCGATTGCAGATGACCCGGCGCGTATCGCCCCATTAAAGGCTATCTTCCTTCGATTGGCCGACGAGATTTCAGCGGCATATGGCTATGTTCATGTCTCTGGATTTTCGCAGACGAATTCACCAGACGGATTTGGACGTTGCCTGCCCCGACTTCACTGGATGACCTATTTCGGAGCGCCTTACGCTCAGAACCTACCCGAACTGTCGACCGAGACCGACGCGTTCTCGACTGATGCGCACGGCACGGGTGTATTGCTGCGCCGGAATTGCTCTGCCGAAGATGCGGTTGAGCGATCTGCCGCAGAGGCACACGCGATCCAGACTCTAGGAGAGCGACATTTCTGGAACCCCCGCGACAATTGGTGCAGGCCCAGCGGCGACTATCTCATGCCGGACCTCGACTGGAGCGAGATCGTCGCCTAGAACAACCAAGGGCGAACAAGGCGCTGGAGATCAACTGCCTACCCGCCGCGAGGCGATAGCGGAATGACAATCACAACCTCAACCTTGAAGTCGGAGCGCGCTGTCGGCAGGCAGTGACATCGCTTTGACGTTCTGCAATAGACAACTATGAAAACCTTGGTACTAATCATCGCTTTGACTTGCTCCTCAATTGCTCAGCGAGAGCTCCTTGATAGAGGAGAGCTGCTACAAGCAGTTTCTGGCAGTGGTGATCTAGCTGAATGGACTGCCAAGAATGGAGTTGATCTTCCCAAGTTGGTTGAGAATTGCCTCGATGGGACGAACACCGCAGACCAATTCAGAGCCTGGAAACTCCTCGTCTATTTTCTTCATAGTTACGGTGCGGATGGTGCTGCGGGTGAGGATCTCTCCACCGTTGGGCCAAGTCTTTCCAAGCTGATTGATGATACAGCACTGCTTCGTATCGTAGCAGAGATCCCAGAGAAGCACTGGGACAGTATTCCCTTTAGCCTAGACTGGCGCTTCAACTACCAAGCTCTTAGCGACGCCGAGAAGTCTCGGTTGCAGAAGGCTCATTCAACGGCGGTTCGAGCAATCAAGCGCGAAATAGAGAGGGCACTTCGTCGAACCCACCAAGCAGAACAAGGCGGCGCTGACCAACCCGCTACCGCTCCGGAGTCGAAATCGGAGGATAGCGAGAAACCTAAACGTGAATCAAGGGTGCGCCCCAAGTAGCGGGTGGCAGCGCTCGGACGTTCTCCCAAGAAAAGTGCCGGTAATCCACCTCACTACGAAGATTGATTGCCCTATCGAGATCGCCTTCGACCTTTCCCGTAGCATCGATCTTCATGAGGATTCGACAGCGCAGACATACGAGAGGGCGGTTGAGGGTCGAACCAGCGGTCTCATCGAACTGGGCGAGCGAGTGACTTGGGAAGCTACCCATTTTTGGCGTCGGCAGCGGCTCACATCTGAGATCACCGAGTTCGAGCGCCCTCGATTCGAATTGTTGTTGATTTCTTGACCATTGGATCTGCGGCAAAAACAGGGTGTCTGGATAGATTTGCCGGAGAGCATATAAACACTTTCAATTCTGGCTAGAGAAAAGCGTCGTGAACCCCGAAGATTTCGACCGCCCCTCGTCCCACAAAAAGTGGGAATCGGTGAGGATCGGTCAACTCAATCCCCAATCGAGATAGCTCATGAAGAAACTGCTCAACGACCCTGACGACTACGCCGACCCAGCTCTGGAGGGATTGTGTCTGGCCGATCCAGAAACCTACACGCGAGCGTTCGAGACTTGCGGCGAGCGTTCAACAGTAGTAAATCGCCGCACCGACAGGTGATTCTATGCCGGAAAGTGGTTTTTGAGGCATCTATTGGGCAGTCTTCGAGTCTTTATAAATGGCATATTATTTATAAGGCGCTTGTATTAAGTTAATTAGCCAATGTAGCTCAGGGGTAGAGCAGGTCATTCGTAATGATCAGGTCGTCGGTTCAAATCCGACCATTGGCTCCACTGGTGATCAAAGAGTTAGGACTTTTCTCTAACAGAGAGAAAAATCCAACTGCCCTATTACTGCCCTATTAAATCCCTCGTTTTTGCAAGGAAATGATTCGCAGGTAAGGGCGAGCCGTCGCTCGAGCTCGCTTACGCGCTCACCGTTCGGGACCATGAATCCCAGACCCTCACGTCCACTTCCGACGAAAGCAGGCTTCCCCTCTTCCTCGACGGCGCCCTACGGATGGGGGCGTCCGGATCAGCCAGCTCTCCCGGATGGCAAGGCTTACAGCTTCGCCTCGTCCCGCCACTTGCTGATCGTGTTGCGCAGCTCCTTTGCCTCACCCAGATCCTCGGGGCGCTGTCTCATCCAGCCGCCTTTATCCGTCAGGCGATTCACGCAGCGGGAAAACAATGGTGTCGTGAGCCATTGGTGTCTGACTGGAGATCATTTCGAATCCACCCGCAGTCGGATGAACCCCCGCGTTTCGCCGCTGCCGGGGCCGAATCGACGCACGGTGACGCGGTCGAGTCCACCGCCCTGGTCGATCGTCGAGACGGGTTCGGCAGGAGACCAGGAGCTCACCCCAGCGGCCAGCAAAATTGAAGAGCGTCGTTGCAACGAGTTGAGCCTCGATTAGTCAGTCCTCGCCACCCATTCCAGCAATTCTATCCGCTCGGTGAGAACGAAGCCCACCGACTCCTAGATTACAGCCGCGCGGTATGGTTCACTGATTGCTAAGGAATCGCTTCTCTGACGGGCGTGATAAGGTAGGCGAGCAACCCACCGAGTGTGAAGTCTTCCCAGGTCTGGGCGGATGCGGACTGGAAACGAACAAGGGCGCCAAAAAGGGAGCGGTGGCAGCCTGCCAGCCGAACCCTCACGCGAAGGTCTGGTCCCGCCACCGTTTGATCAAGAGGGCGCCAGGACGGACTGGGTTGGCAGGGGTCTGCTATTCGGCGACCTTTTCCGCGATCCCGAGTTCATCGGCGATCTTCGCGGCAACCTTCTCGCCAAGTTTCGAAGAGACGGCTCCGGAGAAATGCACATCGTCGCCCTTCTTCCATTCGGCGTAGCCATCCCACTTCGTCACCACACTGTGCAGATCGTTGATGGGAATGCCGTGCTGCGTCATCACCCTTTCAGCCGCAGCGTTGTAGATCAGCTCGTCGCCCTCGGGCATATGGGGGGCATTGGCTGGAATCGGAGTGGTATTGGCCCAGATGATCCTGGCGCCATTTGATTTCAGCAAAGCCACGATCTTGGACAGGTTCTCCGCGTAGTTCTCCGGCGGGCTATGCCACGCCCCGTTCCTGCCGCGAAAGACCATAACCAACTCGGGATGTGGCTCAGCGTGAACGGCGAGAAGAAGCAGGACAGCTCGTCCGCCAACCTCGCCTTCAAGGTCCCGCACCTGGTCAGCTACATCAGCCAGTTCATGAGCCTCGAACCCGGCGACATCATCTCCACCGGAACGCCCCCAGGATGGGGCAGGATCCACGCAGTATTTGAGCGCCGGCGATGTGGTCTCTCCCGGACAGTCCCCGGATCCACCACTATGCGCAAACAGGATAAATTCTGTGCGCAAACGAGCCTAGTTCTCATGACGAGGAGGGGGCAGAGTGGCAATCTCACAACGAAGCAAACCGAAACTCGGATATGAAAATGAAACCAACAAACATGCATGAGCGAATCGATTGATTTTTCCATATAAAGCAGGTCGTTTTCAGACCGATTTAGAAACCACTATGAGCAGCGAACGCTTTAAAGATCAGACAGCCGTCATCACCGGCGGGGCCGACGGGCTCGGCCTGGCCATCGCAGCACGCCTTGTAAAGGAGGGCGCGCGGGTGTGGATCGTCGACCGCGATCAGGAACTGGGAACCGCGGCCGCGGAGCGGATCGGGTGCGAATTCGAGCCGCTGGATGTGGCAGACGAAACCTCGGTGGCGTCTACATTTGCGAAGATCCACGCTGCGGCGGGGCGGCTGGATGTGATGGTGAATTGCGCGGGGATCGTCGGTCCGAACGGGATGAAGATCGAGGAGGTGCCTTTGTCAGGGTTCGAACAGGTGCAGGCGGTGAACGTGCGTGGTTCGTTCCTGACCTGCCGCGAGGCGGTGCGCCACATGCGACCGCGTGACTACGGGCGGGTGCTGCTCATCGCGTCGATCGCAGGCAAGGAGGGGAACGCTGGCATGTCGTGCTATTCGACCAGCAAGGCTGCGGTGATCGGGCTGGTGAAAGCGGTTGGCAAAGAATATGCGGAGACCGGCATCACCGTAAACGGACTGGCGCCGGCGGTGATCCGCACGGCCATGGTGGACAACATGGCGCCCGAGCAGGTGGCATACATGACCGACAAGATTCCGATGAAGCGCTGCGGCACACTCGACGAAGTGGCCGCGATGGCCTGCTGGATCGTCTCCATCGAGGCGAGTTTCAACACCGGATTCACCTTCGACCTGTCAGGAGGGCGGGCAGTCTATTAGATCTGTTTGCGGCTGCTACAGCGTAGCAGGCGTTCGTTGACGCGGGAATGAAGCACTGTCGCCATTGACGGCCGCCCTACGTCAATCGCCGCGCCGCCTTGCGATAGGCACTCATGGTCATGTCGTGACGCTTGCGGAAGAGGATGCCCAGGCGGGTCTCGCTTGCGAAGTCGCACTTCTCGGCGATCTCGCCGATCGACAGGTTTGTCTCCTGTAGCAGGGCGCAGGCGCGGTCTAGCTTGACGCGTCGGATCTCCTCCATGATGGTGCGCCCGACCACAGCCTTGAAGTGGATTTCGGCGTATCGGCGGGATGACCTGAACACGCGCACGACCTCCGGCACCCCGATCGGCTGGTGGCCCGCTTCGCGCCAGATGTACTCGCACGCTCTCGCCACCTGCTTGTCGGCAATGGCCGTCGCGTCAGTCGACCGCCGGGGGACGACGCGGGTCGGCTTGACCCAGTCGACCCGCCGGCGCATGCGTTTGCCGCGCATCAGCTCGTCGAGGCGTTCGGCCAGCAGGTAGCCGCTATGCTCAAGGTTGAGCTGGATGCTGGACAGCGTTGGGAAGGTGGCTTCGCAGATCAAGGGATCGTCGTCGACGCCGAGCACCGCCACCTCCTCCGGCACGGCGATGCCGCAGTCCAGGCAGGCGTCCAGCACCTGGCGCGCGCGGCCGTCCATGGCCGCAAACAGCGCCACCGGCTTCTGCAGCGACTTGAGCCAGGCCTCCATGAGCGGTTGCTCGATTGCCCAGTCGCGCCCCGCCTTCGCCGTCGGCGCCCCGTACTCGCTGTAGGTTCCGCCCGCCGCTACGACCCGTTTCCTGAAACTCTCGCCGCGCTCGCGCGACCAGTAGAGATCGTGGGCTTCGCCCACAAAAGCGAAGTGCTCATAGTGACGCTCCAGGAAGAACGAGGCGGCAAGTGCGCCCACTGCGCGTGAGTCCATGCGCAGGCACGAGTACTTCTCAAGCGGATGCCCGGGCGCAAGCATGTCGGGAGCGGGCTCGACAACCAATACGGGAACCCGTGTGTCCGCGATCGCCTGAGCCTCGCTCAAGTTGCAGGCGGTGGTGATGATCCCGGTGCATCCCCACCGCTTCATATCCCGTAGCCGATGGTCGCCGGGACGCTCCTCCCTGCGGTATAATCGCCACGGCCCGTTGACGCGCGCATACCGCAGGATGCCCTCAAAGCATTGCCTATTCCCCGCGAGCCCCAACGGGATCAGTACGACCACCTGCGGAATGCCTGAGCGACGTGCAGCCATATCAACTCATTCCCCGAGTCCCGCGAGTAAAAGGCAGAAAAAGCACATCATCCATAACGCACTTTGCGCAAACAGGAGAGTTTTTGTCCATAGAAAAACGGCCGTTCCTGGAGTGCGGTCGAGAGAGACGGCGTTCGACCTTGATTCGTACCTTTCGTGGCCGCCAATATCCTCTCTCCTGGACAGTCCCCGGATTCATCGCCGTGCGCAAACTGGACAAATTCTGTGCGCAAAGTGCTCTAGTTCTCATGCCGAGGAGGGGGCAGAGTGCCAATCTCACAACAAGGCACAACGCAATCAATAGTAGAGACATGAACAACAAGCAGCAGACAGGAATCGCGCGGCGGGATTTTATCAAGCTGGCCGGAGCATCCTCGGCAGCGCTAGGCATGGCTGGAGTGGCCGGACAGGCCTTGGCCGATGACTTGCCGAGGGATGCCAGTGGCAACGTCATCCCGGGCTTTGGAGAAGACGACCAGCACACGCGGACGGAGCTCCAGCAGAACGCCGGCAAGTGGGAGAAGAAGTCGGATCGCAAGATCAAGGTGGGGATTGCCGGCTACGGCATTTGCAAATTTGGGGCGGCGTTCTTCTACCAGAACCATCCCAATGTCGAAGTGGTGGCGGCTACTGATCTTGACCCCGGTCGCTGTGCCGCGCTGGCCAAAGCAGTGGGTGCCAAGAAAACCTACCCATCTTGCGAAGAGATGATCAAGGACAAGAGTATCGAAGCGATCTATATTGCGACCGATCCGCCGAGTCACGCACGGTTGGCCACGATGGCATTGCTGCACGACAAGCATGCGGTTTGCGCGGTGCCGGCGGTGTTCGGGTTTAAGGCCGAAGAGGAAGCCGAGAAGCTGTTCGCCGCAGTCAAGAAGAGTGGCAAGAAATACATGATGAACGAAACCTCAACGTTTCACGCTGGTCTCTATGCGAAGCGAATGCAGTACCAGGCGGGTGCTCTCGGAAAGATCATCTACTCCGAGGGTGAATACTACCATGATCATGCCGCTACCTACGTAGGCTACAACCCCAAGAACGGCAAGATCGATGCTAATGGCTGGCGACGCGCACTCCCACCGATGTGGTATCCGACCCATGCGGCGGCTTACTACGTTTCGGTCACCGGGGGCGGACGATTTACCGAAGTCTCCGGGCTGGGGATGCCAAGTTACTATGCTATGTTCAAGGACGGCAAGAACGCGCACAAGAACCCCTTCGGTACAGAGGTCGCTCTCTTTAAGACCAGTGAAGGTGGCATGTCGCGGATGGCGATCAGCTGGGACATGAAGAACGCGCACGGCGAGATGGGCCGGGTATATGGTCAGAAACCACACAACAACACGATCAATGGTGCACGTCCCGCATTGCCGCCCGGCGTCGCGGGCGGCGGTCATGGTGGTTCGCACGGTCAATTGACCAATGATTTTATCGAGTCGATCTTGTTGGACAGAAAACCCATCGTGGATGTCACTGAAGCATTGAACATGACGCTTGGCGGCGTGATCGCGCACAAGTCGGCACTCAAGGATGGTGAGTGGATGAAGGTTCCGCAATATAAACTGTGAGTCGACGATGAAAGCGTCAGCTGACTACGTCGGATTACATTAACGTAGTAATACAATTGATCACATCGTCTTAGAGAGTCATGGAATGCAAGATCCCAGGTTGAGAAACGTTAGAAGCAACGCCGGAGAGAACAATCGTGTTTAGGATAGTAACATTCACTGTTTCGTTCTCATGCTGTTGATTGCATTTGCTTCGTCGGCAGAAACAAAAGGTGACACGGTCAGTTTCAACCGCGACGTTCGGCCGATCCTGTCGGATCGCTGTTTTCACTGCCACGGACCCGACAAACTTCACCGCGAGGCCGAGCTCCGCCTCGATCAGGCCGAGGGCGACGAGGGAGCGTATCAGGTAATCAAGCCGAAAAGTCTTAAGCAGAGCGAGCTATGGCAT
>MPMF02091039.1_pt1 | contig 14284 bp, 10 predicted proteins | sample 1617271 | NCBI WGS metagenome assembly MPMF02 (sample SAMN05944812, study PRJNA350692) | marine metagenome | biome: marine; feature: ODZ; material: water; isolation source: 120 m water sample prefiltered with 30 um filter, filtered on to 0.2 um... | place: Pacific Ocean | collected 2012-04-09... | reverse complement strand
GTATTAAGAATGGTTTTAAGCCTATGCCATCTGAGCCAAAAATCATAACGCTTTACCTAACACATTTATCAAAATCATCAAAATTCAGCACGTTAAAACGAAGACTAGCATCTATAAGTGTCATTCATAAACTTTCTGGTCACTACATTGATGTAAAACATCCAATGATTACCGAAAATTTGATGGGCATAAAGCGAATATTGGGTAGTCATCAAAAAGCAAAAAAACCAATATTAATCAATGACTTAAAGCTAATTATTAATTTAGTAGATAAAGAAAAAAATGAAACAAATAGATTCAAAAACAAAGCATTAATACTTGTAGGTTTTGCCGGCGGATTTAGAAGATCAGAGCTTGTAGCAATACTTTATGAGGATCTGGATTTCGTTCCAGAAGGGGTAAAAATATTTGTAAAAAGATCAAAAACTGATCAATCAGGCGAAGGAATGACTAAAGGCATCCCCTACTTTACCAATCCCGAATACTGTCCTGTGGTTTCTTTAAAGAAATGGATTGAAAAATCAGAAATTAAATCTGGAAAAATTTTTGATATTTCAGATAAAAGTGTAGCTTTAACAATAAAAAAATATGCAGCTCTTGCTGGGTTAGATTCAAATAAATATTCAGGACACAGTTTGAGATCTGGATTTGCTACTTCGACTGCTGAATTAGGAGCCGAAGAAAGAAGCATAATGGCTATGACTGGTCACAAAACAACTCAAATGGTAAGACGTTACATTCAAGAAGCAAATTTATTTAAAAATAACGCATTAAACAAAATTAAAATATAACTAGAAATATTTATTGTAAATATAATTTATTTTACAAAAGAACAATTCTGCCAAGTAAAAAAAAGATATTTTAGGATTCTTTAGTGGACCATTATACTTTTTGGTAATTATACATTCGTTAAACTCATATTTGCTTCCATTTAAATAATATTTTAAAAAAAAACTAACACTTATACCCCACTTTTTTAAAAAGATTTTAGACCCCTTGTTTCTTTTTAAAGATTTCTTTTTTCTTAAGGATATTGAACCAAAATGGTAAACTCTACAATTGGATAAGCCTTTAAAAATTCTAATATTTTTTTTCCATAATTTCATATTAAGATCGGGATCAGATCCAATACCAGGATTAAACTCTTCGCTTAACCCTCCCACACTGTTCCAGACATCTTTATGAATAAGATGTGGCGACCAGTGTGTGCCTTGAAAGTCATGGTGATCAATCAAATTAAATTCAGATAAGAGTTTTTTTTCATTGAAGTCATTGTGAGTAGTGCCGCAATTTAATTGGATATGTCCATTTACTGGTTGGATCATTGTTCCTGATAAATAAAAAAGATTATGACCTATTTTGGCTATCTCCTCATTAAAGGCAACGTCCCAGCCCGGACAAAAATACATATCATCATGGCCGTAAATAATGTAATCAGTTGTGGTTTTCTTAACAGCAGTATTAACAGATGAGCATAATCCAATATTACAATGAGAGTATGTGTAATTTATTCCATTTTTCTTCACGAAATCTAGTGTACCATCAACCCCTTCATTAATATGAAGAATTATTTCGTTATTAAATTTTGAGTTTTTTTTAAGGCTATTTAAACAAATTTTTAAATAATCTATGTTGTTAAATGTGGGTATTATGACTGAAAACATCTTTATGAGATTTTGAGGTTAATTATTTTCCCATAGATATTTATTTTTTTTATAACTTATTCCTAAAGTATTGCAAACTATGTAATCAGCTACAACCGTTGAATTAAAATATTTCATGTATTTCAATTTGCCATTTTTAGCAATTTTTTTTCTTTGTTCGTCATCGCGAGCAAATTTTTGGATTTTTTCTGAAAGGTTAGATAAATTGTTATAAAATATTATTTCATTTTCTGAAAAAAAATTACTATAAAGCGTTTGATCATGAATAAAAGTTAGTAAACCATTGCCTATCAATTGAGCTATTCTATCACTGCTATAATACTTTATAGGGTCACCCCTACTCAAATTAACCCCCATTTTTGCATTAGAAATTGATTTTAAAAATGAATCTGCCCAGACAGGTTGATTGTTATTAATTCCATGTAGGTCAAACTTCACATTAGGCGTTCTTTCAACTAGCCTATTAACAAAATCAGATCTTTCGTCATATTTTCCCTTTTTCAGAGTACCTCTGTGAACCCCGTGACTTAATGCAAAAAAAACATCCACAGAACACTGGTCGTTCTCATAATTTTTTAAAGTCTCAAATGAAGAATCAGCTGGATTTGGCATGAATAATGTTAGTTTATTTCTTGGTAAGAAATTTAAAATATCAGGTGATGTAGTAACAAAATTAGCATCTGTAAATTCTATTTTATCTAAAATTCTTGATTTATTTTTTTTTAGGAAATCTGGTCCGCCATTATTTGCGGAAACACCAAATGAGTCAAGAAACCATTGTGCTATTTTAATATTTTTATAGTTTTCTTTTATATAAGCTAATGTCTCAGGTTTGATTTGATCTGCATGACCAAGAATTAATATATCTGGCTTATAATTGTATACAGTATTGATTAATTTTTGATTTAGTGAATTAGATCCTGTGTAATCCTTGATACTTTTATAGTGTTTAACTATATCCCTGTCACTAAAACCTAAGACGCTGTGACCCAGTCTTATGAATCCGTTATTGAGCCTTCTTCCAGTATTAAAAAAAAGTCTACCATCATGACGCTCATTAAAATTAGTTACATGTAATATTCGTAGGCTTTTTGGTATTTTAATTTTGAAAGAATTTTTTAGAATTTTTAATTTTAATAAACTATCTCTATATTCATCAATTTTTTTTGAACTTAATTTATTTGTATGAAAAAAATGTTTTAGAGATAGTTTTTGCAATTCATGTCTTAATTTATTATTTTCAATTAATTTTTTTATTGCTAGATAAACGGAATCGACATTCAATTCTTTTATAATAACTCCGTGAGTGACAGTTTCAGGTAAACCACCTTTATTACTAATTATAGTCGCACAACCTCTGCTGCTAGCTTCTAAGCTTGTTCTTCCTAATGGCTCATCCCATCTTGAACACGCCACCGCAATGCTAGTTTTTTCAAAAATTTTTAGAACTTTATCATGATTTATAAAACCCATAATATCTAATCTTTTGTGTTTGAATGAAAGAGTTGATCTTGGTTCGTCACCTATAACTATCCCCTTCCAATTTCTATATTTTTTCAATATTTTTAAAGTTGCTTTTCCAAACAAATCATAACCCTTTGCACGATTTAATTTGCCAACAAATGTAATCCATTTTTTTTTATTTTTTAAATTTATTCGAACAGGATTAGTGGATTGATAAATAACATTTAATTTTTCAGAGTTGACATATAAACCATCAACGCCTTCTAAAAATCTTTTTTTAGACCAATCACTATTAAAAATAATTTTAGTAGTGTTTGACATTAACTCTTTACGATCCTTCACTGATCTAGAACCTGACATTGTTAAAGGATCATTATGGAAATATAAAACCATTTTTTTATTTGGTTCCGCTTCAAATATTTGATGAAAATAATTGGGGCGATTATGAATTTCTATCAAATCTGAAGGATATTCTCTTTCAAACTTTAAAAATTCATTAACATATAATTTACTGCCACTTTGAATTATTTTTTTTTTTAATTTTATGTTTTGATATTTAAGCTTATAAGCTTTTTTTAGGGTAGTATTACCAAAGATTGTAATATCATTTTTAAATTTACTCAATTGCACAGTATCTTTTATAAATAAAGATACAGCCCCAGCGTAGGTTGGGGAAAAATTTTCTTTATATGGTAACAGAATTGAAATTTTCATAATGTTAAAAATTTATTACATGAAATAATATTTCATAAAACATTGCAAAGTGTCAAATTTATTGCAAAAAAATTAAATTAAATTTTTGTCCAAGAATCTGGCCAAAAATTTAAGTTTGACGATGTATTTAGTTCTTTGTCTTTTGGACAAACAATAATTTTCTTATCGTAATTACATAACCATGCTGGCCACCAATGAAAAGTTGTAGGGCCAACAATAAAATATTTACATTTACACATTAAAAGAAAGTCTAAAAATATTTTATTCTCAGCTTTGTTTTTAACAAAAGTAAATAAGTTAGTGTCAAAATGATTATTTAAATTTTCAAAGTTATTAGACCAAATCAAGAATTTAGGATTTTTAAGTTTTGATCTAAAGTATTCTACTCCTCGGTAAATATATTTCACGGTAAGCTTTTCAAAATCTGCAGTTTTTTGTAAATTGGCACTACTATTATTAGCAAATTCAGAAAATCTTTCTGCTCTAAAAGCAATTGATACAACATTTGAACTTTCAATTATTTTGATAAAAGGGTTATTTTCTAGGTTTGGAATTAACTTAAATGAAAATTCCTTCAATAAGTCATTTCTATAGTCGTAAAAATATTTTTCACATTCAAAGTATCCTTCCATGTAAATTGTGTCGTGATAATTTTCTAATAGATATTGATCAGAGTAATTAGTTTTTTTATTGCTGCTCATTTTTTCAATCAAGAAATTTTTTTTTTGACTAAATTTATCAAAGAATTTCATATATTTTCTTTTTAGATATTTTTTAGTGGATAAAAATTTATATTTATCATCAGCAATCTTTGTATTAAGACAAAACAACTCTAATTCGTAGTTGGGTTTCCAATTTATCCTTTTTTTTTTCTCCCACTTTTTAAAGTCGTGTTTGATACCTGATTCATTATCGATCAATAAATTATAACCTAATTTTTTTGAAAAGCCGTAAGCAGCAGCATACAAAAACATTTGATTTCCAAAACCGTTTGACATTTTTATTACTAGATTTTTAGACATTAAAATATAAAGTTTATTTATGCTGGAAAAAATTTTTTATCTCACTCACAATTCTTTTCATTTGAAATATTTTCAAATTTGGATGAAGCGGTAGACTTAAACATTGATTAGCCCAATTCTCAGAATTTTTTAGAGTAATTCTTCTATCAATAAATTTTGCTTTATTTAAACTATAAGGATAATGAATCTGGCAATGAATTTTTTTAAATAAGAGATGTTTTATTAGTTTATTTCTATTCTTTGTTCTTATGACATACAAATGTCTTGATGAGCCTGGTTTCGTATCTGTAATCTTTATTTCTTTAATATTTCCTAAATGGTAATCATAAAAAATGGAAATTTTTCTTCTTATATCATTTAACTTTAAAATTGATTTCAATTTATTTTTTAAGACTACAGCCTGAATGGTATCTAATCGACTGTTCATTCCAATTATATTGTGTTTATTTTTTTTTACAGAACCCAAATTTCTTAGTAACAATAATTTTTTATATATTTTAAAATTATTAGTTGCAACTAAACCAGCATCTCCATATGCACCTAGATTTTTTGAAGGATAAAAACTGTAACAAGCTATATTAGCAAATTTTTCATTCCTTTCTTTTTTACAGCATTTTCTATTGGTATTTTTTCTACAATTGTAACAACTGTAAGCAAAATGGGATTGAGCACTATCTTCTATTATAAAAATTTTTTTTCCAACAACTTTTCTTAATTTTTTTATATCAACTTTTTGACCATATAAATTAACAGGTATAATTGCTTTAGTTTTTTTGGTTATTAGTTTATGAATTTTTGCAATTGATACGAGACCAGTTTCCTCATCAATATCAGCAAAAACTATTTTAAAGTTATTAAGTATAACTGCAAGACTCGTGGAAATGTAAGTCATTGCAGGAATAATAATTTCATCATCTTTTTGTAGATTTAATGACTTAATAGCCAATATCAACGCATCAGTTCCAGAGGCGCAACCGACAGAATATTTAATTTTAGATAATTTTGAAAATGAATCTTCAAAATTTTTTACCTCATTCCCTAATATAAATTTTTTTTTTAGAATCGTGGAATACATTTCTTTTTTGATTGATAGATCAACCTTTCTTGATATTGGATTGACTTCGGTAAAATTTATTAATTTAACCATTGTTTCTATTTATTTTATCTAATAGAAAAGTGACTTTCTCATTAAACTTTTTCTTAAAAAGATAATTATTATTTCTTTTGATTGCATAAAAGATATATTTAACCATTTTTGAAAGTGGCTCGTTAAGGTCAATTTCAGGTACTTCCAGGTTATATTTTGACCAATCATTTATAAATTTTTTTTTGTAAATTTTTATTTTATATAAAGATTCGTTCTCATCGCAATATAAGGTAGCTCTTTGAAATTTAATTTTGATTAATCTTACTTTAGTAGGTGAAAGCCAAGAATTTTTAATTAATACATTAGAACTATTTTTATATTTCAAATTAATATAAACGCTATCACACAAAGTATTTTTAAAATTTTTTTTTTTAATTGTTTGGATTCTATAAGGAAATTTATTTATCAAGTATAGTAATATTGATATATCATGAGTTCCCAAGTCCCATATTACGTTTGCATCATTTCTTACTGGAGCTTGTTCTCTAAATGACTCTATCTCTAAAATTTTTCCGTATTTATTTTTATCGATTATTTTTTTTATGAAATTAATAGTCCCTGAAAATAAAAAAGGATAGTCGACAAAAATCATCTTTTTTTTATCTCTTGCAATTTTATTCAATCTTTTGACATCCGTTAATGATAAAGAAAGAGGTTTTTCTACCAAAATATGCTTAAAATTTTCTAGAGCATATTTGGCAATCTTAAAGTGTGTTGCTGTAGGTGAGGAAATTATTACTAGATTATGCTGGTCACTTTTAATCGCCTTCTTAAAGTCTTTGTAACAATTAGCTAGAGGATAGTTTTTTTTAGCAGCAATTAAATTTTTTACCTTTTTATCAGATATTGAAACAATATTAAAAAATTCAGAATTTTGGAAATTTCTAGCTAACTTGCTACCCCAATATCCATAACCTATTAAACAAGCATTAAACATAAGAATTTAGTATTTATACTTATTATTATTATTTTCAATTAAATAAATTTTATTATTTTTATAAACGCTCTTTTGGACTTGCACTCCATTAACTTTTGGTAACTGGTACGCTGGAAAAATTAGTGATCTAATTTTATTGTGTATCTTCATTGAGCTTTTCTTCAAGGTTATTTTTATCATTTTTTTATAATTTACGCTGCCTCTACTATAATAACTGCCTGTGCTTAGAACTTGTTTTTTTAATTTATATTTAGAGTTAAGAATGTTATGTAAATTTTTTTTAAATAAAGTTATAGCGAATGCCATTAGTTTTAAATAATTTTCTTGAGCTGTATCATTAATTCTAATTTTAAATTTCATTTGATCAATTATATCACCAGTATCAATACCTCTGTCAATTTTGTGGATCGTAACCCCTGAATATTTTTCGCCATTATAAATTTGAAAAAAATTGGTATGACAACCTCTATATTTTGGTAGCAAACTAAAATGAAAATTAAATAAATTGTTCGTTTTAAACTTTTCAACTTTAATAATTTTCAAATACTCTAAAGAAAAAAAAAATAACTCCTTAATAGAATATAGTTCTTTAATTTTTACAATTCTTATTCTATTTTCAATTGCAAATTTTCTAAACGAAGGTTGCCAACCATCCCTACCTTTATCATTATGATTCGGCAGAGCTAAAATTTTAATTTTTTTTTTATTTAAAGGGAGAATAAATTTCAAAGCATCTATAGCGCATTTGTTTTTTCCTGCAATACAAATATACATCAGTAAGAATTTAATCCCAAACGTATTTATACTTATTTTTTTTATCGAAGGTTTTGAATAATATATATTCTGATATGATAGAATTATTAAATATAGAGAAATACTTTCTCTTACCATTTCTTGAAATTTTATTTATTTTATTGATATTTCCATGTAATTTATCTATTTGATTTAACAAATCCTCAATATCGTTATAAAAACCCATTTCATCATGACTAAAAAAATCAAAAAACCTAGTTTTTCTATCAATAAATGTCATTATACCGTTAGCGACTAAAGACGCTATTCTATTGCTAGAAGCATATTTTGTTGGTCTGCCTCTGCTTAGATTTAATGCCATTTTACATTTAGATAATTCATTAAAATAATGATAGTTCCACTTTGGTTGCTCATGAGCATAGCCTAATATATTAAATGTAAATTTATTATTTTTTAGAATCATTTCATTTAAAAAAGTTTCTCTTTCATCAATGTTCCTTGGTTTTAATTTTCCATAATTCACACCATGACTTAGTGCAAAAAAAAGATCCTTATATCTATTTTTTGAATTATATATTTCTAAATTTTCAATATTTTCATCCGCTGGAATTGGCATGTAACTTAATTTATTTTTTGGAATTCTAGTTTTAATAATATCTGGAAATGTTGTAACAAAGTAATGATCAATTAAATCTTCGTTTGACTCGATTAAATTGAGGTTATTAACATAGTTGGGGCCACCTTCTACTAAATGATCTTCATACCAGAGAGCAAATTTTGTATTATATTTTGTTCTGATTTCCTCAATTGTTTTTCTATTCAATATATTATTGTGACCTAATAAGATTAAATCAGGCCTATAATTATCAGCTATATTAAGAAGTTTTGAATTAACATGAACATTAGTTTTCAATAATAGTTTTTTATTGAAATCTTTGTAGCTAAAATTAATGACATCATGATTATTTCGTATGAAGCCACTTGTTATTTTATTTGATATAGAAATGTTAAATAATCTATGATTGTTTTTTTCATCAAAACTAGAAATATGTAAAATTTTCAAATTTTTATTTCTAATATAATTTATTTTTTTGGTTAAGTAATTATTTTTTAGATTATCAATTTTTTTAGTTAAATTTTCAATTTTATGTATAACGTTATTAAAATTTTTAATTTGGATTTTTCTAAGTAGATTTTTATTTTTAATTACTTTAATTATTAATTTTTCAAGTGTCTGTGTGTTTAGTTTATTTAAAATTAGGTTATTGTTAAATGTTTCAGGCAATCCGCCTCTGTTACTTGTAATGGTTGCACAACCATAACCAGCTGACTCCATTGCAGTTCTACCAAAAGGTTCTTGCCATCTAGAACAAACAACGGAGATTGAACTTTTTTTATAGTAATTTAGTATTTTCTCGTGGGGTAACCAATCGATAACATTAAAATTTTTATGTATGAAATTGTGAGTCTCCCTTCTCTCATTTCCTATGGCATAAACTTTCCATTTTGTGAATTTGTTTAGAATGTTCAAAAGAGCTTTGCCAAAAATATCATAACCTTTTGAAGAATTTAGTTTGCCTGTAAATATAATTATTTTTTCTTTTTTTGGAAATTTATTTATTTTGTTTATTCCAGGATATAAAATTTCGCAATTATTTTTATATTCAAAAGGCAAACCTTCAAAAAATTTATCCATTACCCAATTGCTCACAAAATATAATTGATCACAATTTTTTGCAATAAAAAGTCTTTCTTTCACGCTTTTAGAGAATCTCAGATCTTGCGGATTGTTATGATAAACAAAAATAAATTTACAATTTAATTGTTTTTTTAATAAAAAAACTAAAGATTCCGGTCTGTTATGAATTTCAATTATTTCATACTTATTTTTTTTATAATGGTCATAAAATTTTTTAGTATAAAAATAATTTTTTTTATATTTGATGTTTGAAATATCTAAATTTACAAAATTACTAGTCAGTGGTTTACACTTTCCTTCAAGATAACCAAATACTGAAGTTTTATCTTTAAGTAGACTATGTTCTAAATAGTCTTTAACCCATATAGCTGCCGCGCTAGCTTCATTTAGTGTATACTTTTCTTTATAGGGAAGAATTATGGCTATTTCTTTTTTCATATGTACCTATCTCTAATTATATTTCTCAATTTTCTATTTTTCTTTATATAGTGTTCTCGAATAATAGCTGCTTTCTTTGTAAAATATTTTTCAATATATATTATTTTCCATTTTCTTCCCCTTGTAAATTTAGCGCCTCTCCCTTTATTGTGCAAATATAATCTCTTTCTAAGATTATTTGTGTAACCAACATAAGTTATGAATTTTGAATTCTTATTACTACATAGGACATAAACAAAATAGGACATTAAAAAATTAAAGGAATTTAAAAACTACTATAAAAAAAATTTCTTTTAACAAAAATCATATATTTAATTGTATTAAGCTATTACGACAAGCTTTTGGCGGTCCCACGGGGAATCGAACCCCGATTAGGTGATTGAAAACCACCTGTCCTAACCGTTAGACGATGGGACCTATTAAATTATTCTTGTATTTATTATATATTGGAAACTGTTTCAATGATGATAATTTTGTTTTATTCATGAAGAAATTCAATTTATTAAGGATTGGACGTTATTTAGCTTAGCAAATGAAAATTTTACAAAAAGAAATCGAACAACTTTTAAATTTATATAAATCTAAAAAATTGATTAAAGCAGAAAATCTTAATAGGAAGCTAATACACAATTATCCAAAAGTTGTTATTTTATATAACATTTTGGGACTTATTCTTACTGAACAAAATAGAATAAATGAAGCAATAGAAATATACGAAAAAGGAATTAAATTTAATCCTGAATACGCCATGATATATAATAATTTAGGAAGCATTTATAAATCTAAGGCAGAATATAAAAGAGCAGAAAATTATTATAAAAAATCGATTAGCTTAGACAACAAAATATCAGAACCACATAATAATTTAGGAAGTCTATATCTAACACTTAATAATATTAGAAAAGCAGAACTGTCTTTTAAAAGATCATTAGCAATTAATTCGAAATTTTATATATCATATTACAATTTAGGGATTTTATACAAAAACTTAGGTAAATTTGATGAAGCCAAAGTACATTTGCAAAAATCAATAGAATTAAATACAAATTTCTATTCTGCTCATAGAACGTTAAGTCAATTAATTAAATATAAAAAAGACGATGATCATTTAGCCTTATTAGAAAAAATCTACCATAATTCTAAAAAAAATAATGAACAACACCCAGATATAATTTTTGCACTTGGTAAAGCTATGGAAGATATTAAAGATTACGATAATTCATTTAAATATTACAAGGAGGCCAATAATCTTCGTAGAAAACAGATAAATTTTTCAGTAGAGAAAGAAAAAAATGAATTTGATAATATCAAGAAAATATTTAATGAAAATCTTTTTAAAAAATATGCTAATTTGGGTAATTTGAATTCTTCAGCTATATTTATAGTTGGTATGCCAAGGTCTGGCACCACGCTGGTAGAGCAAATAATATCAAGCCATCCAAAGGTTTTTGGTGGAGATGAACTTTATTTTCTACCAGACTTAATAAAAAATAATTTTTGTATGGAGCATGGGAAATTATTATTAAAACAAAATAATAATATAAAAAAAAAGGATCTAAAATTGATAGGACAAAAATATATCAATGATCTAATAAAAATTTCCAATAAATCTGAAAAAGTAACTGATAAACTTCCAATAAATTTCAAGTGGATTGGTCTAATAAAATTGATACTACCAAATTCAATAATAATTCACTGTGTGAGAAATTCTAAAGATAATTGCTTATCAATTTTTAAAAATTTTTTTGCAAACAAAAGTTTAAATTTTGCCTATAAATTAGATGAAATTACAGATTATTATTATCTCTATCATGACTTAATAAGGCATTGGAAGAAAACACTTCCTAAATTTATTGTGGATATAGAATATGAGCAAATCATTGAAAACCCTGAACAACAAATTAGAAACTTAATAGAAAAATGTAATTTAGATTGGAATAAAAACTGTCTGAAATTTTATGAAAATAAAAGGCTCATTAAAACAGCTAGTGATATTCAAGCTAGAAAAAAAATTTACAAAAGTTCTATTAATTCTTGGAAAAATTATAAAAAAAATCTGCAGAATTCTTTTCAGAAATTGCCAGACTAAGTTAATTAACAGATAGATCTTCTATAATAAATTCAATATTTTGCTTACCTCGCCATGAATTTAAAGTTATTTTTCCTGCAATATTAAATTTTTTTTTATTTTTTTGATCAAGAAATGGTTCTAATGGACCATTTTTAGCATTAAAAGCGATACTTTTAATAACTGAACCATCTTCTCCATGTAAAACAGATTTTATATGATTGTCTGCTACAAAATTTGAATTGATTACCTTTAAATTTTTGATCGCAAATTTTGGCTCAATATTCCCTGCGCCAAAAGGAGCTAATTTACAAATCTCATGATAAAATTCTTCATTTATGGCACTTGGGGCTATCAATGAATCTAGATATAAATTTCTTATACTTGATGAATTCAATTGAGATTTTTCATAATTATCAATTAAAAAATTTCTAAATAAACTTATATTATTTTTTTTAATAACAAATCCTCCTGCCATTTTATGTCCACCTCCTTTTTCAAGAATTTTTAATTGAGTGCCCTTAATAATATGTTTTCCGATATCAAAACCATTTACCGATCTAGCCGATCCTTTTCCCAGATTTTCATTTAATGAAATTATTATCGTTGGTTTATTATATTTTTCTTTTATTCTTGAAGCCACAATACCAATTATTCCCTCGTGCCAACCCTCACCAGACAAAACTAATACTGGATCATTTTTAAAATTGTCGATGAGTGAATAAACTTTTTTAAATAAAATAAACTCAATACTCTGCCTTTCTTTATTAGATTTATTTAAATCTGTTGCGATTTTATAAACTTTCTGGGGATCGTTGGAAGATAAAAGTTCAGCACCATGGGAAGATTTTCCTACTCTGCCACCGGCATTAATTCTTGGTCCCAAAACGTAACCCAAATGATATGTGCTAGGTTCAGATTTAATTTCACACAAATCATATAAAGTTTTTAAACCCAAATTTAATCTTTTTTTTATCACTTTCAGTCCTTGAGAAACAAAAGCTCTATTCAAATCTATAAGTGGGACAACGTCGCATACAGTAGCTAAGGAGACTAAATCTAAAAAATTTAAAATATTCGGTTCTTTTATATCGTTCTTTACAAACCAACCAGCATCTCTAAGTTTTTTATTTAAGGCTACCAAAAACATAAAACAGACACCGGCAGCGCAAAGATAATTAAGTTGTGAGGTATCGTCATATCTATTGGGGTTTACAAGAGCGCAAGCCTTTGGAAGTTTAAGATCAGATTGATGGTGGTCTAATACAATCACATCAATATTTCTATCTTGAGAATTTTTAATGGGTTCAAATGACATTGTGCCACAATCAACGGTAATGATAAGTTTGACTTCCAAATTTATAAGATTTTCAAAACCCTTTATTGTAGGACCATATCCTTCCTTTTTTCTGTCAGGAATGTGTATATGTATTTTTTGATTTATGGATAAAAAATAACGCAACAATAACGCTGTGGATGTAGCTCCATCCACATCATAATCACCAAAAATACCTATTGATTCATTTTTGATAATACTGTGATAAATTCTATTAATTGCAACATCCATGTTTTTTAAACAGTAAGGATTTGGCATAATATTCTTAATTGCTGGATTTAAAAAAAAATCTATATTTTTAATATCATTTTTTCTAATCGATAAAAGTTTTGCAACAATTTCGTTCAAAGTATATTCTTCACAATATTTCTCTACATCTAAAGAACTGAATTTTTTAAATATCCAGTTCTTTCTACTGACTGAAGTAAAGTTCATTTTTTTATTATATTTTTAATTATTTTATTTGTGTTACTGCTTTTGTGAAGTAGTAAAGTTTCGGCTTCGAAAGAATCACCAAGATCTTTTATACCTTTAACCATATCGCCGTTTGTGACTCCAGTAGCACAAAAAATAACATCGCCTTTGACCATATCTTTAAGATAATACTTAGTGTTAAGTTCCTTAATACCCATTTTTTTTGCTCTATTTTTTTCATCTTCATTTTGAAATACTAGTCTAGTCTGCATTTGACAAGACAAACAGCTTAAAGCAGCAGCTGCTAGAACTCCTTCTGGACCGCCACCTATTCCTAAATATATATCAATGTATGTGCTAGGTTTAGCAACAGAAATGACACCAGATACATCACCATCAGTTATAAAATTTATCTTAACGTTCAACGAGTTTAACGCCTCTATTATTTTGTTGTGTCTTGGGCGTTTCAAAACACAGGCATTTATTTGATGTGGAGAAACATTTTTTGCGTCTGATAATAATCTAATATTTTTTTCTACAGAAAAATCAAGATCAACTAAATTTTCAGGTAGTCCAGGACCAATAGCAATTTTTTCCATATAAGTGTCTGGCGCATTAAGGAGATTGC
>MPMF02050085.1_pt1 | contig 14287 bp, 15 predicted proteins | sample 1617271 | NCBI WGS metagenome assembly MPMF02 (sample SAMN05944812, study PRJNA350692) | marine metagenome | biome: marine; feature: ODZ; material: water; isolation source: 120 m water sample prefiltered with 30 um filter, filtered on to 0.2 um... | place: Pacific Ocean | collected 2012-04-09... | reverse complement strand
CTTGGCCAGCACCGCTCGCCAAGAAACAGAGAACGCTGAAGCAGAGGGAGTTGGGAAAACGAATCCTTGTTGCACTCCGGTTGCTGCTATTGAAAAGGCACGAGCGTTCATTGGCGCAAAGGATACTCTTGCCGATAGTGGAATGGTTATCGAAATCGAAGTCGATTCCTTGGAGCAACTTTCCGAAGTGCTTCCCGCCACTCCAGATCTGGTTCTGCTTGACAATATGTCGAGCGATCAGTTGCGCCAGGCGGTTGCGATGCGGGATGAGGTTGACGCCAAAATATTGCTCGAAGCTTCCGGGGGAGTCAATCTTTCGACGGTGTCGGATATTGCGGAAACCGGCGTTGACCGGATCAGTGTCGGTGCTCTGACCCATTCGGCGCGTGTCCTCGATGTTGCCCTCGATTGGTCGATGTAGCGATATTGTGCTGTTTTGCGCCGCGTTCAAAATTATGGCCACCTTTTGAGAGATATCGGCAATGCTACCAATGATTGCCCACGGACAAAATTGCCATAATCCAACAGCGGTCCGCAGGTGATTTGTGCGAGATCTTTTCGACCGAAAGTGCCTCCTTAGGGTGGAATGCCTATAATGGATCTCCCGCTGGAGCGGCTCTATTTTGTCCGTATGTTTTGCCCGATCGGCACAACAGGTAACGGCCGGGCTGAGGAGACAAACGCAGGATTACTTTTTCTGATTTTCGCTTGCCTTTTTTGCAGGGGCAGCGATTCTACTGAAGAAGAAATAGACAAACCCGCAGGGTGTTTTGGAGAAAAACAGATGTGGAAACAGGCAGATTATCTAAGGAATGGTAGCAATCTGTTGCTTTTCTCTGCTCTGGTATTCGCAACGATCAGCGAGGCTACAGCGCAAAACAAACCACTTCAAGGAAATCAGCCCCTCAATCGCAAGGCACTGAAGCTGACATCAGGGGAAGAAGTGGTTCGCGATTCGCCACATCCGCTCGAGCCGGCATTGCACCTTGCCCGCGAGATCGCAGAGAGAATCGATCGTGAACTGTTCGACTACACCTGCGATTTGGTGATGCGAGAGCGGAGCAAAGGGAAGCTACAAAGCCATGAGATTGCCCATCTTAAAGTTCGTCGGGAACAACGTGATGGGGATCAAACGGTAGAGCCCTTTAGCGTGTATATGTGCTTTCAAGCGCCACCGAGTGTAGAGGGTCGCGAAGTCTTGTACGTCCGCAACAAAAATAATGACGAGATGATTGCGCGAAATGGGGGTAGCAGCAGTTTGCAGAATGTTACGTTGTCATTGAAACCCGATAGTAGGCGGGCGATGAAAGGCCGACACTACTCCATCACTGAGATCGGGATAGGGAATATTATGGCGCGGCTCATCGATGAGGCTCAGGAGGCCATGCAACTCGATAGCGATCGGAGAGAATGTCAGGTGCGATTTTTCGACAATGCGAAGATCGATGGTCGTGTTTGTCGGTGTATCCAAGTTGCCTTTCCTGTCCGTCGGGAAAATTTAAAATTTCATATTGCGAGGATCTTCATTGATGCTCAGACACAACTTCCGGTTCGCTTTGCAGCGTACACCTGGCCCCAGAAAGCTGGTGGGAAACCCCGACTGACGGAGGAGTACACCTTTTTGAATTTCAAGCCGAACATCGGCTTGTCCGACCATGATTTCGATCGGCAGAATTCCGCGTATCAATTCTATCAAGACAGAGAAAGTCTCGTGACCCAGTCCGGCCACTTTCCTCAAACAGATCGGGACTGATTGGATTCTTTGCCGGATGCTTCTAGTGGGTTCTCCCGTTTTGTGTGCCGTGCCTCTCGCGGGGTATTACGGCGTTGATCTTTCAACGTCGATCTTTATGCGCTGGCCTGGGGATTGCCGGTTCTGCAGATTCTTTGATTTTGTCTTTCCGGTCTGGTACGGATCGGGCCGCTGGGAAGTGATCCGGTGGTTGTCTATGATAGTGGTTACGAATCATGCAGTCACAAACCGATAGAGCGGTGTCGATAGGGAACGTCGGATGAGCCGGACAAAATCAAAACGATCTGCGCCGTCGGTACGTGGTGGCGACAAGCGCGGTGTGCGCAAAAATTCTCAGCAAGTATTGGCAGGACCACAACGCTTGCAAAAGGTGCTTGCCTCTGCAGGGATTGCAAGCCGGAGACAATGCGAGCAGCTTATTTTGGAGGGTCGCGTTGAGATCGATGGGGAGATAGTGACTCTCCTCGGTACAAAAGTGGATGCAGCATCTCAGGAAATTCGCGTTGATGGGGTGACGCTGGCCAAGCCGAAACGCACCTATTATTTAGTCAATAAGCCCAAAGGCGTTGTCTCGACGGATCGCGATCCGGCAGGTCGGCCCCGCGTGGTTGATATGGTACCCGGGGAGCATGCTCGCCTCTTTACGGTCGGTCGCCTCGATCTGGAAAGTGAAGGACTGATTTTGCTTACCAACGATGGAGAACTGGCACATCGTTTGGCACATCCGCGATTTGGAGTGGAAAAAACATATCAGGTACAGGTTGCCGGAGTGCCGGACAAGACCGTGCTCGATCAATTGCGACGTGGAGTGCGATTGGCAGAATCGGAGGCTGTGGTGGCTGCCGTGCGTGTCAAACGCAAACAAAAACAAAGTACTATTCTTGAAATGGTTCTACGTGAAGGAAAGAACCGCGAGATTCGTCGCATGCTCGCTGCGGTGGGTCACAAGGTACAGCGGCTCAAACGTATTTCGCTAGGACCTCTGAAACTCGGACGACTTCCATTGGGTGAAACGCGACCTCTGACGCGACTGGAGGTTGCCTCCCTGCAGCGGGCAACAGAGACCGGTGGGGAAGGTCGGGAGAGACGCAGAGAGCCTCGAAGGCCCGGACGGAGTCGTGGGCGGAGCAGACGATGAGCAATCCACTGCATGCCCAGCATTATGCCGATCATGCACATCAGTGCCGTGCTGCCATTTTAGAGAATGTTTGTCTTGCAGAATCGACGTATCGCGTTCGTTTGCACTGCCCTGCGATTGCCGCGCGCATTCTCCCCGGTCAGTTTGTCATGCTGCACCTGACCGGTGCCGACGATCCGCTTCTGGGGCGTCCACTGGCGCTCTACGACACCGTACTTGATGCTTCAGGTGCTGCAGTTGCCGTAGATATCGTTTATCTGGTCGTGGGAAAGATGACATCACGCTTAGCTCAGCTGTCTACTGGCGGGCAAGTCGATCTGTGGGGGCCGCTGGGTAACGGTTTTCCTCCACAGTCTACGAGACACCTGATCATGGTTGCCGGTGGGATTGGTCAGACACCGTTTCGGGCATTGGCCCAGGAGTGTCTCGGAAACCGGCGCTACGGAGACCCGCAGCGAGAGGTGTCGCAAGTGGAACGGGTGACTCTCTGTTACGGTGCCCGCAGTGAAGGATCTTTGGCCGATGTCGAGCAGTTTGAGGCGATCGGTGTTGATGTGAACATCAGCACCGAGGATGGGTCGCGTGGACACCATGGTTTGGTCACCGAAGTGCTTGGAAAGTTGCTCGCCTCAGGCTTTCAGGATGCACGCCTGGTTTGCTGTGGCCCCGAGCCGATGATGGAGGCGGTCGCCGGGCAGGCTGCAGCAGTCGGTCTGCCGTGTCACGTTTCGCTCGAGACACCGATGGCATGTGGAATCGGTATTTGCTTCAGTTGCGTAGCCAGGGTACGCGACAAAGACGGAGACTGGGATTATAAGCGGACCTGTGTGGAGGGTCCCGTCTTTGATGCCGAGAAAATCGTCTGGTAATTTTTCTCTCGAGATTCCTATCGGAAAGTTCCAATACGGCACGACGTTCCATCCAGAAGCATCTGGCGATGGCAGCCTTTTTGTTGGTTCTCTCCGCTGCGGCTGATTGTCCCTCGGGCTGCAGGATCTTGGAATGATCTCCGCGATGGTCTATCATGAGGGGTGTGATCCCACCTTTGTGTGCCTATCGTACTGGACCCTGTTCGCTGTCCGATCCTCCAAAACGAAGGAAGTCAAGTTTATGAAGCCTGCCATTTGTATACCCGTTCTGATCGTTATTGTAGGCCTACTTGTTTCCCCAGCGGGAGCGGGCAAGATCGTCGAGAAGGCGGCCGATACGCCCAAGCCGATGACGCCAGCGCAAAGTGCAAAACATTTTAAACACCCCGAGGACTTGCGCTTGGAGTTGGTCGCTTCAGAGCCCCTTGTTACCGAACCGCTCTGCACAGCTTTTGATGAAAAGGGAAATTTATTCGTGGCGGAGTTGCATGGTTACAACTACGAAGGGTATCTCGATGTTTCCGAACTCAATAAGACGGGTGAGCTGGATACGAAGGTCCGCCGTATTCCCGCTTCAAATGAGGATATCGAGAAAGCAAAAAGTTTTCAGCGTGGGGCGGTGAAGTTGCTCAGGGATACCGATGGGGATGGCGTCATGGATCAGGCGAGCGTCTGGGCAGACGACCTGGAGCCTTGCTACGGGGTTGTGCCGACCCGCAATGGAGTGATTGCTTTGGCACCTCCGGAGATTGTCTATCTCGCCGACAACGATGGGGATGGTGAGTGCGATTATCGTGAAACCCTCTTCACCGGCTTTAATGTCCGTGTGCTGGAGCGGGCCATCAACAACCCTCGATGGGGCAAGGATAACTGGATTTATGCCGGTGGTGGTGGGGGTGGTGGCACGATCACAGGCCCGCACCTGAAAGAACCGGTGACGATGAGCAATACCGATTTTCGCTTTAAGCCGGATGGTTCGGCCATCGAACCGGTCAGTGGTATTGTCGGTACTTTCGGAATGGCGATGAACGATCTGGGCGACCGTTTTCCATGTTCGGGAGGAGGGCCGGGAATTTACGCGGTACCGGTGGACCAGCGATATGTAGTCCGAAACCCATTCATCCCGGGTCCGCCCTCCAATCATTCGGCAGTCAATTACAACAACTGTTATCGAATCAGCGAGCCCCATCCATGGCGCGTTAAACGCGGTGTCGATCCTAATTGGCAGAACTTTTATGGCAAGCGCGAGACCGACAGCAACTATTTTACGGGTGGGTGTGGCAACGAGTTTTATCGCGCGGGTCAGTTCCCGGAAAAGTATCGTGGTAACTTTATCATGTGCGAACCTTCGCAGAATATTCTGCACCGCTGCATTATTGATCGTAACGGTTCTGGATATCGTGGGCAGCGTGCCGAAGGCGAGGAGCAATCCGAGTTTGTCGCCTCTACCGATCAGTGGTTCCGTCCGGTCAATGTTCGCGTCGGTCCCGATGGGGCGCTCTACATCTCGGATATGTATCGGGAGATTATTGAGGATTACTCGGCCATTCCGAGATTTTTGCAGCAGCAATACGGCGTAGCCAACGGAGACAATCATGGTCGCATCTGGCGGCTTGTGCCGGTCGACAAAGATCTTCGAACCATCGAAAACTTGAACGAGAAATCGAATGCCGAACTGGTGGCGCTGCTTGGCGATACCGATTCATGGTGGCGGGATACCGCGCAGCGGCTGCTGGTATCCAGAGCGGATCCATCGGTTGTGCCCGCGCTCCGGCGACAGGTTCGCGAGGGAAATAGCGACCAAGAAAAAATACATGCCCTGCATACCCTTAGCGGTCTTGGAGCATTGGAAGAAGAGGATGTGCAGATTGGTTTGAAAGATGATCATTACGCAGTTCGCGTCCATGCACTGCAATTAGCCGAATCTTTCCTGAAGAACAATTCCGAACTTCTTTCCCGGGTTATTGAACTGGCGCGTGATGAGGATCCTCGCGTACGACTTCAGGTTGCCATGACGCTTGGCGAGTCACACGACCCCCGTGCCACCGAGACATTGATCATGTTGGCCAAAGAGCATGGTCACGAACAGTGGATGCCCAACGCGATTCTGAGTTCCGCAAACGATTCTGCGGGACAACTGTTGGCAACCCTCATTAAGGGCGAAGAAATCAGTGCGGGTGCAAAAAAAGTGATCCAGCCTCTTGCGGCCACACTCGGTGGCCAGCGGAATGGTGAGCAAATTGGTACCGCACTTACGGCAATTGTCAAAAGTGATCCAGCGGCACAATCGCCAAGTGTGGCAGGACTCATACAGGGTTTTTCGGAAGGTAAAGTTGAGGGAGCGGTGACCGATGCAGGCCGTGGGGCCATTGTGGAATTGCTCAACAATGCGGCTCCACAGATTCGGGCAGAAACAGTAAAACTCGCCTCCTTGCTATTGCCCGCAGACGCCCCGGAATTGAAATCGGTTTTCGAGCAGGCAACGCGAGAGGCGCTCGATGACGATCTTCCAATTCAATCGCGTGAGGATGCTCTCGCATTGCTGGCCCGTGCTCCCTATGAGGTCTTTTCCCCGGCTGTCGAGGAACTTCTCGACGTGCGGCAATCGCCTGAAGTGCAACTGGCCACCGTGAAGGCTCTTTCCGGTTCCGATAGCCCCGAGGTAACCAAAATTCTTCTAGAGGGCTGGGACCGGTACACACCACGTGTTCAGGATGCGGTTCTGGATGCTCTCTTTGCGAGAACGGATCGCGCGCGGGCGCTACTTGTTGCGCTTGAAAAGGGCGACATTCGTTTGATCGATATGAATCCGTTTCGTCGTGAACGATTATTGAAGGCTCGTAGTTACGGGATCCGAAAGCGGGCCAAAGCGCTGTTTGCCGAACAGGCTCCGGATCCGGAAATCGAGAAGATTGCAACCGCTTATCGCGACGCTCTCGTTGGAGATCGGGATGTTGTTCGGGGCAAGGAGCTCATTACCAAACATTGTCTCATCTGCCATAAACTGAATGAAGAAGGCCATGAGGTGGGTCCTAACTTTGTCGAGGTGGCCAACACACCCGACGATGGCATGCTGCAGGAAATTCTTGCTCCGAGTCGAAAGATTGATCCGCAGTTTCGGAATTTTGTTGTCGAAACGGTCGATGGTAAAGTGATCAATGGTGTCATCGCCTCCGAATCGGCAACCAGTGTCACTTTGCGTCAGCAGGAGGGAAAGAGTGAGACGATTTTACGCAAGGATATCGATGCGATGAACGCGTCCGATGTCTCGCTGATGCCGGCCGATCTCTACAAGAGCATTACCCCGCAGGATCTTGCCGACCTGCTCGGTTACCTCCGTAGTGAACTCAAGGGCTCGAGTGAAGGAGCCGACGAGAAAAAATCGGAAGGTTGAGAGAACGGAACTAAGTCTCGACAGGTTTTCCATCCTTGTAGATCGCGCGCTCGATTTCGTTTCCCTGTTGGTCCCAGAAGATCCAGAGTCCCTCCAACTTGCCCATCCGGTAATTGCCTTGCTGCATCTTCTGGCCATTTTCGAACCAGTTGGTGGAGAGACCTGAAAGTTTTCCTTTGTGGTAGGTGTGTTCGCTCCGCTTTTGTCCGCTCAGATACCAGGTGGTACTGGTCCCATGCAGCAGACCCCCTTTGAAGTGGCAGAGCGCCAGTCCCTCGTTGCCGTGCTTGACGTTAACCCATCCCGTGTAGGGTGCGTCCGCACCAGGCCGAAAAATCTTGCCTTCACGCTGTGCAAAGGATTGCAAATATGGCGCCTTCTTGCGGAGTCGCGCCAGTTCATCCGGTTCTTCCCCGGGCAGACGCCCACCGAGGAGGAAGATCGCTAGTGTGGCGAGGAGTCCAGTTTCTATCCGCTTTCTCATGCGCAAGCTCCGGTCGGTATTTCGATCGCGTTGTCGATCCAGCGGTCTCTGAAAAAGGGACACGTTATTGTAATCGGATTTAGCGTACGGCGGCATCATTCGGGACCGTTTTCAGAGGAACCAGCAGCGGAGCGATCTCTGCAGCCATGCGCGGACCAACTCCGTGTACTCGTTCTTCCAGGTCTTCCAGTCCGGTGTAGGGGCCATCGGCTTGCCTCTCTTTGACGATCGCACGGGCTGTGGTTTCACCAATGCCTGGCAACTGCATGATCTCAGGCCAGTCGGCGTGGTTGATATCGACCTGAAAGGTAACCTCAAGCTGCGGCGCCTTATCGAATTCAATCAGATCTTCCTGATGCCACGCCCGCAATAGCCAATAGCTGAAAATAGCGATGATCGCGAGAAGAACCACGACAGCCAGTAAGGACTGTTCGGGATGCCGGAGCAATTGGCGCTGCATCGATCTACCTCCTCGAGGCCGTCCATGGCTGGCAACCGTTCTTGCCGCTATTTCATCAACGAATAAACCTTATCACCATGGTTATTATGGTAGTGGGTGAGGCGTTAAGATAGTGGCGTCGATCGGTTGTCTGTCAAACAGGCGTGCCAAGTTATGAAAATCGTTATTCTTGATAACTACGATTCCTTTACGTACAACCTGTACCAACTCGTGGGGGAACTGGTGGGACCTCCCGAGGTGTATCGCAACGATGAGATATCTGTTGAAAAACTGGCATCTCTTGAACCGGACCGGATTATCGTCTCGCCCGGGCCGGGCGATGCGGGTGACGCAGCCTATTTTGGCATCTGTCACGATGTCATCATCGCATTGGGGCCTCGCGTTCCATTGTTGGGAGTTTGCCTAGGGCATCAGGGAATCATTCAGGCTTTTGGTGGGGATGTGATGCGTGCTGCAGCGCCAATGCATGGCAAGACAAGTTACGTCTTCCATGAAGAGGCAGGAATTTTTCATGGACTCCCCAGTGCGTTTGAGGTGATGCGCTACCATAGTCTGATCGGCAATCCTGCCTCCCTGCCAGAGTGTCTGGAGGTGACTGCCTGGACTTCCGATGAGGTGATCATGGGTGTGCGGCATCGCGAGTACCCGCTGGAGGGAGTGCAATTTCATCCCGAGTCTGTCGGTACCCCGCTCGGCAGGCAGCTTTTGGAAAATTTTTTGGTCGCAAGGCAAACGGACTAGAGCCCGCTCCTCAGGCGTGATCGTTCGCGATTTTTGTCTCAACGGTCGTCGAGCAGTCGCCAGGCCAAATATCCGAAACAGGCACCAAAAACTAGAGGGATGATGAAGGTCCAGGGATAGGTCGCCGTTTCCCAGGCCTCCCAGAAACCGAATGCTTTGGAGATGCCTGCTAATACCGCATAAGGAATCAAAAGGACAGCAATCATCAGGATGGAGAGGCAAAGGAAACCGGCGCCCCAGATCAGAAATGCCTTGAGAATGGACCAATCTTCGTGTTCAAAGAGGAGGACATCAATCCCTGCCGCCGCAGTTCCCAGAATGGTAAGGGCGATAATGAGAGGCCAATCAATATCCCATTGGTTGAGTGCCAAACCAGCCAGTATGAGGCAGGCAACTCCGCCCGCACAGACAAAAAACGTGCGGCGGAACAATAGATGCAAACGTGGTATTTGATCGTCTACCATCAGTCCCTTGGGTCACCAAATATCGCGCGATGTTGCCGGGTGTGCCTTCATTTAGTCATTGTAGAAATCGTTGTCCTTGTGCCTGCGTTTCCACCATCGGACGACAAGATATTCCACGGCACGCGCAGTAATAAATCCGAGGGCAACGAACAGCGTGATGACCACAGCCGCTCCGGCACGGTTGACAAGCCAGACAACGTTATCATCATCAACACTCCGGAACAGGTCGTGCGCAACGTAGGCGCCCGCCACAAAACAAAAGCCGATCACAAATGCGGCAATTCCGAAGCAGATTGCAGTTTTTAATTTTGCGGTCATTGTCGACCTTGCTCAGGCACACAGAGCCAGAATAGGTGGAATCGTTTTCGTTAAGGATTATCCAAAATGGCGGAAGTGTATGGGAATCGAACCCACTGGCAATACGATTTACGCACCGCCCAACGGTTTTGAAGACCGCGGCCACCACCAGGTGTGCAAACACTTCCCAGTGTTCTGTTATACTGTCGAAAGACGCGTGGAGCAAACGCCAACGATCATCGGTTGTTTCAAACAGGCAGAGCGAGCCCCAAATAGTCGCGGGCATTGTTGAAGCAGATATTCTCTATCATCGTTCCCACCATTGCGTCATCATCTGGAATTTCGCCATTTTCCATGTCGCGACCGAGCAGGTTGCACAGACAACGACGGAAATATTCATGTCGTGGGTAAGATAGAAAAGATCGCGAGTCGGTTAGCATGCCAATAAAATGTGCGAGCAAGCCAAGATTGGAAAGCGCATTGATTTGCCACTCCATTCCTTCTTTCTGGTCGAGATGCCACCAACCTGAGCCGAACTGTATTTTTCCAACGGTGTGACCATCTTGGAAGTTGGCCGCCATGGTGGCAAAAAGGTAGTTGTCGGCCGGGTTGAGGTTGTAGAGGATCATGCGGGGCAGGGCATTCTCTTCATCGAGGCGGCCGAGATACGATGAAAGAGCTTTTGCCTGGGGAAAATCGCCGATCGAATCACAGCCGATGTCGGGACCGAGTTGCTGGAACAGTCTTCGATTGTTGTTTCTCAAGGCACCGAGGTGGAGTTGTTTCGTCCATCCCTTTTTCGCATCGAGTCGTCCAAAGAACAGCATCATGTGGCTAATAAATTGTTGTTGCTCCTCACCCGTTGCGGGCTTTCCTCCGCGAACAGCGCAAAAAATTGTTGCTGCCTGAGCATCATCGCAGACATCAGCATAGCAGTGCGTAAGGCCATGATCGGAGAGTCGACATCCCGACTCGTGAAATGCCTGATGCCGGGCGGTGAGGGCCTCTTTGAAGTCGTCCAAAACAGAGATATTCGTTTCGCTTCTGCTAGCGAGTCGGTCGACCCACTCGTTGAAGCGGTCTGGCTGACCGATGTCAAATGCCCGATCGGGCCTGAACGTAGGGAAGACGCCCGTGGCGAGATCCGATGCGGCAATCGTCCGGTGATCTTCAAGGTCATCGGCCGGATCGTCGGTCGTGCAGAGTGCCCGCACGTCAAACTGTTTCAAAATTCCCTGCGTGGTTAAGTTGTCGCCCGCGAGTTGGTCATTGGCTTGCTGCCAGATTGCAGGGGCCGTCTTTTCGTTGAGCAAATCATCGATGCCAAAATATCGCTTCAACTCCAGGTGGGTCCAGTGATAGAGTGGGTTCCGGAGCGTAGAGGGGACCGTGCGTGCCCACGCTAGAAATTTGTCGTAGGGGTCGGCATCCCCTGTGCAGAGTGTTTCGTCAACACCACAGGCCCGCATTGCCCGCCATTTGTAATGGTCCCCTTCGAGCCATATCTGCGACAAATTTTCAAAGCGTCGATTTCGAGCAATATCGGCGGGGCTAAGGTGGCAGTGGTAATCTAAAATCGGTTGTGTGGAGGCATATTTGTGGAAAAGGCGAGAGGCGGTTTTGTTACCGAGCAGAAAATCGTCGTGGATAAACGGCATCGTACTTTGCTTCCGCACGCCTTGGTTCTTCTTGAGGGATGTGAATCGGTCTCGTTTACTGCTCGGAGGAGCCATTATAGGCCGCACTGCTATGACGCATCAATCAGCCATCGCGAGTCGCCAGTTGCCTGCCAACGACACTTTTTAGTGGTCTGTTTTGACCTGGAGGCCAGGAACCGTACAATGTGCTGAGGATCCGATGCCAGCGAGGGCTACTTCTATGGTTCCTATGAAGCGTCCGGCAAAACCGGGACACCGGCATTACCACGGCACGTGGTCTCTTGCCGAGGCGGCCCGCCGTCTAGCGATGAGCAAGAAGCAGCTTCGTCGTCTGTTGGGTAGCGGGCAGCTCGAATTTGTGCAGATTGATGGCCAGATTCGTGTCCCCATTAAAGTCGCTAACAAATTCCTCCAAGGAGTCTTTTGGGGAGAAGAATCCGTGATCAAGCGGACTCCACGCTGATGACGAGTTTTATGCCGATAGTCAGACCCACTCGAGATCTGTGGTTGCCTTGACCCTCTTTTCATAATCGCCAAGAAGGCCACCTATCAGATCCCACGAATCCGGACGACGCACTTCAAGGTCGCCTTGTTCGTTGATGCGGACGACCGTGTCATCACCAATTCCAGCAGCTTCAAAGGCTCCGTCGGGAAACTCGTCCTCGTTGACAATTTTTCGGAGGACTGCCCCTGTCATCTCGATAAACTTCATGGAGGAGATCCTATCGAAAATGAAGTGAAGGAAAAAAAGATCAAGACAAAGTGTAGCACGAATTGGCGTTTAGGACGAAGGGGGTTCGTGAAAAAGAAAAGATACCATGGCAGAGATCGTGAAGGTGTACCCGCTAGTGTTGGTGATCCGCTGCTTTCAAACGAGTGCACGTTACAAGCGACTTCGGATAGCTTCGCAGAGTGCGAGAATGTTTTCGACAGACAACTGTTCAGCCCGTTGGTCGCCGCGTAATCCCACCTCGGCAATCGAAGCGTCCACTTGTGCCTTGTCGAGTTGTGTTTTCATGGCGCTGATGACCACACTGCGAAGAAACTTTCGTCGATGAAAAAACAGCGACCTGTTGAAGGTGTGAAAGAATGGCAGATCGGGTATCCGGGCCCTTCGTGCTTCATCCAGTTTGAGGTGGATGATTGCAGATTCGACTTTAGGTTGTGGCCAGAAGACGGATGGGGGCATGATACGAACAATTTCAGCCACACATTGGCTTTGAATCCAGACGCTCAAGTGGCTGTAATTCTTTGTGGACGGTTTTGCGGTGATCCGCTCCGCAAGTTCTTTCTGGATAGTGACCGTCATGCTCTCTGGAGGGATCTTGCAGGCAAGCAGATTGGAGATGACGGGCGTCGCTATGTTGTAGGGCAGGTTGGCCACAAGTTTGAAATGCCCGTTTTCGCGAAGGTTCGCTTCCACCGAAGCGAGGATGTTTTCGTTGAATCGATTTTTGTTTTTCAGTGCATCCTGCTGTAGCATGGTCACGTTGTCAAAATCGATTAATTCTTCACTGGCGAGTTGGTAAAGGTGTTTGTCAATTTCAACGGTGATGACGGCCGCGACTCCCTTAGCAATCCGTGCCGTGAGCGCACCGGTACCGGTGCCGATTTCCAATACCGTGTCCTCTTCCGTGAGTTGGGCCGAATCGACCAGCAACTGCTGCAGATTCATGTCGATAAGAAAATTCTGGCCATGGCGACTGGCCGGTCTCAAACCGACTTCACGAAATCTTCGCGTAAGGAACGAGATCGTCTGCTTTTGGGCACCTACAGTGGCATTTTCCGCCGGGGGCATATTTATGGGGCCTCTCCCGTGAATGCCTTTTGCGCATATTTGGCGAGGATGTCGGTTTCGATATTAACGAGGCCACCAGGCGAAAGTGCGCCTAGCGTTGTTTGGGCGAGGGTATGGGGAATCAATTGCACGGTGAAATGTTCCTCCGTCACGTCAACGAGCGTCAAACTGACTCCGTCGACGGCAACCGATCCCTTTGAAATCATCTGTATGGTCAGTTCCGCAGGCACACGGAAAGAACACATCGACCATTCCTCGTCGTCCTCTCGCAAATGGAGTTCACCGACCGCATCGATATGGCCAGTCACAAAATGGCCCCCGAGCAGATCGCCAACATGAAGCGATTTTTCCAGGTTGACCACATCACCGGCACTCAATGCGCCCAGATTGGTGCGATTGAGGGTTTCGGGACCGGCCTCAAACGTCAGCGTATTGTCGGCCACCTGCACCACGGTCAGGCAGCAACCGTTCACGGCGATACTCTCGCCGATGGTGACATCGGACGCATAGTCTTCCGCATCGATTCCCAATCTCCTTCCAGAGCCTTCTTTGAGCATGCTGGAAATAGTTCCCATGGTCTGGACGAGTCCGGTAAACATGATGTGTCTCGCTCGATGAAAGAGTCAACTAAAAAATCGGCTCCTTTTTTCCCCGGCGTTGTGAAAAACGTTGCCAGAGAAAGTACACGGGAGGAGCCAGTACGAATGTGGCAGCCAGAACAGGAATGGCATATCCGGGAAATAAAAGAACAGGAAGAACTCCAAAAATCAAAGCGACCAGATGTGCAAAGCTTCTCTGACCACGAACCAGTTGGTTGGCTAAATGGGGGTAGGGAATCCGGGACACCATGAGCAGCGAGACACAAACGGCATACATCGGCAACACCCACTGCACCAGTTCATCGACAATAAATATCCGTTCCGAATCCGAACCGGAAGACCGCAATGTATAAAACACCAGCGCAAATCCAGCAATCGCTGCCGCTGCAGCCGGTGTGGGCAGTCCGCTGAACCAGCCGTGGTCGTCCTCCTCCGTGGTCTCCACATTGAAGCGCGCCAGTCGCAGCGCAGCACAGGAAACAAAAATGGTCGCAATAACCCAGACCCAATTGCGGTGTTCATAGCTGAAAGAGGGACACATCTTAACCATTAAAAACGCAGGTGCTGCGCCAAACGTGACCAGGTCGCTGAGGCTATCGAGTTGAGCGCCAAAATCGGATGTTTGATTGGCG
>MPMF02127800.1_pt1 | contig 14329 bp, 7 predicted proteins | sample 1617271 | NCBI WGS metagenome assembly MPMF02 (sample SAMN05944812, study PRJNA350692) | marine metagenome | biome: marine; feature: ODZ; material: water; isolation source: 120 m water sample prefiltered with 30 um filter, filtered on to 0.2 um... | place: Pacific Ocean | collected 2012-04-09... | reverse complement strand
GATGCGAGCGACGGCCACTGCCAGCTGGCGCTGCGCCCAAGATGCTCTTGTAGCACAGACGGAGAACCACCACACGCTCAAGGCCCGAAACCCATTGAAACTAGCCTCGCAAGTCTCGGGCCTCTTGTGCGAACTAGCGCCGCTCAAAATGGTCGCCACGGGCCTGATAAGCGCATATTGCCGAAATCAGTAGCGCAAGGCTCATAACCTTGACTCGAGATTCCTGCACCCGTTCTTCCGCTCGCCCTGATGGCCGAATGCTCTCACGAACATCTTCATTGCCTTGGTCGGGGATATGGCTTCGCTCCGCCTGGTTTGGCCTTCTTGGGAGTGGACTTCGCGGTGGCGGAGCGGCCTCTGCACAGCCGGGCCGAACGCCGGGCGCCCCAGGACATCACCTCAGAGCAACGCCGAAGAACTCTATCCCCAGCGTCTCAGATACCCTCGCTGAGTCCTCTGCGATTGTCCAGCCACTCTCGTCTACGAAGGCACGGAGTTCTTCGGGGCGAGTGCTCCAGAGCCAGGGCTCGCCACTGGTCTTGAGGATCCACAGGGCCAGCCCTGTCCAAGGGCCGGCATCAGGCCGACCGTCCGCACGGGTGTCGATATAGGTGAAAGCCCCCCGACCACCGGTGCCGGTGATAGCGGCGCACTGATCGAACACCGCCCGGACCGCCTCGGGGGCAAGTACATCAGCAGGCCTTCGGCGACGATGACCGTTGGGGCTGCCGAGTCCCATACCTCGCTGGCGTGCACGACGTCCACCAGTTGCCGCTTGCCGAGATCCTCTGGGATCAGGTAAAGGTTGGCTCGCCGTCCCATGGCATCGATGCCTTTCGCCTTGAGACGGGCCGTGGCCGGATGGTCGATCTCTAAGAAGCGTACGCCGGAGTACTCCGGGGCCAGGCGCCACCCCATCGTGTCGTGCCCGGCACCCAGGACGAGGACCTGGCCAGCCCCGGCACGAATGCCCTCTCCTACCTGGCGTTCACAGAACGCCTTCCTGTTAGCAAAGGTCTCGAACTGCCCTGGCATCATCCAGTCAAACGCCCTGCAGACGGAGACCATCCTCTTGGATCGGGACCATCGAACCGCAGTGGCACCAACCGCGCCGGACTCCACGAGCAACGTCGCCGTCGCGTCGACGATCCCGGTCGGTAGGACTTCGTCCATTCCCGGTACCGCCCCAAGCGTGATAATGTTCAGAGCGACCTTGCGCGCGGTCGTGCCCGGCTTTGCTTCACGCATCCTGGTATCCTCGTCCTCCTGACCTGATCGATCCGTGCTCCTTCCGGCTCATGTAGAGAGGACAGCATGTGCTGGCGCGCCCATGCCCTGCCTCCCTCGCCTTGAGTTCCTTCATATCTTCCACTGGGATGTTCTGATGGCCTTCGCGCGCCTTGCCTGGTGCTCTGCCCACGCCAGCGGCGGTTGGCTCCTGCACCAATAGCGTCCGTGCGACGGCGCGTACAGGTTGCTGCCCGCCGGATGGTGAAGCACTGCTACGAACCGCCGACCGTTCGGCCGACGACCCGGGTGCCCAGGTCCATATGGGCAATCCCGGTTGAGCCCTGCCGAGCGCTTGCGTTGACGTGGACGGAAGGACCATCTGCGAGGTATGCGATGATCAGGGCGCTTGCTTTCGCGGCCGTTCTGTTGTTGGGCAGTTGGCTCTACGCTGCGCCTGCGCCACTGTCGTCACGGGTCGCCGCTGAGCGATGCGCCACGATGCCCGCCGGCGAGGTCGCCGTCGACGGCGCCGACGGTCACCTCCGCTTCGAACTCCGTACCGAGTCATCGACGAGCAGCGTTCGCGTGGCCTTCAGTGAGGGCATGCCAACTGGCGGAATGGATCGGCTGATCATCGAGGGGCGTGGCGCGGAATCCTCCGGGCTGGCCCTCTGTGTCTCGCGCGTGACGTTGCTCGATGGGGACGGCCGGCCCGGTCCCGTGTACGAGCCGGACCTGATCCTGCCCCCGGAATGGAACCGCCGTGCCGTGCTGCTGGCTGACTTCGACGCGGCGATGCCAGACGAGTTGGGTGGCGTCGAGTTCACCCTATGGGCGCCTCAGGACGCTGGCGGACGCTTCTCAATCCACCTCCGCCGTTGCGAGCTTCTCTCGGCAGCGGACGTGGCCTCGGAACTCCTTCCGCCGACGCGCGCACGGGAGGCACTGCCCAGGTCCGACGGTAAGCCGGCGCCCGAGGAAGACCGGCACTGGACCAGCTTTGGCCCCGGCGGCGGCGGTTGGTACCGCGTGGTCGCCATCTCGCCACACGACGGCTCCTGCTTCGTCGGATCCGACGTCGGCGGGGTCTATCGCAGCGGCGACAACTGCCGGACATGGGACATCGTCAACTCGGGAATTCCCAATCTCTACATCAACACGATCGCCTTCCACCCCAGCGACCCGCGCGTGGTGTTCGCCGGAAGCAATGGGGGAGTATTGAAGTCCACCGACGGGGGCACGACGTGGGCGATCAGGCGGGAGGGTTTCCCTCCGCTCGTCACCTTCGGCCTGAGCGCGCCCGTATCCGCCATCTGCGTCGACCCGACGGACCCCGACACCGTGTATGCAGGCATCGGCCACGAGCGTGACTACGGCAGACTCAGGACAACCACCGTCGGTGGTCGCATTCTCAGGAGCGTTGATGGCGGCGAGACGTGGCGGATGGCCGAGTTGCCGGGCGGCGAAGAGGCGCGGAGGCTCTCAGTCTTCTGCATTCGCGTCCACCCAACCGACCCCTCACGGATCTACGCGGCGACGCAGGAGGGGCTATTCACGAGCGGCGACGCGGGCGGATCCTGGACGCGTCTGGGCGAGGGTACGGACGGGTATGCGACGACATTCCTCGCCATCAACAGGGACGACCCCGCCGCCATGCTCCTCGTCTATCACCGAGGCCCCCACGCCCGAGGCGGCGTGCTGAAGACCGCCGACGGCGGAGAGCATTGGGTCGAGAGCAACGAGGGTCTTCCCGCGACCGAGGGGGCCTGGCGGATCGCCGCCCATCCGGAGGACGCGAACACCTACTACGTTGGCTGGCACCGCGGCTCGGGCCTGTTCGTGACCCATGACTGCGGGGCCACGTGGCACCCGGTGAATCTCGCGGGCAACATTCGGTCAGCCTGGTTCTTCGAGGGCGCCCAGATCACAGGGATCGACATCGATCCGCGGAACCCGAACCGCCTGGTCTACTGCAACGACATGGACCTCTACCAGACCCTTGACGCCGGGCAGACCTGGGATCAGGTCGCCACTGACCTCGTCTCTCCGGCGACGGCGGATTCGCCGGCCACGTGGCGAGGGCGAGGATGTGAGGTCCTCTGTGCTGTGGGCCCTCAGGCGTTGGCCGTCGACCCGACGGATCCACAGACGCTGTACTTCGGGTACTGGGACACGCATGCCTGGAAGAGCGACGACGGAGGACGGACGTGCCACCGCCTGACTGACGGGATTGGCAGCGGATACGGTCGGATGGGCTGCGTCGTGTTGGACCCGGCCAATGCCGCTGTCGTGTATCTCTCAAAGGGAAGGAACTACGACCAGCACCGGATCTACAAGAGCGTCAACGCAGGCGGAGACTTCCACCTGGTTGGGCACGAGGCCTCGGGCCTGCCGCCGGGCGGCATCTTCAGCCTGGTCATCGATCCAGACAGCCCTGTCGCGAGCCGCCGGCTCTACGCCGCGGTGACGGGGTACGGTGTCTACCGGAGCACTGACGGGGGCATGACGTGGGAGGAATGGTCAAACGGGCTGCCTGAGGACAGTCGCATGGCCCTCCAGATTGCCATTGACCCGACGGACTCCAATCGGCTCTTCTTGGCATCAGGCGCCCACTCCCACCCGGAGACCAAGCAGCGAGTTGCGGGCTACATCGCCCGGACCACCGATGGAGGCGCGAATTGGGAGATCGTGAAGGACCAGGTCGAAGCGCAGTGCGTGCTTGTCGACCCGTTCGACCCGCAAACGATCCTGGTGGGGAACCGAAACTTCTCTGGCGTGGACTACCCCAAAGCCCTCTACAAGTCCGTGGATGGCGGAGACACGTGGACGAGCGCCGACCAGGCGACATTCCTGGCCGGGCCTGGGTCGCGAGCCGGCGATCAGGGCCCGCGTGTCTTCGTGACGTGTCTTGTCGCCGACCCCGCGACTCCGGGGCGCATCTACGCGTCGTGCTACGATGAGGGCTACGATGTGAGCAACGGGCGGGGCGTGTTCGTCTCGAACGATCACGGCGATACGTGGGAGCCCTTCGCGCTCGATGGGCTCAGCAACTACCGCGTCGGGACGCTGGTGGTGGACCCGGTCGATCCGTCGAGGCTCTACGTGGGTACGGGTGGCAACGGCTTCTTCCGTTTCGGCCCGGGAGCCGAGTAGCCGACCCGAGGGACAGCGTCCGGGCACGATGGCGTTTTGGTCGGCCGTCGCATGCCTTACGTCCCCATCGACTTACGCGACGTTCAGGGCGGGGCGGCAGCGAGACGCCGACATCCTGCCATCCCGACCCAATGATACTCGCATGCATCAGGGCCCGAGGACGCGCGCTCGCACCGTCCTCTGGAGGCCCTGCAGAAGAGGAACCTGATCATGCCCACAGACCTGCAGCGTTTCGCGGCCTGCCTGGAGTACGGGCCGTGCGACTGCCGGCCCAACCATGAGTTGTGCGCGTGGCCCCAGACCACCGAGCGCTGGCGCCAGGAAGCCCCCGATGCCATCGCCGGCTACACTTGGAACTGGTTCGCCGAGGAACCCGACATGGGCCTCGACCGACGCGAGTATATCCCGGTCAACTACGATTTCATCCCCCCATTCGAGCACGAAGTTCTCGAGGAGACCGACGAATACGAGATCGCTCGAGACGGGCATGGGATTGTGACCCGCGCCCTCAAAGCCGGCAGCGCCGGTGGCGGACGCATGTGCATGGATCAGCACCTTGAGCATCCCGTGAAGACACCCGCGGACTGGCCCGACATCAGGCGCCGGCTCATCGCGGCCATCCCCGAACGCTACCCCGCCGATCTTGATGCGCGTGTCGAAGCATGGAAGCAGCGCGACTGCCCGCTGGTTCTCGGCGTCAACTGCGCCGCCAACGGATTCTATTGGCGGGCCCGAGAGTTCATGGGCACCGAGGCCCTGTCGGTGGCTTTCTTCGACTATCCGGACCTGATCCACGAGATCATGGAGTTCTTCTGCGACTTCATCATCGAGACCAGCCGGCCCGTGCTTGAGAAGATGGGGGGCATCGAGTACTTCACGCTCAACGAAGACTTGTCGATGAAGACAGGGCCATTGCTCAGCCCGCGACTCTTCGGCGAGTTCATCTTGCCGCACCTTAAGCGCATGGTCGCGTTCTTCAAGGGCCACGGCACGCGCTGGTTTGGGCTCGACACCGATGGCGACCCGACGGTGCTCATCCCCCAGTTCATGGAAGCCGGCGTCGATGTTCTCTGGCCCATCGAGCGGGCCTCCGAGGTCAGCCCGCTGGAATGGCGTCGAGAGTTCGGCCGAGACCTGCGGCTGATGGGCGGCGTCGACAAACGCCTGGTAGCCGCCGGGCCCGATGCCATCCGCCCACACCTCCTCGAACTGGCGCCACTCATCGAAGAGGGTGGATTCATCCCCCATCTTGACCACGCCGTGCCGCCGGACATCTCCTTCGACAACTGGCGCTACTACCTCGACGCCAAGATGGACCTGTTGTGCGGCGACTTCGGCAAGCTCGAGTAGTCCCGATGGGTAAAGGGCGCCTGCTTACCTGCGGAGCGTCACGTGGTTGTTCTTCACGGTTGCGTGGGCGAGATTGCTTCGCTGGATACCGTCGGACACGCCGTCGAAGATATTCCGCGTGACGATGATGTTCCGCGAGTCGGCGCACGCTATCCCAACTCCCGAATCGCGGCAGACATTGTCACTCAGCACTATGCCCCGGCAGTTGGCGATAGAGATCCCGCAGGCCCAGTTCGAGAGGGTGTTCGCGGTAGCGATGCCCGACGAGACGCGGGAGAAGTAGATTCCCGTGCCGGACTTGTCCCTGCCCAGGCCCCGCGAGGTGTTGCCCGTCACGATCACTTCCTCGGTGTCGCTGACCTCGATCCCCGCGCCGCCGGTCTCGGCAAGCAGATTCGTGTCGACCACAACTTGCTCGGCGTTCCGGACAGCGATAGCTGTTCCGCCAGCATGGTGTAGCGCTGACTCAAACGTGTTTCGGTTGCGAGTTATGGCAGCGCGCTTGACCCGGGAAGCGGGAGCATCTCCGTCGCGCGTCTCGGCGCCGATCGTGACGAGGTTGCTCCAGTTACGGAAGTAGTTTCCGCTGATATCGACATCGTGGATGCCGACATTGGCGTCAGCCCCCACGCCGCTTCCGTCCGGTCGTATGTAGACACAGCGGGCCTGAATCGCGCACGAGACGTCGTTCTCTGCGAAAGTAATCCCACGGCACATGCCTTCCGCGTAGAAGAAGGCCCCATTTGCCGGCGACCGGCCCGAGCACGAGTTGTTGGTGAAGCGGATGTCACGCGTGTAATGCACCGCGCCATCGGGCGTGCGTTTGGCCGGCAGGTTCAGGTAGACACCCGACCACCTGGCGTCGGGATCGGATCGTTGCTCTGTATTCTCATTGGCGACGACGTTGATGTAGTTGTGGTCGATGACCATATCGTAAGCGGGGGTTCCCGTGACGGTACTCCCCTCGGGCACGCGACCGTCCATCGATATGAATTGCGCGCCGATAAACGTGCAGTGGATGATCTCGACCTGCTCCATGAAATGCCGCTCGCTCTTGAAGAAGGTCGTCCAGATCTTCGAGCGACTTCGTTCGTAGGTCCGGTAGAAGTTGACATCGATGAACTTCGCCGGCCCGGCCATGACTGGGCCCTGTTCCACGTAGATCGCCGTGTACGCGTCGTTAATCCACACGGTGTGCGCGTAGACGTTGAGCCATGGGCCTCTTATCTCGATGGCGTTCCGGAAGGGGCGGCTGTAGCGCTCCAGCGTGATGGCATTGCCGTGGCCGTTCACATGGACATTCAGGATCTGAGGGTCGAGTTGCCAGGCGATGGGGCCTTCAGCGGGTATGGGGGCGTCGAGGAGGATCGCCGCATTGTGCGGGGCCGCCTCCCAGTCTTCGTGGAACGCGTCGTCCTCGTCCGCCGACCCCACGTACAGGTTCCGCACGGCACACGTGTCGTGGCTCAGTCGGATCGTCGCCTCCACGGACGTGCTCTTCTGCAGCAACCGTGTTGCGCTGGCATCGACGCCCATGAAGGTCTGGAAACGCCCCGTGGTCATGATGGTGGCCGACTCGCCATCGACGGGGCCATCGAAGTAGTAGGTTCCCGCGGGGAAGAAGATGATGGCGTGTTCCTGCAGCGCGGGGTGGTGCATGATGGCGTGGATACGTCGGGCGTTTTCCCGGGCGATGGCGACATCGAAGGCGCTCGCCGCAACCAGCGGCTCATCGACGATGACACCGTCCGCCTCGGCCACGTTAACGAGGTGGGGGCTGGCGGGGGGCTGGTCTGCCGCCGGGGCACCTCCCTGTGAATGGGCGGGGAAACACGGGGACGCCACGATCATCAACGGCACAAGCCATGTCGCGGGTCGTGGTCCGTCTGCGTTGCGGCTGTGGCTGCGTCCCGCTGCCTTCTTGCCCATCGTGCCGGCCTCCTGGTTGCAGCGCGCGGCTCATGGGGCAACCGCGTTGCCCGCGCGCCAGCTGCCTCCCGCTAAGGAGGATAACACGTGGCCGACCCGATGCCAACACTCGTGAGGTCTCACAAGCCATCTGATGTCGCTTGCGCCATCATCTCCATATCCTGCCGCATCCTCGGAGACACGCCCTACCGGTCAGGCGATGGCCGAGCGCCCATTTGGGCTGTCCTCTCCGACTTAAGCCACCCGCACTCATTCAGACCCATGCCAAGAGCGGATGGGATGCGCTCAGTGGCATCCGCAGGACTCCCGAGTCCGGGTGGTGAAGCGTTCCACTCGGTAGCTGGCTGTCCAGCGATCGCCGGGGGCGCCCAGCTCCATGTGCGCAATCCCAGCCAACACAGCACGCAGGTGTCAATCATGATCCGAGCTGCCTTGATCTGCCTCATCGCAGGGATGGTGACTCCCGCCATGGCGAAGACCGGTCGGACGTACCACTCGCCCGAGCGAATTGCCGCCGCGAAGGCCAACATCGAGCGCTACGAGTGGGCCAAGAAAGAACTCGCCGCCATCATGGAGACCGCGCCCCCCGGGGACACCATGGGCTCCGGCGAAACGCGCTACATCGGCGCGCGGCGCATGGTGAACAAGAGCGACGATCAGCTCTTCGCCATGATGCCCCCGATCACAATTCCGCGGAACTGGAGCGTTGATCCCACCTCGACCTGCCCCGCCCACGGGACGCAAATCAGGGCCCGTAGCGGTTACTACCCGTGGCTCGTCGACTTCGAGAACCACCCGTACAAGGTCATCTGCCCGGTGGGCCGGGAGATGTACCCCTCCAACGACTTCGCCGCCGGCGATCTGACCAGCGGCGACTACCCGGACGATGGCTCGGGCTGTGAGATCGACGGTAAGCGCTACGAGTTCGTCATGTACTACACCCATCGCAGCTACCTGCAGTGGGTGATCCCGACCGCGCGCAGCCTGTCGGAGGCGTATGTCCTGACCGGCGACCCGCGCTATGCCCAGAAGTGCGCCATCCTCCTGGCGGCCGTCGCCGCTCAGTTCCCCGGCCCCAAGTATCATTCCGACCTCTGTTATGACGGGCCATACGGGCGCCGCTCGGGCGCCGTCACCGACTACATCTGGGAGTGCGGAACCATCGTGCCCCTCGCGACGGCTTACGATTCCATCTTCCCGGCGCTCGATGACCCGGATCTGTTAGCATTCCTCCGCGCCAAGGGCTTGCCCGCCGACACCGCCACGGAGCTTGCCGAGTTCATCGAGGACCACCTCTTCCGCCAAGCCATGCAGGGCTTGCTGGACGGGGCGCTGGCCGGCAACCCCGGTCACCATCAGAAGGCCGCCGCAGTGATGGCCCTGGTCATGGACGATTACTCGGACAACCACCCCAACAGCCATGACATGATGCGCTTCGCCTGGTACGCGGGTTACGCGCCCACGGGCTGGGTCATGTCGAACTATCTGACGCGCGACGGCGGCGGCTACGAGGGGCCCGGCTACGACAAGATTAAGTTCGAGTACGTCCGCGTGGCGGAGATCATGGACCGCCTCCGCGCTCTGCACCCGGAGGTCTACACTGAGGAGGAGTTCCCGCGCGTCATGGACGAGCCCAAGGCTCGGGCCATGTACGATTATTTCATGGACGCTGTCGCCATCGGGTTCTTCACTCCCGAGATCGGCGACGCCGGCGGCGCCAGACTCCGCCCTGGGTTCATCCCCGCTCGGCAGTACACGCTCGTCGCCAAGGAGTATGCGGCCGCATTCAGACGCTACGGCGACCCGAGGTATGCGCGCGCCCTCCTAGGGCCGGAGCGCAAGATGCCCACCAGTGATCTCTTCGAACCCTCGGTCGAGGATGACGCTCGCCGGGCGGCGGAATTACCCGAGGCCCGGATCCAGCCTCGCACCCGTCTCATCGATCACTCCGGGCTTGCATTCCTTCGCGGCGCCGAAGGTCAGCGCGCCCGCGCGGCCGTTCTGAACTATGCCGCCCTCCGCGGACACCATCAGTACGACTACCTCTCGCTCTTCCTGTTCGCGAACGAGATGTCCCACCTCCCCGACCTGGGTTACCCATTCTCGTGGGAGTATCGCTGGCAGTGGGATGCCAACCTCTACGCGCATAACACCGTCACGGTGGACGGCACCGCGCCGTTGCATCCCACGTTCGTCCCCAGGGGTTGGGTCTCGCTCATTGCGGACGGACCTTCGACGGACGGACTCCCGCACTTCAGCGCGGTGGCCGCCGCTCACGAGCCATACTGGCCCCACCCCGAACTCGAGCCCTATCAGCCCCCCGTCCGGCGCTACGAGCGCATCTGCGTCCTGGTCAACGATAGCGCCGGTGATTCGTACCTCGTCGACCTGTTCGTGATTGCGGGCGGCCGGCGACACGACCAGAGCTGGCATGGTGTCCTCCGCGAACTGGAGTTGCCGGCTCTCGATTGGATCGATCAGCCCGCGGGGACGGCCGCCGGTCCCGACATCCCCTTCGACGGGAAGTACGTCAACGTCCGGGGTCAGGAGGTTCAGGACGGGCTGTGCTACATCACCGGCGTGAAGCGCGCCACCCTCGACGAGCCCGCCGCCTTCCATTGGGACCATGGCCTTGAGGAGCCCGCCGGTACGCGGCTGCATCTCGTCCCGCTCGACGGGCCGAAGGGCCTGATCTTCGGCGGGGGGAGGTCTCCCGTGCGGCCCGAGGAGTGGAACCTCCCATTTGTATTCGTCAGGCACGAGGACGCCTCCGAGGCGCCTGATGACCAGCTCGTCACGCGCTTCCTGAGCATCCTGGAGCCCTACCGGGGCATCGCCGCGTCCCGCATCACGGGCATCGAGGCCTCGGGCGAGTGGCCGCTCACCATCACCGTCACCCGCGGCGACGCCGTCGATACCATCAGCATCCACGCACCCTCCGCCGCCGACGGCATCAGCCGCGGGGGCCGGCGCGAGATCGGCGTGGAGGTCACAACCGCCTTGGGCGAGGCCACTCGCTCCGGCCGGATCGGCTCTCTTCCCGGCACCGAGGGTGGGGCCGTGAACGGGGTGATCGTCGCCCTGGACCGCGATGCCAACACTGTCACGGTCGACGCAGTCCTGCCGCCCCTGGCGGAGCAGACAGGCTGGGCGCGCATCTTCAGCGAGGGTCGATCCTCCATGTACTCCGTCGTCGCCTGCGAGCCGATGGACGATGGCCGGACATTGCTCCGGTTGGGGGAGACATCGCTGCTCGGACGGGGGATCCCGGTGGCCTACAGGGATGGCGTGATCGAGAATGACGCGCCGCTGCCCTTCGCCACGGGGCGTGTAGAGGACGGCGAGATGCTGGACTTCGCCCGCCGACACGCGGGGGCGCGAGTGGAGAACGCGGACCGGTCGGTCTCATACCGGCTCCGCGGTGTCGACGGTGCCCAGTGGATCAACGGCTCCAGCGACTACGACCTGTACCTGGAAGACGCCGTGTCAGCCGCCCATTTGGAGGCCGCACTCGGAGCCCCCGCCGAGGGCCGGCGGTTCGCGATCCACGACTACGGCGTCGGCGACAGTTTCGAGATCATGCTGCGCAGCAGATAGTTGGCGCGCGGCTCTCGAGGCGAAATGCGAAGGCGCGTCGCCGTGCCCCATGATATCGTCCCTCTCAGAACCTCCATATCATGCTGCGCGCCTGGGCACGGCGGGGGATCTGGGAGGTCCAGGCGGGGCGCCGTCCGTCGGGGCGGCATCAGCCCCGCCGCCCAACACTGTCGCACACGCGTGCTAAGACACGCGCAGCGAACCCGCCATGGCTTGCCTCGGCTTCGCGGGGGGCATGCCATTGCGGTTGGGGCAGATGGCAGACGCAACTCCGTCCAGGTGGCAGCAGAGGCAGGCTATGCCGGGGCTCCGCGACGTGCTTAGCGTGTTCCGCTTTCGTGGCCACGCTCGCCCATGAATCGTGCCAGCCGCCCCTCGCGTTGGAGACAACTCATCGGTGGGTACGTACCAATCTCGCGGTTGCGTGGAATTCGGATGCCACAGCATCCCGCCGCTGCCCGAGCGCCGCGTGGCAGTCACGGGGCATCGCCCCAACGTGCAGGTTGCCCGAGCTTGAATTGCGAAGTGCGGCCAAGAGCAGATGGTGGTGCGGCCAACGCCGAGGCGACCAGTCTTTCGCTTAGAAATCCCGCGCGCGCCGGACGGAGACAGACCCAGAGATGAAGCTTGAATGCCTGTCTTGCATTCGCGCCGTCTGTGTCGCGGCATTGGTCTTTGCTCTGCTGGCTCGCTCCCACGCAGGAGACCTCGACTTGAGCTTTAAGGTCCTGGATCGCTACTTCAGGGATCCCCCGAACCAGTACCGCATGGTCCAGTACGTCGGGCATGGCTTCCAGGAAATCCCGGCGGAAGCCATGCGAGACTACGGCATCGGCGGCGCCATGCTGTTCCTCGGCTCACATCAGTACCTGCGGAGCGAGGAAGGCTGGGCGTCCATGATCGCCAATATCGCCCTGGCCAAGGAAGCGGGCTTGCAGGTCTGGGTGGGGGACGACAACGGCTACCCGAGCGGGACGGCAGGCGGGCTTGTGGTGGAGGCTGACGCAGCCCATGAAGTCCGTGGCCTGCGCCAACTGACCGAGACCGGCGAGGGGCCGAAAGCGATCCGCATGGATCTCCCTGACGGCGCGGAGACCTTCGTCCACGCCGCACTCTACCCCATGCGCGACGGAGAGGTTGATCTGGCATCAGGCCGGCCCGCGCGCGTCGAAGATGATCACGTGGCGGCGGACGGACTCGACGGCCCGTGGCTCCTTGCGGCCTTTGCCCTAGAGGTCATCGACGAAGCCACCCAGGCGATGTCGACGAAGGTACAGTTCCAGACGAGCGGCCGCTACGCCAACCTCCTCAGCGCCGACGCAATGGCGAAGTTCGTCGATCTCACCCACGCCGAGTACATTCGGCGCCTCGGCTCGTTGAAGCGCAAGATTGATCTCTTCTACACGAACGAGCCGAACCTCATGACCCTCTACTTCAAAGGGGGCGAGCGACCCGGCGGCCAGGTGTTTGCGCCTTGGGACGCGGCCCTACCGGAGCGGTTCCGGAAGACCCACGGCTACGATCTCATGCCACGGCTTTCGGCCCTCTTCGGCGGGGATAGCGATGAGGCCAAGTTGACGCGGCGCCATTTCTACCAGACCGTCGGCGACACGATGGTGGACAACTTCTCCGGGCGCATCGCCCAATGGACCGAGGAGAACGACGTGCTCTCGGGCGGACACCTACTGCTCGAAGAAGACATGGCCATGCACGTCATCTGCCAGGGCGACTTCCTGCGGGTTCTCTCCCAGCAGCATGTGCCGGGCTGCGATATACCCATGCCGGACGAGGGCAGTCACTGGAACTACTGGATGCCCAAGTACGTCAGCTCCGCCGCCCAACTCCGGGGGCACGTGATGGTCAATGCACTGCTCGATCCGATCATCGGGCGGCGCGAGCCGCTGCTCCACCCAACGCCCGAGGAGTTCCGCCGCTACATCAACATGGCGTACCTCACCGGCGTCAACCAGATCAGCACGTACATCCCCTGGCAGCCGTACGATCCCGCCGTCTACCGAGGTCTCAACGAATACGCAGGCCGCCTTGGCGTCATGCTCCGGGGAGCGACAAACGCCACCAATATCGCCATGTATTACCCCATTGAGACGTTCCAGGCCCGCTACGTGCCGACGCCCGAGTCTTGGCCGCGCATCGCGGCGCGGCATCGCGACCTGCAGGAGAGCCAAGATAGGACGGCCCGCAGTCTCCTCGAGGCCGGGTACGACTTCACCTACCTGAACGCCGAGGCCATCCTCGATGCAGTGCTGCGCAAGGGCGAACTGACGCTCGGGAAGCACGCCTTCACCACCGTGATCATGCCCGGGGTCGAGTTGCTGCCCCTGGCCGTCTTGCGCAGGCTCGAAGCCTTCTCTCAGGCGGGAGGCACCGTCCTTTGGGTGGACGCCCTCCCCGAACTCGGCGATGCACCCGAGGAGCACGCCGCTGTACGGGAGGCGGTAGCGCAGAGCACATGCATCGCCCCTGAAGCAGTTGTCGCTGCGATGGGCCCTGCCTATGGTAAGAGATTCCGCCTCGCCTTCGATGCGCCGGACGAGGGCTTCTTCATCGGCCGGTACACGCGAAGCGGCCGGGACCTCTACTACATCGTGAACAACACCAACGCCCCGTCCGCGCCCAAACTGAGTGGCGGCCGCGCGGTCACCGTATACGACCCCATGGACGGAACGGCAACCCAACACGCCCTGCCCACGACCCTCGATATGGAAGCGTACTCAGGGCTGATCGTCGCCGAGAAACCAAGGTAGCGCTGACGTCTCTACTGCGCTTCCCGAAAATCCACCGGACCTCGGTTAGCGCGCGATGGTCCCGGAGAGACGGTGAGGGGCAACGAGCCGGCACATTCAGTTCAGCGACGAGGATGGGGCTCGCGAACAGCAGCACTACGTCATGAGCTACGTGCATCACCCAAGGGGCACTGGTTCGACCAGTAGGGCATGACCTCCCCCCATTAACGATACCACTCACAGTCTCATGGATTCGTTGCCTTCAGCCATGTCCGTAAGGCGAGGTATAACCGAGTCTGGAGGACATGGCTGGATCGCCTCAGGAG
>MPMF02337500.1_pt1 | contig 14400 bp, 15 predicted proteins | sample 1617271 | NCBI WGS metagenome assembly MPMF02 (sample SAMN05944812, study PRJNA350692) | marine metagenome | biome: marine; feature: ODZ; material: water; isolation source: 120 m water sample prefiltered with 30 um filter, filtered on to 0.2 um... | place: Pacific Ocean | collected 2012-04-09... | reverse complement strand
CCTGTTAGACGATCTGTCAAAACTGGATGTTATGACCTTATTTGAGCCTAACACAAATCGGCGGCATTGCAAGGAATTTGCGGGACGGGTTTTACACCCTGAATTCCTCGTTTTCGCTCGTTTTCTCACAGCCGACGAGAGAAACTGGGGGCGGGCTCAGTTGGGCCGTAGAGAGCCGCCAAGCGGAGGGCACGGGATTCGAACCCGCAACCGGTTGCCCGGCACCTCATTTCCAGTCCACAGACTACCTGCGAATAGGCTCCGAATGGTATTAGAAAAACAAATGGGCGTGGCTTCTCGTTGTTGAAGTTGGCCTTTGATTTAGCAGCGACTACAGTTCACCTTGTGGCATGCCTTTATCGCTCTCACTCTGATTGGTGCGTTCCTGGGATGTACTGCCTGGTCCGGTCTATTTGGTGCGGTACTCTTTGGCACTGGATGTGGTCTCGCGTTGCTGTTGGTTTCGTTCTTCAAACGTGATCGCCGATGCGCTATCCTCGGCGGTGTGTTGACTTTTCTATGTGTTGGCACGCTGGTGGCTGGAAGTACTGTCGCTAGGGGTTCGGGAAGTTTCACGTTGCCATGCGTGGTGCATGTCCTTGACGAGTCAGGCAATCCCATTAATTCTGCGAACGTGCGCATTCGGGAGGCAGAGTCTCTAATACCTGTATATCCTGTTCCTGCCGCAGAACGCGGCGTAAGTGGTATCACCGACGCAAATGGTTCTGTAACGATTCCTTATAATTTTTCTATTTCGTCACAGCATGGACTGTTTGTCGGTGACGAGACCCACGTTTTGATATTTCGCTACCTCTGGATCCAAGTCGGGGTGACAGGACACCAGTTGAACTTTTTCTGGCAGGAATTGCAAGCTGGAAATTTGCGACTGCCGCGCGGGCGTTACAATCCGTGACAAAAAACCAGAATCGATTCCGAGTGGAATCGGAGGTTGAGGGCTTTGCGATCTGACGAATCACGCTGTGGTAAGACTGTTACGCTGCCCACTTCGCCGCGCGGCGGTCGTGCGACTTGTACATGGCCGAATAATATCCGCCCTTTGCCAACAGCTGGGCATGGCTGCCTTGCTCGACGAGCCGCCCGTCGTCCAGGACGATGATGCGATCGGCGTCCATTACGGTTGTGAATCGATGTGAGATGATGACCGCCGTACGGTCGCGGACAAAGCGTTGCATGCAGCGGTGCAGATCTGTTTCGGCATAGACGTCCAGCCCGGCGTTCGGTTCGTCCAGTAATACAATTGCCGGATCGCATGCCAGTGCGCGGGCAATTGCCAACTTCTGCCATTGTCCTCCGGAGAGCTCATGTTCTCCGAACGTTCGTCCCAGGCGGGTTTCGTAGCCGTTGGGAAGACTGCGGATCATTTCATCAACGCCCAATCTTGCCGCGATCTCTTCGATAGGCGCCTGGGCATCGGAGAGCCGTTGCCAATCGCCCAGCGCGATATTCTCGCGCGCGGTGGCTTCGAATCGTGAAGAGCCCTGAAACAGGACCGCCATTCGCCGGTAAAGCTGGGAAAAATCTACGAGGTCGTGCGCCACACCGTCATATCGGATTTCGCCACTCGCTGGCGTGTACAACCCGGCGATCAGCTTGGCAAGCGTCGTCTTGCCGGCACCGTTGTGGCCAACAATGGCAACCGTTTCGCCAGGCTCAATGCAAAGCGAGACATCGCACAGAGCGTCGCGTTGCGCGTCAGGATAGCGGAAGGACAAGCGGTCGACGATGATCTCGCCCCGCAAGGACACAGGGCCTACAGAGGAACTAGTTTTCTCTGTCCGGTTTGTTCGCAAGAATCGAATCAGATGATCGATAGACAGCCAGGCTTTGGTAACGGTCGAGAACGATTGTGCGACCTTCGGTGCCGCCTTCGACAATCCCCAGGCGGCTCCCCAGAAGGCGACAAATGCGTAGAAATCGAGCGCACCCTGCTGGGCACTGCGGATAACTGTATGGATTGACACCAACATGACAACGAGCACAAAAGTTGTGGCTCCCGCTTTCATCGCCATTTGCATGCGTTCGAAACGGCGCTGATCCCGATGAAGTGCCCTTATGCATTCTGTGGCGCGCTCAATCATTAGCTCGCCAAGGCCCAGGACGCGGGTGGAAGCTATCTGCGCGGGACTACTGAGGTGAGAACTGTAATAACTCGACCACCGCGCAGTTTCAGTGTTGCGGAGGTGCATTCGGTGCGCGACGAGCGACATCAAGCTGCTGCCTGCGACCAGGGGGATTGTCCCTGCCAACGCAAGCACGGTCCACAGCGGTTCGATATAGAGCATGATGGAGGCCAGGCCGACTAATCGGATCACCGATGCCACCAGGTCGACAACTCCGGAGGCCGCCTTGACGATCGCGGGACCCGGATCCTTACCCGCTGATGAGACAAAGTTTTTCAGTTCAGGCCGTTCCAAGGATGCCAAACTGATCTGCGCTGTGTGTTCCAAAATCATCCGGTTGGCGCGCAAGCCAGCTTTTTCCGTTAGCCGTGCGCGACAGTACGCTCGTAATTCCGAGGTGACCGTAGCGGTGAGAGCCAGCCCACCAATTAGTAGAAACCAGGGCCACAAGTTTGCAGCAGCGGACGTATCACCGGTCAGATCCGATTTCACGAGGTCCACGATCCAAGCCATGACAACAACGACTAGGGGCACAAAAAAGCCATTGATCAACGATACTGCCGTGACGATGATGCAGTTCGTACGATCGGTTTCCCAAAGAAAACGTGAGCTCCAGCGCAGCGATTCTTTTAGCCGACCCGTTGAGTGATACAGTTTTCGCACGTTCATCGGCGATCGTTTAATTTCTCTTCAGTTCGGTTACGTCGAGGCTGGCTGGTGCCATCACGGCGGGTCCTATTCAGCCGAATCGACTCACTGGGCGATAGCTGGCAAGCATTACTGGGCGATAGCTGGCAAGCATTGCTGTCACAGAGTCCGCACTCCGATAGCAAAAGCAAGTACGTATGCTAATCGGCACAACCGGCCACCCGTTTGCAGAAAATCTCGCCTGTGTGTCAAAAACTCGCCTCAATGCCTGGCCCCTAAACACTTTCGATGAACCAGGTTGCCACAGATGTGCAGGCACACTTCGGCGACCAGAGGGATCTGGAATTCTGGGAGACTCCTTCCACCCCATGTATAAGCACATAATGCGCCCAGCAACCTCCCTCTTACTCAACGTGGTACAAGGATTGTCGATCTCAATCTTGAACTCACTTGAACTCATGACGTTTTTGCCAATAAAATACGGCTGAAATCTACAGGCGGGAGACGCAGAGTTGAGCACGCTAGCAATTATTCCGGCCCGGGCCAGGGCCAGTCATCGCCACACATAACACCACCATTCTCAGAAAAACCAATGTGGTGGCCGATGTCCCTAATTACGCTTTCGAAGTCGTGACTGGCGTCGACATAAACCAAAGTGTTTTCATTGGGCAGTTCGAGTCGGAACGCTTCATCTGTGGACATCCGAAGAGGTGCCACCTTATTGTTCAGAGAGTACGTGTTCCTAAGAAAATTGTCTTAGAGATTGGGCAGCCGTTTTTTGAAACTCTTTCTCCGGTGATGCTCTGTGCTCCCCTCCCAATGATCGATGGCGACAACAAACTTGATTTCCTTTTGACAACCAAACCAGCGAGTCGACTTCCCTTCCCATGATCCGAGTTCTATGACGTTTTTGATCTTGTACTTTCGTATCAGCCTTGAAAGTGAGCTCTTGTGAAAATCACCAAACCACCCATGAACAAGATCCTCTTGGATCTCGACGCCCGGGTCTTCCACCTGATCTCTATCCGACACTTACGGAACTTCGCGTGCTTCGCGTGCAGTAACGTTGTTCGTGGGTAAGCCCTTGACACCGGGTCCGTTCCGTTGATGATTTACCATCGTTCAAGTTACACAAAGGGCGATTGATGCAGGCATATTCTCACAGCGAGGTCGATGTTTTTCTTTGGGAGTTCATCGAAGAAAAGAATCTCGATATTCCCAGGTATGCCGTGGAATTCGGTGCTCTGGACGGCATCACGAATTCCAATATCAGGTTGTTTCTGGAGAAAGGTTGGTCGGGCTTGTGGATTGAACCGAGCGTCGAGAATTTTGGCAAACTCGAGAACAATATCGAAGGACTGGATGTCGAGATAATGAATTTCGCTATCGCGGACTTTGATGGCACTCAGACGTTTTATTATCACGACAATCACCCCGGTGGATCGAGCTTGATCCACCATTCCAAGCGGTGGTTTCACCCGAAGTGGACGCAGTCCTACAACGATAAGATTTCGTACGAGGTGGAATGCAAAAGGCTGGTATCGGTTTTGGGCGACCGGCCGGTGGGGCTGATGACGATCGATGCCGAGGACATGGACACGCGAATTGTGAAAGATCTCATGTCCACCCCCGAAGTACGCCCCCATATCGTTATGTCGGAAGGGCGATCGGAAGAAGAGGTTAATTGCCAGCAAGAGATCATGAGCGCCGATTACGACCTGGTAACCTTGCACGGTCGAGACAACTCGATCTTTATCAAAAAAGGGACGCTGTAGCATGTGGGCCAAACGGCAATGCTAAACGGCCATTACTGCGGGTTGCGAAATTCGTCGCAGAACCTGGTTGCAGGCCCACAAGTATTCCGGTCCACATAGCCAGCGGAGGCGTTCGTGGGAGTTGGCCACGATCTGCTGCGCCTGGTCTTGGTTATCCAAGACCCAGTGGAGTTTGGTGAGCACATCGGCCGGGTCGTTTTCCAAGGGGACGTAGTGTTTCCAGGGCTCCATCTCGAAATACAAAATGTGTTCCAGGTGGGGGCGGGGCATCAGGACGACGCTGTTGCCGGCAAAGTACCAGCTCGATCCACTGGCAATGTCGTTGCCGGGCAGCAGCAGCAGGCACTTGTGTGAGAAGGCATCTTGTTTGGTGAACGGCGGTTCGACGATGTGCCCAGGTGGAAGTTCTGTCTTGGGGGGCACATGGGTTACGCGCAGGTGGACCTGGTGGGACGGGTTTTCGGTGAAGTAGTGCAGCAGGTCACTGCGAGTGAGAGTGCGTGGATGGTGATGCTGCCAGTGGTTGCCAGTGAGAGCGCCTCCCCACCAGGCGGTGTCCGACTTTTTGTCCCAGGGCGTCCATGCTGCGCGGAGCGTGGTCATTTGTTGAGCGAGCTGTGGGCCCAGGTAGCGATGGCGGCAGGCGGTGGGTGCCAGGACCAGGTCGCGCCGAGTTGCGTGGCGCATGCCGGTAAGGTGCAGCCCTTGGTCGGGCTCGCTATCTTGGCCGGCGCCGTCGCCTCGTATCAGCCAGGCATTCAGGTGTGGAGGAATCTCGGCCCGCTGGCGGACAAGTGCCTGGATGACTTTCTTCTGATCCCATACTTTGCGACCGGCATTTGAGGAAATGGTAACGCCCCGACGGTCGGTCTCGACAAGCAGGATCGATTCCTTTTTGAGGTAATCTCGGTCTTTGGTGCAGGGCAGGATCGCTCCGTCTTCCAGATCGCCCAGGCAGTAAGCAACCAATCGCTCTGCTTTCTGCGACCACTCGCCAGGCTCGGGCTGGTAATCGACTTTGATCCGGGACTTCCTGTCCCTGCCTGCCGCGTCATTGATGCGGCGCTTTAGTTTGCGCAGAATTTTGGAGAGTCGCATCATGCGATCAGGTGTCTTCAAACGGCGCTCATGTTTGATTCGTCCGACAACTCATTTGTCTCACGGGGATCCCAGCCACCGGCTTTTCGGAGCTGTTGGCTGAACTTTCGGGTCGCTTCGATATACGTATCGCCAAATTCTTCGCTGGGCTCGATGTGGGTGTTCTCGTGGAATTCGTTGAAGCTATTGATGATCACAAGGTCGGGGCGATTGCGTAGAGCGAGACAAGCGGATTGCATCTTGGTGTAGGTGGCTGTCTCGTCACGCTCGATCTTCCGGTAGGTGGTGTTTTTTCTCAGGGCCTGCGTCAGGCCAGTGTCGTCGAACCCTGGGCAAATGGTGAAGACGCCCAGGGTATCGCGGGTTTTGATTTCCTTGAATTCCTGGTAGCTCGACTGCCACAACCGTTCACACTCGGCAGGATCCGCGATTTGCAGCGGAGAATACAAACTCCAGCCATCGAAGAATTCGCTGTATTGCTTGGGGAGGCATTTTGAAAAGCAGAAACCTGATGCGGCGATACGGTGGTAGTTGCTGGTGGCCTTGTCAAACCTGACATAGTTATAGAAGAAGTGGCCGATGAAGGATTCGGTAATGAAGAACCACAATACCGGCCTGTTGTCGAATCGCAGGTAGCTTGGGTGTTCGAAGTAATTTTCTTCCAGCCAGGCGAGTGCCTCGTCGATGGACGACGAGTCGGCTTTATCGCAGGTGACCATGAAGCAGAGCGACAGGTCGGGCGCCGTTTTGGCGGCTATGTCGAAGAGACATTGGACGGCACGCAGCTCACGGAGATCGAGGCCGGTTTCGGAGACCTGCAGGTTGATGACCAGGTAATCGAGCTCCCCTTGTTCGGCAAGTTCAAGGTGTCTGGCGACAATCGCTTCATCATCGGACGAATAGGGGCCCTGCAGGGGCAGGTCTTCGACGGTGGCATAGTCGGTGTTTTCATTCCAGTGCCGCACTTCGTCACCGATTCCGTACCAGGGATAGTAATGAGCACCCAGCAGGGGCCGGCACTGGCGGTTCCAGCGATGCAGTTTCTGCCGGGTCATTTTTCTCTTGAAGAGGTGCAGCAGATTGTCCGCGGTATGGTCCCAGGTAAAGTTCTCGACTTTCTTGCGCCCCGCGGCGCCCATTTGCTGAGCAAGCTCGTGATTGGAGAACAATGACTCGAGCGCTTCGGCAATCAAGTCGGGGCGAGGAGGAACGATGTGAGCACAGGAGGCGTCGAGCACCTCGGTGTAGCCGCCATCGGGTGTAACAACGACCGGCAGGCCGTGAGAAGCGGCTTCCAGAGGCATGATCCCAAACGGTTCTCTGACTGGTGTGTAAATCCCGCAGGTCACGTTACGGAAAATCTGGTCGAGCTTGGCGTTGTCGAGGTTCTTGTAGAACTGCACACGCTCGGTGAGCCCCAGATCGCGGACATGTTCCTTGAGCGACTCGGCCTCCGCGCCGTCACCGACCAGAATGAGATTACCGTCGTCGAGCATTGCTAATGCATCCAGGATCAGCTCGATGCGTTTGTGTCGCCAGAAGCGGCCCACGTACAGAGCTGTTCGGTTATCGGCCGGGCCATCGACAACTTCCGGCAGGTTGATGCCCGGGTAAGCAATCATTTCTGCTCGGCGCCCGTAAACCGTTTCCAGGTACCCGTCCATCATGCGGCTGTTCGTTGCTAGCGTTTCGATCTCGGAGTTTCGGTCGAGTTCTTCAATGAGTTGCAGCACGACATCAAAATCGGACTTCACCGCCGTCGAGTATTCCATCCTGGGGTAGACGTGGTACGAGATCATCGCGCTGTCGGTGCTCTTGTGATGGCGCAGGTCGTACAGCATCCGCAGCGGTTCAGCGGCGAACCAGATGGAAGGGCTTTTGCGGACCAGTTGTGTCGGGAAGAGATACTGGAAATAGAGATCATGTTGACCGATCTGCCGTTCCCAGACGCGAGGGTTTACTACAAGTTCGTCCAGCAATCCAAAGCGAGTCTTGTCGCTGCGGATCTGGTCCAGTTTGCGGACCCCCACTTTATCTTCGTCGATGCCATATTCCCGAAACAGTTCGGGATTGAATTGTGTCGTGTAGACGACGATTTCAAGTTCGTCCTGCCAACGTCGCAAGCACTCCAGAAGGTAGATTTCAGAACCGCCATAGTTTTGTAGCCGTTCCGTGATAATTCCAAGATTGATCGACATGGTTGTGCTTCTCGATGTTTCAGAACGCGATCGTGACTATTAAATTGACTGGAAGGGGTAAATTGACTGGAAGGGGCAGCACCGTGCTGCCGAAGGGGCTCTGAGGCGGGACATTTGATTGGATTCCCGAAAAACAGTGATTCATTTTGGCAACGTCAGTTTACCAACACATTGCGACTGGCCATAGCCACGGCCGCCTGTTCCAGACCCCTTGAATATCCTTCGCAATGCGAGGCAGCCGTCGGCCGATTTCGTCATTAACGGTGCCAAGTGGCAAGCGATGGGGCTTCGGCCTTCCCTAGGCCGCCCAAGCCGCATACATTTGCGTTTCCGTAAATTATGATGTCGGCTCACACGTAGTGGTCACGTTTCGGTTGATTTGTTGCTGGAACCGTTTTTGCAGGCACGGGCATACCCGCTTCGACTACGTGATGAAGGCAACCCGGTTCAACGCAACCCGGTTCAACAGAGAAAACCCAGGCAACAATTTCATTGAAGGAATTGTTGAAGCAGTTCGGCGTTGGCCTGGGCGCTATCCAACAGCAAAGCAGGCTTATTGGATCGACAGGATTGTTGATGACGAACAAGGCGGTCTGTTGCACCTCAACACAGCACTCACCGCTTTCGCCTAGACATCGACGCTGGCAACGACGAACGCACTACGAGCCCACCTCGCCTTGCGGCAGCTTGTGGATTCACAAGCATGGAACTCCCGAACAACGTGCCTTGCTTTCCTGCTGGCCTCTGCTGCGCCCTCGGCAAAGGATTCAATTCGTCAACGATCCCGCTACGGAAGCTGAGTTGAATGCGATGCGGACCAGCAGACCACGGCCCGGATTATAGTCGTGGGCGGTATGCCAGATTGTTTTTGTAATCAATCTTCATGCGCGGGTAGAACTGCTGGTGCAGATAGCGAAATACTATTTGGTCACACGAGATGCCTTCGGGGAATGAGCGCAAATCAAGGGAATCGTCTTCACTCTCAATCCGTCGCCGATACTCAAACCTTGAAATGGGATTCTCCGTGACATACGCCATGGCCGCGTCAATGACTTCTCGAAGAAAGGATGTCTTGGCAACAAAAACACCTGCATTTAGATAGCGCTCCCCATATCCACCTTGTCGCGCGATTGAATCGGACCACACCTTCGCCTCCGGCATCAGTTCATAGCCTGCTCGGGCACGTGTACTCGAAAAAAGGAGGTCGCAATCCTCATCTTGAAGATATTGGATGGCCTTTTGTGGGTCATCTCTTAGAAACGCGTCCGAACTATCACAATAAAAAATATATTCAGCCTTGCATCGATCGCTATCGAGGAACGCCTTTAACTCTCTTATCTTCTGTATATTGTGCCATCGAATACCACGGTCGACTTTCAAGACAACAAAGTCTCTAATTCCGACATAGTGCAAGCTCTTCTCCATGACCGTTTTCTTTTTAAAATTGTGAATGAGCACGATGTCGATCTCAGGAGGACATCTCAATTTACCTTTGGCGTGTCCGCAAAGAAGTGGAATCGTAATGACTGACGGTATTTTTGAATACGCCGCCGTGTGGATACAAAGATATTCCCATTCCGACCTTTCTCGGTAGGCTCGAGATAGATTCCTCATCATGGCTTTGGGATATCGTTGGGAATGTATGGCCATTGTGCGATCCGGGTTGTCGAGAAAAACACTTGCTGATAGGAAATTTGATTTTCGGCGGCGAGATGGTAGCAGTGCCCATGCCAGCCAGCAAGAGTAATCGCAAGCTTGCCAAAGCGGCCAACCGACATATGACATTTCCTAATTGCTGGCTGCTAGCAGTAGTTCGATTTGTTCGCGGTTGGCATCGTGATGCATGGTAGAGCGCAGAGAAATGACCGGCTTCTGCTTCCTGCACTGAGCGGCTGCGAACGGTATCGTGCTTACCCAAGTTGAAGAGTCGGTCAGTTTGGGTAGCCCTAGTGGTTCAACACTAATTCCGGGTCGTTCAGCACTAATTCCGGCCACAGTTCTTCACCGACATTCTGTACGGTTCGGTTGAGTTTTTTCAGCAGACCCTGGCTCGGTTGCCGAAATCGCACCTGGGTTCGTGTGGTCGAAACGAGGGTGCAGATGGACCAGAATCGCTGGTGCGCTAAAAACGTATCCAGGTTCCGGAATTCGCGATAGGTGTTACAGAAAATGTTTCGTTGCTGGCGTGTCATCGGCCAGTGTAACCAGCACCTGGCAATATCAAAATCCAGAGCGCCGAGGGAGATGCCCTCGTTGTCGATAATCCATATTTCATCATCCTGCTTCATGATCATATTTTGAGGATGAAAGTCGGTATGAATAATTCCAATTTCCAAACCTGGTGGCATGTTGTTCATTGCCAGGTTCATGAGTTGTGTAACATTATGCGAGTCAATGTGGCCCTCGCTCTCCAATTCCGCGAGCTGGATCCTCAAGCGACGAAGAGCCCAATCGACATCACGCGCTTTGTTTAGAGAGGAGTCGCGAGGGACGCTCCTGCAATGAAGGCTTCCGAGTATCGTCGTCAGATTGTGAATTTGCTCGTCACTTATCCAGCCAGGTTCGACTGGGGTCCCATGAACCCACTCTTCGATGGTTGCGGAACCATGCACAGCAAGCAGGCGACTGAATGGTAGTCCCTGCAGCGCGGGATGGAGCGAAGTAACACGTTCTCTTTTGCTGACAGGCCTGAATCGCCTCCCTTTAACGGTTCTCCCGTCTTTGAGCTGCACCCTGAAACAGGCATTGAGTTTCCCGGCCCCACGCAGCCTCGTGATTTCCTCAATGGAGTCGATGTCTCCACCGAAGTCGCGGACTGCACGGTAGATGTCACTACCTGAATCCAATGCGACGATATCGGGGCTTGTAGGTTGCGCCATGAGATGTCAATGGGTCGAGATGCTTGCTGGGGAATGGGCCAAAGCCTGGCGTTGATAATGCATAACGTAACCGGTCGGTCGGATGCGGTGCTAGAGCCCATAGGACAATGAACTCCAAAGACCTTGCGATGGCAGTCGCCAATGGTCTGTCCGACCGCGGGTCTTTACATGCCAAAACGCAGGTCGTACCATCACATTTTCGCTTCTTTCGTGAATAACCCATGTCGCGAATCCTGTTTCTTTACGACTGCCCTCGTCATCATTCTGGAATACCCGCGCTGCTTCAGCGACTGGTTGGGGCGCTCGTAGCCCAGGGAACCCAACTAATTCTGGCCTTGCCTAAACGCCCCTGCGGCATCCCTTTGTACACCGCGGCGGAGGAATCCTACCCGGCCGGCGACGGGCAATTGGATATTCTTTGGTGGCCAGACGAGTTCTTTGATGTCCGATATCGTGAACAATTCGTATTCGAAATCGAGCGATTGCACGCCGAACGTCCACTACAACGGATTATGGCACTCGATGCGCGCACGGGCTTTGCCGCGGTGGTAGCGGGGCGCCTGGCCAGCATCCCTATTTCGGTTTTCGTTACCTATCGCGACGCTTTCAGTACACACTACACGTACCCTCAGGAGTTGGACGTTGTTACTCAGCATGCCGACCACCTGGTTTCGGCCAATCCCGAGGTGCCCCATCATTTATCAATGTTCTACGACGTGGCACCAAAATGGACTCTCGTTGATACGCGCCCCACTGCAATCGAGTTGGCGACATCCAGCGAACCGTGTGAGCCGGTCCATCCCGATCGGCCCTACCTGGTTACGACAGGAATGCTCAGCGAATTGATCGGCCTCGGAGATCTACTGCAGCGCGTGGAACAGTTCTTGTCGGATGGCGCGGACGAGTGGATTCATGCCGGCACGTGCGACGCATCGACTTTGCTGAAAATCGGCGCGCAGCTAACGGCTCGCGGGCTCGCAGACCGATTTCAGATCCTGGAGTCATTGCATCGTGACCAGTATGTTGCTTTGCTGCGAGCCGCGATGGTCCATCTTGTTCCTTTGGGCGAACGAGACACAAATCTGGCGGTTTACGAATCTCAGTCTTGGGGCGTGCGACTGGATCTGCCCCAGCGGTTTCCCTTCCCTGCACTCTCTTCACCGGAAGAAAGTGACAGCTCCAGTCAGTCTGATGCTTTGACTCCTGTGCAATTTGCTGGACGCTTACTGGCATGAAGATTCTAATGTTTACCTGTGAATTTGCTCCGTATCTGGGCGGAGTGGCCGTTGCCACGCACCGCTTGGCGCGCGGCCTCGTTGCGGCGGGTCATGAGGTGGTCATTCTGTCCGCCAGGAAAGGTCCTGAGTTCGATTCGTCTGAATCGGAGAGTATCGTGCGAGTCGAGCACGACGTGGTGGATGGATTGCCCGTTTATCGATTTCACAAATGGTTTCATCGGCCGGAACAATACGCGCAGGGAATCCATCTGCTACGGGATCTTGTGGAGGACATTCGACCCGACATCGTCCACTCGTATTTTGTCAAATTTTGCGGTTACCAGGGGCATGTGTGTGCCCGCTGGGCGAATGCGCCGCACATTGTATCCTGTCGCGGCAACGATATCACCAAGTATCTGCTCCAGTCCACCGATCAAATCCGACTCGTGCTGAATTCTGCCGATTATGTACTAAGCGTTTCTCGTAGCCTGTTGCGGTGGGGAGAGATCGTATCCAGCTTACCGAGAAAAGCTTATGTTCCCAACTCGGTCGGCCCGGAATTCCTGTCCGCGGCCAACGTGCCTCGCGATGAGGCCCGCAAGAAATGGCAACTTGATGCCAGCATGCCGGCCGTCGGTACCGTCTTTCGGCCTTCCTGGAAAAAAGGGGCGGACTACTTGCACCAGCTTCTGCGGCGCTTGGGAGGCAGTCACCTCCCCGGCCTCAGTCTTGTTCTCATTGGTCGTTACCACGAGCAATCAATCGAGCCGTTTCGGAAGAGCTTTCTTCAGAATGCTCCAGAAGGAGCCGAGCGAACCATTCACGTCATGTCGAGTGTGTCGCGCGAGGATTTGCCAGGGCTGTTGCGATCTCTGGACTTGACGTTGATCACTAGCCGACGCGAAGGGATGCCCAATGTTGCACTTGAGTCGCTCAGTTGCGGAACGCCTGTTGCCGGTACCGCAGTGGATGGCGTTGTCGATATTCTGCAGGGGGAGCGGGCCGGACTCCTCTTGGACCGGTTCGACGCCGACAGGGCGGCTACGGAAATCATTGCATTGTTGCAGGATGAACCTCGCCTGCAGGGCCTACGCCACCGTGGGCCTGAGCTGATCGCCGAAAAGTACACGCTGTCTCACGAGGTCGAGGCGCACCTGAATGTTTATCAAACAGCGCTGCAGAACTACGATGCAAAAACCACACCCGGTTGGGCGGATTTCGATGGCCGAGTCGCTTAACGATGACAAGCAATGGAATGCGCCCCTCTTGATCACCGGTGGTATTCGCAGTGGCAGCACCGCACTCACCCGTTTGCTATCGACTCACGATAGGATCTGTATATTCAACGAGTACAGCCTCTACACGGACCCAGTATTGGAAGACTCGGTTTGGCATCGAATTCGCGATATGGGGGACGACAATTTGCCTCCGCATGCGATTAGTAAGGATATGGCGAGCCTGCAACTCAGGCTTGCGGACGAACTGCCAGAACCAGTTTGCAAGGAAACTACCAGGAACTGGTTGTTCGGGCTCCTGCAAAATCGAGTGCAGGTCTACGGCGATAAGATGCCCTATGTCTATCTAGCCAGGATGGAGGAACTCGCTAATCAATTTCCGGGGGTGCGGTTCCTTCTAACCTTGCGCGATGGCCGGGATGTGGTCGCTTCGCAGGTTCGGCAATACTACTCTGCGGCTGCAGCGGGCGTTGAGCCCGAACGTTGGATGCGACCGACAATCCAGGAGGCAGAGCACCTCTGGCTCAGGTCCGCCAGGATATGGCTCTCGTTACGCTCGGCACCACCAGCTCCCTGCCTGGAGATACCCTACGAGCAGGCGACACGAAACCCTGAAAATACCGTTCGCAGCATTTGCGACTTCGTCGGAATGGAGTATTGCGAAGAAGATTTTGCTGAGTTCCTTGTTACGTATCAGCCGGTTCATATCGATAGCTGGCGTGATGAGCTGCCCGATATTGAAAACCATCTCTCGGACGATTTTCTCGATGCTCTGGAACAGCTCGGTTACCGTTAGTACTCAGTCAAGGAATTTTGAACCAAAGAGGCACAGAGATACACAGAGGACAGTTTGCGACCCTAGCCAGATGCTTTGGGGGGAGTTAGGATGCCTGCCAGTCAAGGCGGTGTAGCAACCGCACGTTCCGTTGTTGGCAGGAAGGGATTCGAGACGAGCATGCAGGTCCAGCAGAAACTGCAAAAAGAGGGTGTTGGCTGCGCGGTAGATGTGTGTGGACTGAAGTACATATCTCATCCCCGCAAGCTGATCTACTTTGAAGTCCCCAAGACCGGCACTTCATCGCTTTTAAGTCTTCTGAAGCAGCACGCATCGATCGCCGAGATGGACGAGCGATTCGATTTCTGGATTATCCTGACTACTGGAAAATCGCTTTTGTTCGCAATCCCTGGGATCGAATTTTGTCTTGTTAT
>MPMF02306766.1_pt1 | contig 14430 bp, 12 predicted proteins | sample 1617271 | NCBI WGS metagenome assembly MPMF02 (sample SAMN05944812, study PRJNA350692) | marine metagenome | biome: marine; feature: ODZ; material: water; isolation source: 120 m water sample prefiltered with 30 um filter, filtered on to 0.2 um... | place: Pacific Ocean | collected 2012-04-09... | reverse complement strand
GATCACGTTGAACATGTTGAAGGTCCAGATCGAGCCGAGGATCACCGCGGGGAACAGGGCCGGCTTGAGCAGGGGCAGGGTGACGTGGCGGAAACGGCTCCAGGCGCCCGCGCCATCGACCCGGGCGGCCTCGTACAGCTCCGCCGGGATGGACTGCAGGGCGCCGAGCGACACGACCATCATGAACGGGAACCCGAGCCACGTGTTGGTCACGAGGTTGGCCGTAAAAGCAGGCAGGAAGGTGCTCCCCAGCCAGTCGACGGGCTCGATGCCCACCAGCGCCAGCGCCGCGTTCACGGCGCCGAACTCCTTGTTGAACATGCCCTTCCACGTGAGCGCGGTGATGTAGTTGGGCACCGCCCACGGGAGCACCAGCAGCACGCGGTAGATGGGGGTGAGCCGGCCGCCGCCGTCCTTGAGGATGAGCGCGAGCCCCAGGCCGATGGCCAGATGCAGGGCCACGTTGGAGGCGGTCCAGAGCACGGTGACGCCCAGGGTCCGGTAGAACCGGGTGTCGCCGGCCGCCGTCGGGGACAGGATCTCGACGAAGTGGGACAGGCCGGTGAAGGACCAGTCCCCGTCGAGGTACCGGAACACGGACATGCCCACGCCCACGGCGAACGGGACCATGATGAGCACCCCCAGCGCCGCCATCGCGGGCGCCGAGTACAGGTATGGTGCGGGGTCCTCGCGCAGGTGGCCGACGACGTCGCGGGTCGGGCCGAGCAGGGCCACGGACACCGCTCCGCCGACCACCGCGGGGATGGGCGAACCCACGAACGCCAGGGCGCCCGCCAGGACCACGAGCCCCGCGGTCGGGCGGTCCGACAGCGACATCGACACGCCCACGCACGTCAGCAGCAGCAGCGTGCACAGGCCCCAGGCGAACCGGCTGCGGATCGGGGGCGCCGGCAGGGTGATCAGGGCGACGTCGCCTTGCTCGTCGGGGGCCGCGGCGACGACGGCGTCGCCGAGCTCAACGGCCCGCGGGGCGCCCTCGGAGCGGACCCGGGAGGCCAGGTCGCGGTCGGCCTTTTCGGGGTCCGCGCCGACGAGCGCGGGGTCGGGGTGGACCGTGTACGACTCGCCCTTGGCGATGCCGAAGCGGTTGACGCCGCCCTTGCCGACGACCCGCACGCCGGCTTCTCCGCCCCGGGCGAGCTCCAAGGCCTGGCTGCGGACCGCGCGCAGGTCGGCCGCGGCCCGCCCGAGCTCCTCGCCCGTGCCGACGCCCGCCACGAGCAGCGCGCCGAGCAAGGCGATGGCCGAGGCGTTATTTGCCGGCGCGCTCGAGGTCACGCTTGATGTCGAGATCGGCCTCCTGCAAGGCCTTGAGCGGGTCGACGCCGCCCTTGATGGCGCGATGCAGCGCCCGATCGGCCGCCGACCACACCGCCTGCATGCGCGGCGAGGCCGACATGGGGACCGCCTCCTCGAGCTGGGCCCGGAAGGCGGCGGTGAAGGGGTCGGCCTTGACCTCGGGCAGGTCGTACACGGCCTTGTTGGCCACGGTCTGGCGGGCGGCCTTCCAGCGCTGGGTCGCCGCGGCGTCAGAGGTCAGGAACTCGGCCGCGGCGTAGGCGGCCTCCTTGTTCTTCGACTTGGCCGACACCATCACCGCCTCGGCGCCCAGGAGCGGGCGGGCGGGCGTGTCGCCGCGCTTGGGCAGCGGTGAGACGGCGTATGCCACCCCCTCCTTGGCCTCCGCCCGGAACCAGGGCCCGGACACCATGAAGGCGGCCTTGGACTCGTTGAACAGCGTCGTGACCAGGTGGGTGCTGGTCTCCTCGGGAACCACCTTGTGGACCTTCATCAGGTCTCGGGACCACGCGACAGCCTCGGCACCCTGGGCGTTTGCGAAGCCGGGCAGGCCATCGTCGCCGAGCACCTTGCCGCCGAAGGCGTGCAGCCAGGGGGCGTTGAAGTACAGCTTGGTGGCGTCGTAGACGAGGCCGTACACGCCAGCCTCCTCGTCCCGCGCGGCCTTGGCGGCCTTGACGAGCGCGTCGAGCGTGGCGGGCGCCTCCGCCGCCAGGGCGGTGTTGCGGTACAGCGCCAGGGTCTTGAAGGCCAGCGGCAGGCCGTACAGGTCGGCCTTGTAGACCAGCGACTTGACGGTGACATCGAGGAAGCGCGCCAAGGTGGCGTCCTTGGCCCACGCCCCGATGGGCTCGACGATGCCCTGGTCCGCCCAGGGGCCGACCATGTTGTGGGCGAAGATGAACAGGTCCGGCCCGTGGCCGCGGGGCACCGCCGCCGTGATCTTGTCATTCAAGGCGTCGAACGGGATGGCCAGCGCCTTCATCGGCGCCCCCTTGCCGGCCTTGTTGTACTCCGCCACCACGGCGTCCAGCGCCTTGCGCTCGTCGCCGCGGTAGCTGTGCCAGAGCAGGAGCCCGGCGGCCTCGGCCCCCGCCTTGGAGGCAGGCGCGGCGGGGTCCTTCGCAGGCTTGGGCGCCTGCGGAGGCGGGTCCGCCGGGCAGGCACAGAGGAGGAGCGTGATGGCCAGGGCTCTACGCATGCAGGCGGACCTCGGTCTCGGGGTCGAACAGGTGGACCTTGGACGGGTCCACGGACAGCGGGATCTGGTCGCCGGAGCGGGCGGGGTGGTCGCCGGGCAGCCGCACGATCACCGAGCCGGCGCCTGCGTCTCCGTGCACGAGCACCTCGGCGCCGATGGGCTCCACGACGTCCACGTCGAGGGTCACCGGCCCCTCAGGGTCGGGACGCCAGGACTCGGGGCGGACGCCCACCACGACCTCGCGCCCGTCGACCACGTCTGGGCCCCGGTCGCCGAGGGGCAGGGCGAGGCCGTCGGCCACGGCGGCGCCGTCGTCGATGCGGGCGGTGTGGAAGCTCATCGGGGGGCCGCCGATGAAGGCGGCCACGAACTTGTTGGCCGGCCGATCGTAGACGTCTCGCGGCGGTCCGGCCTGCTGCACCACGCCGCCGTCCATCACCACGATCACGTCGGCCAGCGTCATGGCCTCCAGCTGGTCGTGGGTGACGTACACGATGGTGGTCTCGAGCCGGCGGTGGAGCCGGGCGAGCTCGATGCGCATCTGCGCCCGGAGCTTGGCGTCCAGGTTGGACAGCGGCTCATCGAACAGGAACACCGCCGGCTCCCGGACGATGGCGCGGCCCATGGCCACCCGCTGCCGCTGCCCGCCGGACATCGCCGCCGGCCGTCGCTGCAGCAGCTCGGTGATCCCCAGGGTCTGCGCGGCCTCGCGCACGCGCCGGTCGATCTCCCCCTTGTCCATGCGCCGCACACGCAGCCCGAAGGCCATGTTCTCGTAGCAGGTCATGTGCGGGTACAGGGCGTACGACTGGAACACCATGGCGATGTCGCGGTCCCGCGGCTGCAGGTTGTTCACCCGTCGCCCCCCGATGAACAGCGACCCCTCGGTCACCTCCTCGAGGCCGGCCACCATGCGCAAGGTCGTGGACTTGCCGCATCCAGACGGCCCCACCAGCACCGCAAAGCCCTTGTCGGGGAGGGTCAGCTCGAGGTCGCGCACCGCCACGACCTCCGCCGCGCTCCCTTTGCCCCCTTCGCCCCGTTTGCCCCCGGAGCTTGGCGGATAGCGCTTCCAGACGTGCTCGAACCGGACCTCAGCCATGCCGGGCGGGCGTGTACCAACCCACCCCCGCGCGCGCAACGTGCGGGCCGGTGCGTCAGCGCCCGAAGATGATGCGCTCTCTCCTGAACAGGCGGGCGGTCACGGCGATCGCGAGGGCGGTGCCCGCGAGCGCGGCGACCGCCGCGGTCACGTACAGGGCGGGCGAGGCGGGCTCCCCGCGCAGCAGATCACTGACCAGCAGCTGCTGGGCCAGGGTCGGGATCAGCATGAACGGCAGGCTCGGCCGGATCGGGTTGAGGAGCAGGAGCACGCTGGCGCCGGCGGGGGCCATCAGCAGGAAGGACAGGTACATCTGGGCCTCCTTGTAGCTGCGGGCGAAGGTCGCGACGAGCAGGAGGAGGGCGCTGGCGAACGCGCACAGCGGGGCGAGCGCGGCGGCCATGACGAGCACGCGCGCGGGCGACAGGTGCACCTGCAGGCCGACCTCCTCCAGACGCACGTATCGCACAGCGATGGCAAAGCCGATCGCCGTGACGCCGACGACCACGGCGCTGAAGACCGTGGTGCTGAGCCACTTGCCCAGGACGATGGTCCGCCGGGGGACGGGGTTGAGCAGCAAAGGCTCCAGGGAGCCGCGCTCGCGCTCGCCGGCGGTGGCGTCGGTGGCTACGTTCATGCCGCCGATCAGGGCGGCGATGATGAGGAACAGCGGGATCATCTCCAGCAGCCGGGCCGCCAGGCGCTCGGGCGTGGACAGGTCGACCTCCTCGACCGAGATGGGCGAGGCGACCTCTGGCACCACCCCGCGGGCGAGCAGGCGAAGCGCGCCGAGGCGGGCGCCGTAGCCCGCGATCAGCTCCTGGACCCGCTGGATCTCGGCGGCGCCGTCGTGGCTCGACCGATCGCGCCAGACCTTGACGCTGGCGGTGCGGCCGGCGACGAGATCTTCAGGAAACTCCGGCGGGAACTCGACGACGGCGTGGATGTCACCCGCCCGGATGGCGTCTGGGTAGTCGTCAGGCGGCTCGGTGAGCTCGACGCCGTTGCGCTCCAGGAACTCCCGCAGGCGCGGGGCCCGGTCTGCGCCGATGGCGGGCATCTTCACCACGTCGGGCAGCGTCTGCTTGTCGGCCACCACCTGCGCCAGGAGCATGAGCATCAGGGGCCCGAGCAGGGGGAACAGCAGCACCGAGACCACCGAGCGGCGGTCTCGCAGGTTGTCGACCAGCTCCTTGTGGACGACGGCGCGCAGCGGGCTCATTCGACGAGCCCTTCGTCGGAGCCGATGGCCGCCACGAAGGCGTCCTCCAGGGTCTGGGCGCCGGAGGCCTGCATGAGCTCCCCCGGAGTGCCCTCTGCGGTGACGCGACCGTGGGCGATCACCACGATGCGGTCGCACAGCGCTGCGACCTCCTGCATCACGTGGCTCGAAAAGAGCACGCACCGGCCGTCGGCGCGCAGCTTGTCGATGAGCTCACGCATGGCGCGGGCCGCCATTACGTCCAGGCCGTTGGTCGGCTCGTCCAGCACCACGTGGGTGGGGCCGTGCACCAGCGCCCGGCCGATGGCGACCTTCACGCGCTCGCCCTGGCTGAAGCCCGCGGTGCGGCGGTCGGCGATGGCCCGCATGTCGAGCGCGTTCACCAGCTCCTCGATGCGGCCCTCGAGCTCGTCGCCGCCCAGTCCGTGGAGCCCGCCGAAGTAGCGCATGTGCTCCCGAGGGGTCAGCCGCGGGTACAGCCCGCGGTCGTCGGGCAGCACGCCCAGGCGACGACGCACGCCGTCGGGATCGGTGCGGCTGTCCACGCCGTCGACCGAGGCGACGCCTGAATCTGCGGCCACGAGGCCGTACAGGATGCGCAGCGTCGTGGTCTTGCCTGCGCCGTTGGGCCCGAGCAGCCCGGTCACCCGGCCGTCTTCGGCGGTGAAGGTCACGCCGTCGACCGCTTGGACCTCCCCGAAGCGCTTGCGCAGGTCCGTCACCGCGATCATGGGGTCGGCCCCGTCATGCGCACGAAGAACGAGGGCCTGCGCACCTTGGTCGCGCACTCCGTGTCCAGCCCTTCGACGGCGCCGGCCTCGAGGAACTCTGCGATCACGTCCGGGACGCAGCCTCGGATGGTCAGCCCGTGGCCCATCTCGGGCACCTGCACGTGGGTGGACCGCGACAACGCGGCCGCGGTCCGCTCGCCCCAGCGCGGCGGCGTGGCGGGATCGCTGCCTCCGGACAGGATCAACGCGGGGACGTCGGAGACCACCGGCTCATCGAGGGCGATGGGCGCCGTCTCGGTCGTGATCAGCGCGCACGCGTCGACCAGCGGCTTGACCAGCGAGGCCCCGAAGATGGTCCCCTGCACCGCCCGCTCGATGTCGCCGGGCGCGATGCGGGGCGCGTCCTCGGCGCAGATGACCGCCAGCATCAGGCCCAACGACAGGTTGTCCTCGAGACCGCCGGACAGGGCGGCCGAGATGGCGGCGAACGGCCCGAAGTCGCCGGCGAGGGCACGCACGATGGCGACCGGGAGCACGCTCGCCAGCTCCGGGGCGTACAGCGCGCCGCGCACGAGCGCCGAGATGTCGTCGCGGTCCACGGCAAACGTCTGCTGCGCGCCCGTGCGCGGGTGCGACAGCGTCACGCGGGTCGGGGGGCGGTCGAGCAGCTGGCGCAGCTGGTCGGGCAGGTCGGGCAGATCCGCCGACGCGTCGGCCAGCACCCGGTCGAGGGCGGCCTGCCCGTCCTTGGCCGCCGCCAAAGGCAGCACCATGCCCGCGGGCGCCACGCCGTCGAGGACCACCGCCCGGGCGTGGCCCCCGTGACGGCGCAGGTACTCGAGCGCCAGGCGGGTGCCGTACGAGGCCCCCCACAGGTTGATGGCGCCGTAGCCGAGCGCCGTGCGCACCGCCTCCAGGTCGTCGGCCGCATCCACGGTCCGGTAGCGCCGGGTGTCGGCCCTCCAGCCCTTGGCGCACGCGGCGATCTTGGCCAGCGGCACCGGGTCCTCCATCGGCCCGGCGAGGTCGTCAGGGTCGTGGAGCGTGCAGTCCAACGGGTTGCTGGCGCCGGTCCCCCGCTGGTCGATCAGCACGATGGCCCGTCGCCGGCGGACGTCCTTGAGCACCTGGGCGACGCCAGCGCCCGCCTCGGTCGCCGCCTGGCCCGGGCCGCCGACGAGGACGAACAGCGGATCCTGGGCGGCGGGCCGCAGCGTCGCGGGCACGACGGCGACCCGCAGGTCGATCTGCCGGCCACCCGCCGGGCCCTGGCGATCCTCCGGGACGGACACGACGCCGCATCGCGCAGCCGCCGACAGCCCCTGCAGCCGGCAGTCCGACAGCTGCACCGACGACCTCGGCACGCCGCCCGCCACGGGGTCGCAGGCCACCAACAGGAGCGCTGCGAGGGCGGGCCGAATCACGCAGCGACGGTACCACCCGTTGCGGTAACATCGGCCGCCCTGATGAGGAGGAGTCCATGCGTAGCAACTTGATCGGGCCAGCCCTGCTGGCCGCCGGACTGATGGTCTGCACCCCCGCGTTCGCACAGCCGCTGCAGAAGCCCGGCGCCGCCCGCAAGGGCAAGAAGATGAAGGCGAAGGCTGCCCGAAAGGCGGCCAAGGAGGCCCGCAAGGGGGCCAGGAGCGACGCCAAGGAGGCGCGCAAGGAGTTCAGGGGGCTCAGCGATCAGGCCAAGGCCACGCGCAAAGCGGGCAAGGACAAGGCCAAGGCGCTGCTCAAGGCCGCCCACAAGGCCAAGGACCAGGGCAAGGACGACGAGGCCAAGGCGCTGCGCGAAAAGGCCAAGGCCGTCGCCGCCGCCAGCCGCGCCGAAGCCAAGGGCATCCGGTCCGACGCCAAGGAGGCCCGCGCGGATCTCAAGGAGGCCCGCAGCGACCTGAAGGCGGCCAAGGGCGATCTCAAGGCAGCCAGGAAGAGCCTGAAGGTCCACCGCAAGTCCGCCAAGGGCATCCGCAACGAGCGCCGCAAGCACATCCGTCGGGTGGCCAAGCTCAACCGCCTGGACAAGCTGGCCGCCGAAAAGGGGCTCGACAAGCTCAAGGCGAAGCTCGCGGGGCTGCGTGCCAAGGAGAAGGCCCGGCACGACAAGCGCATGACCAAGCTCAAGACCCTGGCCTCCAAGACCACCGGCACCTCCGGCGCCGCCCCCACGGCCCCGACGACCGGCTCGAAGGCCAAGACCACCACCACCTCCGGCGCCGCCCCCACGGCCCCGACGACCGGCTCGAAGGCCAAGACCACCACCACCTCGACGACCTCGACGACCTCGACCACCAAGTCGGGAGACTAGGGAGGCCCCATGCACCGCATTGTCCTGACGATCCTGACCTGCCTGGCCTTCGGGCTCGCAGGCTGCCCCGCCGACAAGCCCGCCGCGCCCGCCAAGCCCGCCGCCAAGCCCGCCGCGGACAAGGCCCCCGCAAGGCCTGCCGCCGCTGCAGCCGCAGCAGAGCCCGCCGAGCCCGAGCTCGACGAGGCCAAGGAGACCGCCGAGGCCGACAAGGCCGCCCAGAAGGAGATCACGGCGGACAACGCCGAGGCGGAGGCGGACAAGCTCGCCAAGGAGATCGAGGCGGACCTGGCGGGGCTGTAGGGCCAGCCCGCTCCGAGGCCCCGACGCCGAAGGGGTCCTTCAATCCACGAGCGTTCGAGGTACAACGCCGCCGGGTCGACCAAAGTGAGGCACGACGCCGGCCGACCCCTCAGCCGCCGGCGACACGAACCGGTCGTCCTCCGCCGAGTAGTACAGGCAGCCGATCTCGCCCGCGGGGCGCGAGCCCGCGAACGCCTCCGCCCCAGCGAGCGCCGCCATCCACTGGGTCTTGAGCGCGACGAGATCGACCGGCGACGCCAGGCGGAGCCGCGCGAAGTCCTCGGGCTGATAGCGACCCCGCCGCTGCAGCAGAGACAGCAGCGACAGCGGCGTGAAGCCCGGGTCCTTGCCCGCGGCGGCCCAACACAGCGCGCCCAGCGGCAGCACGGTCTCGTGCACGGCCATCACGTCGAGGAAGTCCCGTGGTTCGTCGCGGCCCACGAGCGCCAGGACCTTGTTGATCGCCAGGTCGATCGGCTGCAGCACGAACCCGAGCTCCGGGTGGGGAGCGGCCGGAAGGAACCGCCAGGCCGAGTCGTGGGCCCACTCCACCTTCGTCCGGTCCACCTTCGTTCGGTCCACCTTCGTCCGGTCCACCTCACGGGACACGACCGCCCGCACATAGCCCGGCTGCTGCATGTCCACGCCCAGCGCGAACCCCCGGGACCGCAGCAGGGCGTCGTCGGCCGCGAACGCTTCAGCGACACGCTCGACCGAGTCGTGGAAGTAGTCGAGGTCGTTGCTGAAGCGCTTCGAGTTGGGCTCGAAGTGCAGCGCCGCCCCACCGGCCAGGTAGCTGTCGAGGCTGCGGTTCGTCGACACCACCCGGGCGACCTCGGCTTGGAACGGCGTCAGGGGCACAGTCGCGCCGCCGCCTCCCAAGCCTCGCGCCCACCGTTGCGCCGGAGCGTCTGCACCACCCAGCCAAGGTCTCCCACACCGATGCGGTACTCGGGGTCGTAGGACCAGAAGCACGCCGCGTGAAATCGCACATAGGCCCGCCGCGCCTGGCGCACCCGCACCATGTCTCTCGCCACCCCCGGATCCAGGTGGCGTCTGCTCTTCTTGCCGCCGCGCCGACCGATCTCGGCGAAGTAGCGTCGGACGTCCGCGTTCATCCCAATGAACATAAGCGGCTTATGATAGGTCGTCAACGGCTAGCTCCCCCCGACCGGGCTCCGGCCCCCGGGGACCGGCCACCCGGCCACCGGCCACCGGCCACCGGCCTACTCGGTCCGGATCCGTCATTTCCCCTGTGACATCAGCGACGTATGCGACACGCGACATCTCATGCCTGATTTGATGGACAGGAGCACCGTCCCCCCGGGTCGTCTGCAGCGACGTGGGTTCTTCGTCGAGGTCGGCCGGCGCCTGCGGCTGCAGCGCAAGGCGGGCTCGTACGTCGGGATCGATCTGGTTGCGTTCCGGGTCGCCTATCACGCCGCGGGCGTGATAGGCGGGTTGAAGGAGTTCGCCGATCGGTTGGTGGGACGCTGAAAGACCGTTCCGGATCGAGTAGGGCCGGAACCGGTGGCGGGTGGCCGGATCCGGTGGCGGGCGATGGCTACAGCCCCCGTGCGGCCAGGCCGAACGGCACGGTCCGGTAGTGCCCTGGATCACCTCCAACTGGCGAAGCCCGTGTGCTTGTCCGGGCCGTCGTCGTCGGTCTGGCCGACCTCGTCGAGGTGCCCGGCGCCTACGACTTCGGGGGACGGGGTGTCACATCGATCACCATGGGCCCGCCTTGGTCCTGGAGGCTGCGGGCGAACCGGCGCTTGAGCCACCGGCGGACCGGGGCCCTGCCCAGCGGGGTCAGCAGCGTGAGCGCCGCGACATCGGTGAGCACGCCCGGCGTCACCAGCATCGCACCGGCCATCAGGATGAGCAGGCCGTCGAGCAGGGAGTCGGTCGGCACCCGCATCTCCGCCATGTCCGCCTGCACCCGCGACAGCGCCCGAAGCCCGGCGGCCCTGGCCAGCGCCGCGCCCACGAGCCCGGTCACCACCACGATGACCAGCGTCGCCCCAAGGCCGATGTGCTCGCCGATCTTCAGCAGGAGCCCCAGCTCGATGAGCGGGATTACGGTGAAGATCAGGAAGAGCTTGCCGAGCATGGGTGTCGTCCGGGTCCCGTCCCTGGTCCTAAGCCCGGACGCCCCTACTGGGGGTCCGAGGTCTCCAGCAGCAGGCGGAAGTCGCCCTCGCCCTCGCGCCACCCGTCCACGATCACGTAGTAGTCGCCGGCGCCCAGGAAGGCGTCGATGACCTGGGGCTCGGGCTGATCGACGCACTCGATGGGGGGCGAGTCGTTGCGGCAGTCGCGGCGCAGGTACAGCACGCTGTCGAACTCGGCCTCGTTGGCGGGGCCCTCGCCGCCACCCTCGCCGCCCTCGCCGTCAGCGGCCTCCTCCGGCGAGCGGGCGTCCAACGTCAGGCGCACCCGGGCCAGGGCCGGGAGGTTGAAGTGGTAGACCACATCGGCCGCCGCGTGGCCTCGTCGCCGGGTGCAGGTGCTGCTGTAGTCGTCGTCGGCGAGCCTCGTGGTGCCGCGCACCTCGACCCCGTCCTGCAGGGGCGCCGCCGTCTCGCAGGTGTCGTTTTCGGGCGGGAAGTAGGGGTCCCGCACGTCCAGGGTCACCTCGTAGGGACCTGCCTCCTCGGGCCCGCCGAAGCCGTCAACGAACAGGTAGTAGTCACCGGCGTCCAGGTGCGGATGGGTCAGGACCTCGGGCGGGTCGATCCAGTCGTCGACGCATTCGAGCTGGCTGGCGGGCGCGTCGCAGGTGGAGCGCAGGTACAGGACGCGATCGAAGTCGCCGGTGACGGTCGCCTTCACGCTGGACTGCCGATCGAGGTGCAGCCGGTACACCGCCTCGGGCGCTCTCGACAAGGCGTTCTCGAGGTTGCCGCACGAGTCGCTGTGGCTGAAGTCGTGCAGGGCCGAGGTGTCACCCGCCACCCGCACGTCGGGCTCGAGCAGCGGCGGCGCCAGGCAGGAGTCCTCCGGTGCGTGGTGGGCGACGAAGGCGATGTCCAGGCTGTACTCGCCCGGCCCGCCGCGGACCCGCAGGTGATGCTCGCCGGGTCCCCCGCCCTCGGCGCGGGTGTCGACCCGGACGTCGCCCGGGAAGCGCAGGGGATCCGCCACCCGCACGCCCTGGCGCAGGACGATCAGCTCCATCTCCCCGGCGTCACCCTCCGCCTGGCCTGCCACGACGAGATCGTGGTCCGCGGGCACCTGGACCCGGAGCCAGTCCTCGTCGCCCTGGCACAAGGTCCGCTCTGCGAGGCGTCCCTCACCAACCCTGCGGGCGTCGTCGGCGTCGTTGTCCGGTTCGGCGTCGTCCGGGAAGCAGATGCCGCCTGGCACGATCCGGGCGGTCAGCTCGAAGTTCCCGCCCCGGTTCCGGTCCACGCTGTCGACGATGAGGCTGTACGCCCCGCCTCGCAGGTACGGCGCTCGAAGCACCACGACGCCGTCCGCGTCCACCTCCCGATTGCAGCTGACCTCGGACAGCACATCCTGACAGTCCGTCCGCAGATGCAGTGCCCCGGGGAAGGCGGTGCCGCTGGGGGTCAGCGTGATCTCCACCCCCGACGGCTGATCGAGCTCGAGGTGGTAGACCACGTCCGGCCCGCTCCCGCCGCAGGAGCCTCGAAGATCGTCCCTGGCCCGGGACGTCGACGCCCGGATCGTCTGTCCGTCCGCCAGGTCCACCGGGAACTCGCAGGTGTCGTTGACGGGCTCCACCCACGCGGACAGCTGGTAGGGGATCTCCTCCTCGCCGCCCGTGCGGCCGACGCGCAAGACGTAGGTGCCCGTGAGCCGGGCGAGCCCGCGAACCGACTCGTCGCCCTCCCCTCCAGCGCTCTCCCCAAGCACCCGCCCCTCGGGATCGAACACGGCCAGGGACAGGCCCGCAATGTCGTTGGCCTCGAGGGTCCCGTCGTAGCGGACCGCCACGTCCAGGATCGAGCCCTCCTCGACGTGCACGCCGAAGCGGTCCTTGTCCTCGGGGCACAGCACCAGCTCATGCACGCCCGGCGCGACCGGCGCCTCCTGGCCCACGTCGTCGTTCACCTCCAGCGGATCGTTGATGCAGAAGCCGCCCGGCGTGACCGCCACGTCCAGGCGGTAGTCGAGGGCGACGTCCGAGCGAGCCCGCACGAGGTAACGCCCTTCCTGGGCCGCCTTGCCCATTCGGAGCACGCCATCCCCGGGATCCCTGCCCGCGACCGGGCGGGGCGGATCGGCGTCCGAGACAGGCGCGAACAGGGTGAGGTCCAGCCCGCCGGCCACGTCGGTCGTGGCCTGGACCTCGAGGCCGTCGTTGCGATCGAGCGCGATCCAGTGCCAGTCCGGGTCGCCCGGGCAGGCCTTGAGCAGCCGGTTGGCGCCGACGATCAGCTCGCTCGCGGTCAGGCGCCCGTCGTTGTCCTCGCGCACGTCGTCCGCGCCGGCCGCGGCGCACTCGGGCGGGGCGACGGTCACCTCCACGCGGTAGGCGAGGCTGACGCCCTCGGCGCCCGTCACGGCGATCCAGCGCGGGCCGCGGGAGTCGGTCTCCTCGCGCAGCACGGCGCCGCCTCCGACGGCCTCGGCGAAGCGCTCGGCCCCCGCGGCGTCCGGCCGGGCGGTCCACATGAGCTGCAGCTCGCCGAACCCTCCGCCGTGGAGCAGCTCGACGTGGATGACGGAGTTGGCCGGCGCGTCCAGCCGGTACCAGTCGGAGTCGGGTCCGCAGATCCAGCCGGCTGCGCTGCCCTCGATGGCCCGCGCGGCCTCCGGGCCGTCGTCATCCTCACCGAGATCGTCCACGCAGGCGGGCAGGTCGACGTCGAGGGAGTACTCGTTCGAGCCGCCCCGGCGCGAGGTGACCTGCAGGTAGCGGAAGCCTCCGGAGGGCATGCTGCCGGGCAGGACCGCGCGCTCCTTGTTGGGCGGCCCCGCGCCGCGCGCCAGCAGCTGGCCGGCCTCGTCCCAGATCGCCAGGTCCAGCTCGTCGAACGGAGCGAGATACTTCATGGTCGCCTGCAGGCCGCGGCCGGGCGGCACCTTCACGCGGTACCAGTCCTCGCCCTCCTGGCAGAGGGTCAGCCGCGTGTAGTTGGCCTCGGCCAGCCAGTTGCGCTGGTACTGATCGGCCTGCTCGAGGGACTCGTTGGGCTCCCGGGCGTCCTCGATGCATCCGCCGCCGAAGACGCAGACACCCGCCACGGTGTCGCAGCGCCTGCCCGACAGGCAGTCGACGTGCTCGACGCAGGGAGTCGGCTCTCCGCAGACGTCGGCCCGGGCGTCATCGTCCCACGCGCAGGTGCGCCCCTGGGGGCAGTCGATGTCGCCGGTGCAGTACACGCGATGCCCGCTGCCTGCGTCACAGCGGCGGGCGCCCCAGCGGGTGATGTCGCAATCCCGGTCGTCGCGGCACTCGGCCGGCTCGACGCACACGTGCAGCGTGGAGTGGCACACCCGGCGTCCGGTGCACGGCCGCTCCGGGCCGCACTCGGACTCTGGCGGCGGGCCGCAGATCGAGTCTGTGCACTCCTGCTCGCCAGAGCAGTCTGCGTGGGTCACGCACGGGTCTGCGCAGCGAGAGGCGATGCACAGCCGATCTCCCAGGCAGTGGCTGATCCGATCGCACTCCTCGGGCTCGACGCACGCCCCGTCGCGGCACACGCCCCGTTCGCAGTCGGGTCGGGCGGCGCGGCTGCCGCACTCTGGCAGCGTCGCGGGGACCGGAAGATCGGGTCCCTCCCGTTCGCCCTCCTCCCCGCCCGCTGCGTCGCCCGGATCGTCGGGGGCGGGGGTGCCGTCGCCGCCGCCCTCGCCCTCTCCTTCGGCGTCGTTGGGCGGGTCTACGTCCTGCGACGGATTGCTGTCCGAGGCGCAGCCGGCGAGGAGTGCCGTCAGCGAGAGGCCGACAAGGCGCCCGGAACGCCTCGAAGCCCTCATCCGCCCTCAGGTCCCGGCGTCACAAAGACCGCAAAGGCCCGCAGGATCCCTTCGTCGCCGGGCGACAGATCGCGCACCATCAGGGTCCAGCGCCCCTGGAACGGGTCGCCGATGAACCGCTCCAGACCGCCTGGCCCGTCCGGCCGGCGCTCCACGCCGTAGACGGTGCGCGGGGTGTCCGACGTCTGGTTGTGCAGCCGCACGCGCACATCGGACGGGCCGACAAGCTCGACGATCAAGTCGGCGGGGGAGGGGTGATCGATGTCCACCTGCACCGCCAGCTCG
>MPMF02063757.1_pt1 | contig 14443 bp, 18 predicted proteins | sample 1617271 | NCBI WGS metagenome assembly MPMF02 (sample SAMN05944812, study PRJNA350692) | marine metagenome | biome: marine; feature: ODZ; material: water; isolation source: 120 m water sample prefiltered with 30 um filter, filtered on to 0.2 um... | place: Pacific Ocean | collected 2012-04-09... | reverse complement strand
TGGAAGCCTCCCAGACCGGCCATCTGGTCTTCGGCACCCTGCACACCAATTCAGCGGTGAAAACCGTGGAACGGGTTCTGGGGATGTATCCACCTGAAGAGCAGGAAAGTGTGAGGCGTTCCCTTTCCGAATCACTGCTGGGGATTATCGCCCAGGGATTGCTGCGCACGACTGATAACAAAAGGACCGCCTTTCATGACATCCTCATCAACACCGATGCTTGCAAGGACTACATCCAGCGAGGAGCCCTTGATGAGGTGGAGGAGATCATGGAGAAGAGTGGGTTTGATGGCATGGTGACCGCCAATCAGTCACTTCTAGCCCTGGTCGAACAGGGCAAGGTTGAGCCAGAACAAGCTTTATCCGTGAGTCTCAAGCCCAATGAACTAGCCCAAAGCATTCGTGGGCGGAATTGAACCACACCTAATTCAGCCAGGCTCTGCAGTCAGCAGGCATCACTAGACGGAACAACAACAACACGCTGATCCCAATAATCAATCCCGCCATTGCCATACGACCATTCCAGATCTCGGCCTGTGGAGTGAACCCTCGTCGCCAGGCGTTTAGCTCTTCACTACTGACAGGTTCCGCAGAGGTGTTGGAATCAAGTGGAGACTCAGAAGCCATCGCTGCACAGCAGACAAGGTCAAGCTAATTCGCTTCTTCAAAATGGGGGAGGTGAATGGTACAAATCCTCGGCTTTGTCCAATGGCCATCGGGCTGCCACTCCCAACTCAAAAGAGCTGCCACCAACCCCAGACACCAAGCGCTGCAGGGCCGCTGCTCCAATCATGGCGGCATTATCCGTGCAGTATCCAAGCGGTGCCGTATGCACTTCAATCCCCTGTTCTTGTCCACGTTTTCTCATCAGTTCTCTTAGGCGGCGGTTAGCGGCGACTCCTCCAACCATCACCACAGTTGTTAGGCCCTGATCATTGGCGCAGAGCAAGCTGCGCTCGACCAACACATCTGCAACCACTTGCTCAAAACTTGCAGCAAGATCTGCGCGGGGCAGATCTTCACCAGCCTCTGAAAGAGCCTGAACCAGGCGCAGCATGGCGGTCTTCAATCCGCTGAAAGAGAAATCGTAGGGATGAAATCCACCACCAGGCTTAGAGACCCGTCCTTTTGGCAAAGAAAATCTGCCAGAGTCGCCAGACGCAGCCAGCGCCTGAATAGCGGGGCCACCTGGATAAGCCAAGCCGAGCAAACGCCCGACTTTGTCAAAGGCCTCTCCAGCCGCATCATCATGGCTACGTCCAAGACGCAGCATCACACCCTCTGCTCCGACCCGAATCAACTCAGTGTGTCCCCCGCTCACGAGCAGCACCAGATAAGGAGGGCGTGGAGGATGCTCCGCCAAGCGCACTGAAGCCAAATGCCCCTCCAGGTGATGGATGCCAAAAAAAGGCAGTGCATGGAGAGCAGCCAAAGATCGGCCTGTCACCGATCCCACCATCAGTGCTCCTACCAAGCCAGGGGCCACCGTTGCCGCCACAGCATCAAAGCGAGCCATCGACTGTCCCGCCTCCTTTAAAACCTCTTCTACAAGATGAGGCAGAGCCTCCACATGCAAGCGAGAGGCAACTTCAGGTACCACGCCTCCCCACTGAGCATGTTTCTCAACCTGAGAAGCAATTCGGCTAGCCATAACCTGCAAACGCCCGTCATTTAGACGTAGGACTGCTGCAGCCGACTCGTCACAACTTGTTTCGAGGGCCAGCACCGTGGGCATGGTTGTGGGAAGCCTCATTTACATTTTACTTGTGACATCCTGCCGTTCCGGAGCAGGTCTTACAGGAATAGAAACCGATGCGTCGTCTCTTCGCCGTTGTGCTCTCGGCTCTGCTGGTTCTCGGCTTTGCACCCGTTGCTAAAGCTGACATAGCTGGCCTAACCCCTTGCGCTGAGAATGCCCGTTTTCAGCAGCGCGCCAGTGCTGCAGACACTCCACAGGCCATTGCCCGCTTTGACCGCTACAGCAAATCCTTGTGCGGTGATGACGGACTCCCACACGCTCTCATCCCTGCGCCAACTGAGCCGTTTGCGATGTCCTTTATTCGCGGACATGAAGGCGAAATCATGATTCCAGGTGTAATCCACCTTTATATCCTTGGAATTATTGGCTGGGCTGGTCGTTCTTATCTCCAGGCCATCAAAGCCAAAGGCCACAAAGAAGCCTTAGACAATGAGATCCATCTTGATATAACCCTGGCTTTCAATTGCATGATGAGAGCTTCTGCCTGGCCATGGCTCGCTCATATTGAAGGCCAAAATGGCAGTCTCCGTGAGAGCGACGACAAGATCACAGTTTCGCCTCGCTGAGCAATATTCTCCTCTTAACAAAACAACCCTCTTCCCCCTTTATCAAGATGAGAAAATTCTTCGAAAGCTGGCCAATGGCTGCCGTTCTATGGGTATGGCTCACGGCAGGAATCATTGTTGAATTCAACCGCTACTACCCAGACCTTCTCTTCCACCCAATGAGCTTCTAAAGAGCTGAACTTCATCAGCAAATACTTAAGCTGCTCATTAGCTGTCTGATTAAGGCAACTTCAAAAGGCCCCCTAAAGGGGGCTTTTTTATTGGCCTATGTTGTCAAATAACGCTTTAAAGTCAGAAAAGTATTCGCATCAAGAGCTAAGACGCATCAAAGACTCCAGCTCAATCACAGCAATCTGCAGGTCGTCATTAATCACCACAGCATCAAACTCCTGCTGAGCCATCAGTTCCTCCCTCGCCCTGGCTAAACGTCGCTGAATTGCCTCTTCAGGATCAGTGGCGCGTCCGCGAATGCGTCGTTCAAGCTCCTCAAAACTGGGCGGCGCCAAAAAAATCTGAAAAGCTTCAGGGAAACTGCGCCGCACCTGTCGGGCCCCTTCCAGTTCAATTTCAAGCAAAACCGGCCGGCCTAATGAAAGCTGCTGCTCAACAGGTTGGCGTGGGGTGCCATAGCGATTGCCTGCAAATTCAGCCCATTCAAGACAACCGCCAGTTTGAACCAGTTCTGCAAAGCGATCACGATTCAAGAAGAAGTAATGATCACCCTCAATCTCGCCTTGCCTAGCTTCACGCGTTGTCGCCGAAATAGACAGCCAGATCTCTGGATGGAGCTCTAGGAGTTGCTTCACCAACGAACCCTTGCCAACCCCACTGGGCCCAGTAATCACCGTGAGCTTTCCTTCAGCGGCGGATGGAGCCATTGATTGCATTGCATTGCATTGAATCGGATCGCAGAGTAGGAAGGCTGCTTGCAATCCAGGTCCCGACTGAATCGATGGCCCCTGCTGCCCTCCAGGTAATGGACCTCTCAAGCTTGCGCGCTGTACTTAGCGAGCTCCGCAAGGAGGTGCTGCCAAGCCGCTTCGAAAAGGTCCAACAACCAGAACCTCATACCCTCCAGCTCGGGCTGCGCACACTCAAAGGTCTTGTGTGGCTGGAACTCAGCTGGCGTGCTGATTGTCCGCGACTGGTCAAGATCACCCCTCCTCCCCGCCTAGGCAGCGGCAGCACTTTGGCCCAGCAGATTCAACATGGCCTGCGACAGATGGCGCTCATTGAACTGAAACAGAAAGGATTTGATCGCGTGGTGGAGTGCGGCCTCGCCCACCGCCCCGGCGAACCTATCGAGCGCACTCTGGTGCTGGAACTGATGGGACGCCACAGCAACCTGCTTCTCCTTGATCGTCAACGCCAGGTGATCACCCTTGGACGCCAGGTACGCAACCATCAATCAAGAGTGAGACCAATCGGAACTGCAGACATCTATGTAGCTCCACCGCCGATGCAAGGCAGAGAACCAAGCTCAAAGGAATCCCTAACACGCTGGAAAGACATTCTCTGCCTTGTGCCAACCAAGCTACGTAGCGCTCTGCAGCAGTGTTACCAAGGCATCAGTCCTGCACTCGCTTTGCAGCTGGTTGACGACGATGCAAAAAAAGCACATGCCCTGCTGGAGCTTTCAGTGCTGGAGATCACCGACGAGCAATGGCAACAGATGTACCACCGCTGGAGTCGATGGCTGGACTGCCTTGAGAAAGAGCGCTTCACGATGAGGTTTGACGGTCCAAGCAGCTACCGCGTCTGGGACTGTGACAACTCAACCTCCTCCTCCTGCTTCAGTGATGGGCTCAGCCTCACTCTCGGGAGTTATTACCGAAAGCATCTTGAAACCCAGTCTCTCAATCAACTAGCCGAAGACCTCCAGAAAAGACTTCGTCAGTGGCGACAACGAGAGGAGCAGGCCCTTGGCGAACAACAGGGTCGACTCAACGAAACCAGTCAAAGCAATTCTCTTCAACAACAAGCCGACGCCATGCTTTGCCTGCCTTCGCCGAGCAAGGATCTGATCAACCAAACCCAAAAGCTCTACCGAAAAGCTCAAAAATTCCGCCGCTCAGTGCCCGTGCTGAAAAAACGGATTGAACATCACCAGCAAAGGTTGCAGCTGATCCAAGGCAGTGAAATGTTTCTGGAAGATCTGCTTGGAACCAGCTGGGAAGGACGGCGAGAACGGTCGATAAGGCTGCAGGAGTTGCGGCAGGAGCTGGACGAGTTGCTGATCTCTCAATCCCGCAATCGCCAGAAGCGGGGCCGTCGCAATCAACAACCCCCAAGCCCCCTCGAACTGACCAGTCCTGGTGGACTCGTCGTCCAGGTTGGTCGCAACCACCGCCAAAACGATTGGATCAGCCTTCGTCAAGCCCGCCCTGGTGATCTTTGGTTTCATGCCCAGGAATGTCCAGGCAGTCATGTCGTTCTCAAGGCCTCCAATGGCCATGCTGAGGAGGCCGACCTGCAACTAGCTGCAGACCTGGCCGCCCACTTCAGTCGAGCTAGAGGCAATCAACGCGTACCCGTGGTGATGGTGCCCACAAGCAACCTGCAGCGAATCCCAGGAGCAGGCCCAGGAACCGTGCGATACCGAGACGGAAACCTTTGCTGGGCTGAACCAGATCGAGGGCTTCAACACCTCTCTGCCTAAGAACTCTTAGTCTGATGAAAACCAAGCGGCGCCTGTTCTGACCAGTCCCGATCAGCCCACAGGTTCGGTTCTTCCACCCCCTGCCCCGATTCACGTCGAGCAGGGAATCAAGCACACCGAACCACCCCACGACGTGGAAATGCCTCTGGTTGATCACCTGGAGGAATTACGGCAACGGGTGCTGCGCAGTCTGCTTTCTGTTGTTTTAGCGGCAGGCGCCTGCCTGCTCATGGTGAAGCCGCTCGTACGGCTGTTGGAAGCTCCGGCTGGATCCATTCACTTTCTTCAGCTGGCCCCAGGAGAGTTTCTATTCGTCTCAATCAAGGTGGCAGGCTACGCAGGCTTAACACTTGCACTGCCCTATGTGCTCTACCAAGGGCTTGGATTTGTATTGCCTGGCCTCACTAAACGGGAACGACGTCTGATCGCTCCAGCAGTAGCTGGATCAGCGATCTTGTTTCTAGCCGGCCTTGCCTTCGCCTGGTGGGCCCTAGCACCAGCAGCTCTGAAGTTTCTGGTGAGTTATGGCGCCGATGTAGTCGAACCACTTTGGTCAATTGAGCGGTATCTCGACTTTGTGCTTCTGCTGATGCTGGCTACCGGCCTGGCCTTTCAGCTACCTGTGCTCCAGTTGATATTAGGAATTCTGGGGTTGTTGCACTGGCAACCAATGTTGAGTGCCTGGCGATGGGTCGTGCTTGGTGCCGCCTTGGCTGGAGCTGTATTGACCCCATCCACTGATCCAATCACAATGCTTCTGCTGGCTGGAGCCATTACAGCCCTTTTCCTGATTGGAGTAGGCCTCGTGGCCCTAACTGATCAATTCAGGCCAGACATGCCTCCAAGCGACAGCGACCAGCCTCCTCCAGCCACAAATTGAGAACCTTGGCCTTTAAGTTGTGCGAGCCAGCAATTCCCAGACCACATCTACCAAGCCCAGTCGAATGAACGCCTAAAGCGCCTCGCCGAGATGATTGCGAAAAGCCTGTTCATCCAGAACATAAAGATTGCTGCTCAAATACGCCCAGATCACCTGCAAGTACAGACTCTGGCGGCACACCACCAAGCGCATGTCTTAGGAAGCTTGCCGGCAATCCCTTAAGCAAGCAATTCCTTCTTTTAACTCTAGAGACAACAGAGCATCGTCAAGGATTAGCTAAAGCACAGAATGATGCGACGATTGCACTGAAAAGCCCAGTCTTTGCAAAGCGTGACGGGCCCTTCACAGTCCATAATGGTCTCCATTCTGCGCAGATCGAACATCCGTCATGACACAAATGACCTCGAGTGATGTGCCCGGGATGGGTCGTCGGCAGTTCATGAACCTGCTCACTTTCGGGTCAGTGACTGGCGTTGCGCTTGGATCCCTCTATCCAGTGGTGAAGTACTTCATTCCACCTCGTGCCTCCGGGAGCGGAGGTGGCACGAGCGCCAAGGATGAACTTGGCAATTCGGTCACAGCAAGCGGCTGGCTTGCTAACCATTCAGATGGTGACCGCAGCCTTGTCCAAGGGCTGAAAGGTGATCCCACCTACCTCATTGTTGAAGGTGATGACGCCATTGGCAGTTACGGAATCAACGCGATCTGCACCCACCTTGGCTGCGTGGTGCCTTGGAACAGCGGGGTCAATAAATTCGTCTGCCCTTGTCATGGCAGCCAATACAACTCCACTGGAAAGGTCGTAAGGGGGCCGGCACCCCTCTCTCTCGCATTGGCCAACATCGCTGTCGAGAACGACAACGTCTTTGTAAGCCAATGGACCGAGACAGACTTCCGCACGGGTGAGAAGCCCTGGTGGACCTGAATCTGACAACCAAACGCACCATCGTCGTTCCAGCTCTCCTATCCCCTCGCATCATGCGTCGCCTCATCCCCATCCTTCTCGGCTCACTGGTTCTTAGTTTGTCGATTCTTGTTGCTCCAGCTGCCAGCTGGGCCTATCCCTTCTGGGCTCAACAGAACTACGACAACCCCCGAGAAGCTACTGGCAAGATCGTCTGTGCGAACTGTCATCTGGCCCAAAAAACCACTCAGGCAGAAGTACCTCAATCAGTACTACCCGACAGCGTCTTCAAAGCAGTGGTGAAAATCCCCTACAAGAAAGACACGACAGAGATCAGCTCCGATGGCAGTGATGTGCCCCTCCAGGTGGGTGCCGTTGTAATGCTTCCTGATGGATTCAAACTGGCCCCACAGGATCGCTGGAGCGAAGAGATAAAAGAAGAAACCAAAGGAGTCTTCTTCACTCAATACAGCGATGAAAAGGACAATATCCTCCTTGTTGGACCGCTTCCAGGTGACAACAACAAAGAAATTGTTTTCCCAATACTTTCACCTGATCCTGCGACTGACAGCAGTATTCAATTCGGTAAATATTCCATCCACGTTGGAGGCAACCGTGGACGAGGCCAAATATTACCTACTGGTGAAAAAACCAATAACAACGCTTTCACAGCAACTGAAGCTGGCACGATTACATCTATTAAGGCTGGTAAAAATGGGGAAAGCGACATCAAGCTCAAAACTGACAGCGGAAAAGTTATCACTGAAACCATTCCAGCTGGTCCAAGCCTGCTGGTAAAAGTAGATGACAAAGTAGAGGCTGGCGCCCCCTTAACTAGCGACCCAAATAGTGGTGGCTTCGGACAACTCGATACCGAGGTTGTCCTTCAGAATCCAGTTCGAATCTATGGACTCTTGGCATTCTTTGTAGCAGTTTCTCTCGCTCAGATCTTACTTGTATTGAAGAAGAAGCAAGTCGAAAAGGTTCAGGCTGCTGAGGGGATCTGATACCCATTCATCTCAACTCAATGGACGCATTCATCGCGACCTTTACTTCTCCAGGGCCCGAGCTCTTTCAGCTCGGGCCCTTTGCCTTGCGTTGGTATGGATTGCTGATTGCCATCGCCGTACTGATCGGCCTCAATCTGTCCAGCAGGCTGGCCCGTAAACGAGGCCTTGAGCAGGGCTTGATCAGTGATCTGCTGCCCATTCTCGTATTAACTGCCGTTGTTGGAGCACGCATCTACTACGTCGCCTTTGAGTGGAGGAACTACAGCGGAGACAATTTCTGGAGTTCGATCAATATCTTTGGACTCGCCATACCAATCCCAAGTGCCGTGGAAATTTGGGGTGGAGGAATCGCTATTCATGGGGCACTGCTTGCTGGCACCCTTGCAGTGTTGATCTTCTGCCGTTGGCGTCGCCAAGCCTTCTGGGATGTTCTTGATGTGCTTGTCCCATCCATTGCCCTTGGTCAGGCAATCGGACGCTGGGGAAATTTTTTCAATTCAGAAGCATTCGGGGTGCCCACAGATCTTCCTTGGAAGTTATTCATCCCTTCCGAAGTCAATGGGGTCGAAGGTTTTATGAATGAACAGTATGTTCACCCTACATTCCTCTACGAATCAATTTGGAATCTTCTAGTCTTCACACTGCTAATTGTTCTTTTTCAACGCAGCAACAAAGGGCTACTGAAGCTTCCCGCCGGTGCGTTGAGCTGCATCTACCTGATCACTTACAGCCTCGGCAGAGTCTGGATCGAAGCACTTCGAACTGATCCCCTCTGCCTAGGCGCCTTACCACCTTCCTGTGAAGGGGGCCTGCGTATTGCCCAGCTGATGAGTTTGGCGATGATGGCAGTTGGAGGTTTTGGCCTCTGGTGGCTCTATGGTCGCAAACGAAAGCTACCCGACCCTGGTAGGCCTAGGTCATTCGCTTGATGAGCAGAATCTCCATCGTTGGTGCAGGTCCAGGCGCGACTGATCTGCTAACCCTGCGTGCCGCAGAACATCTCAAGCAGGCTGAGGTCCTTGTATGGACCGATTCACTGGTTTCACCAGATATTGCAGCATTAGCACCTGAATCCTGTGAACGAATCCGCACCAGCTCAATGACCCTTGAGGAAGTTCTTCCGCTTCTGGTGAATAGGGCGCAAGCAGGCAAGCGGGTGGTCCGTCTTCACGACGGAGACCCCTGCCTTTATGGGGCCCTGTCGGAACAGATCTGTGGCCTTGCTGACGAGGGTATTGAAGTAGAGGTTGTGCCGGGTCTGAGTGCTTACCAAGCGACGGCCGCAGCCCTAAAAACTGAGCTCACCATCCCTGGCCTTGTCCAAACCATTGTTCTCAGCAGAGCAGGAGGACGCACCGGTGTTCCCGAGCGCGAAAACCTCCAACATCTGGCATCACTTGGAGCCTCTCTATGCCTCTACCTCAGTGCACGCCATGTGGAGGAAGTACAAGCCACACTGCTGCAGCACTATTCAGCTGAAACACCAGTAGCTATCGGCTACAGGGTGAGCTGGCCCGATCAATGGTTAAGCGTGGTGCCCTTGAAGCAAATGGCTACTACCTCCCGTGAACACGAGCTGATTCGCACCACCCTTTATGTCGTCAGTCCGGCCCTAGCCGCAGGACGCCAACGTTCGAAGCTGTATTCTCCAGACCACAAGCATCTCTTTCGCCAAAAGGGCTAAAGAGAGTGTTTTAAAATCCAGTAGTGCGGGCGATTAGCACAGTGGTAGCGCACTTCCTTCACACGGAAGGGGTCGTGGGTTCGAATCCCGCATCGCCCATACGTTTTAATGCCAAGCATTTGCTTGATCTGCTCATCATCAAAACCAGTTGATCCCATATACATGGGAACAAATGATGCCTGACAAGCTCAGTGCTTCCAACTAAGGTCAAATGCATGCAGGTCAACACTCCTCTTCCTTAATGCCGGAGCACCCTCAGGACTTCTTGAGTGACCAATCCCACTCAGAGCAAATCTCCACACCATTGATTCAAGTTGGCGCGTTGCTTAGAGAAGCCCGCGAAAAACGGGGGTTTTCAATAGCAGAAATCGCGGGAAGTCTTCGAATAGGCAAAGAGCAACTAATAGCCCTGGAGAATGGAAACAAAGACCTACTACCTGAGCCGGTTTTCATCAGAGCCATGGTGCGCCGGGTCGCCGAGCGACTCAACCTCGATGCGACTGCCCTTGTGCAGCAAATTCAGGTCATCATTCCCTCAAGCGCCGAAGCCCTACGCAAATCAAAGAGCAAAGCGTCTCGTCCAAACCTAAAAGTGATACCTGCATTGGCCTTTTTGGGAGGATTGATTGGATTGACTGCAGCAGGACTAGCCATCACCTATTACAGCAACCCCACCACCTTTACCCGCATCCAAAGAAGCATCAACAACGCAATCATTTCAATCAACAACAACGCCGAAGGCATGATCTTTGGGTCTTCAACTCGTTCAAATGATGTAAAAAATGAGCCTAAGGAAACCGAGCTAATCTCTCAGCCTGCAGTTGCAACACCTAGCCAAAATTTGCCATCAACATCTCCATCAGGGCTAAAAAAACCAACTAAGAATAATCAACCAGCTTCAACTGAACAGCCAAAAACCCAGACAGATACAAACCCCCAACAGTGAAGCTGAGATTGTTTTTGAAGGCACCCTTAGCGAGCCGCTCAGCTATCCACAAAAGGAAGACCTAGAAATCTATGCAGGGCATCCTGATCTGATTCATGTAACTCATAATCGAAAACCGCCTACTGCTCTGGGCACAATCAGAAAGATCCGCTGGCATCAATTAACCAACAACAACAACCCAATGCTGAACTAAGTTCATTCCTTAACGACAACTTTCATGGTTACACCGCTTGCTTCTTTCACAACCGAAGCACAGCTCTTCAAGCTCCATTGTTCAAGGCTGAGGTTCTGATTCAATCGTTCCGGCACTAGTTCAAAGACAACCTGATCATCAGCAGCAGACTCCACTCTGATTGCAGCCACCACTGGCTCAGGACGACGATCAATGGCTGCTGCTAATCGCAGCAACAAGGCCATCTCGGCAACGAGACGACGATGCTCCCGGGTGGCTAAAGCCTGCCATTCCAGATGACGCTTCTTGGGAAGACTGCGGCGGTGATAACGCGCAATAGCCGCAACCATCAAATGCTCCGCTTCCGAATAGCCGAGCAACTCGCCATGACGAATGAGATACCAGGAATGCTTGTGATAAGCACTCAGATTGATGTGCTGACCACAGGCATGCAACATCGCCGATGCCCAAAGCAGATCCCGACCACCTCCATCGTCTTGATGAAGAACACCATGTGTGTGGTCGTAAAGGCTGAGTGCATGGCTGGCTACACGCTCAGCACGACGGTGATTAACTGCAAAACGCTGCACCTGATGAATCACGGTGCGCTGACGAATACTGCTCTGAAAACTAAAGCGATCCTCCAGTAGGCCATGTCGCAGCATCCAGTCAACGATCAAACCCTCCCTCAGAGCCCTTTCACTCAGCACCAGCTCATCAGCAGCGAGCATCTGCATGGCGGTTTGAAGAATCAACGCACCCGGAACGATGATTTCGGCACGGCGATCATTAATCGGCGTCTGGATGCGACGCTGCTCAGGCGTCATCGCTATCAGCTTTTCAACCAAGCCATCAAGCCGCTGCCGTGACAATCGATAGCCATGCAATCTCAACGGAGGGCGATCGTCTTCGCTAGCCAACAAAGCACCGATGGCCATGGCAGTTCCACTGGTGGCAACCATCACGGGGCTCTCCCCAGGCTTGATGCGACGGCAGACCTTATCAACAGCTGGCTCTAAAGAACCCTGAATAAATGTCTGCAAAAAGGAACGCCGATGAGGGGGGATTGGTTCATGCTTGACAAAGTCCCTCTGCAGCCTCACCGCACCAACCCGCGTGCTTGTCAGAGCCCGAGCATCGCGACCATCCGCGAGGATGAGCTCAGTGGAACCGCCACCGATATCGAGCAAAAGATGGGGACACTCCCCAAAAGGCATGCCAGACAAAACACCCAGATAGATCAGTCGTGCTTCCTCAGCACCGCTCAACAGATCCACCTCAAGGCCAAGCTGATCCTGAATCCGTTGCAAAAAATCCCGCCCATTTGAAGCTTCACGTACTGCGCTGGTGGCCGACGCAACCACCTGCTCCACCTGATGGCTGGCGGCTAACTCCTTAAAACGTTTGAGTGTTTCAAATACCCGCTCCATAGCAAGACCCGTGAGCTCTCCAGAATCAGGGTCACGCTCACCCAGTCTTGTGGTTGATTTCTCTGCAAGATCAACGCTGAAGGTGTGCAGAGAAGGATCAACCGACGCCACCAAGAGATGGGTGGAATTGGTTCCAATATCAATCGCGGCAACGTTGCGGAGCTCTCGCTCAGAACGGAGCTGACCAGCACTGACGTAACTGGCCTCCTCCCGCTCGACATCAACCACACCGAAAGGCAATGGCTCGACACCTGGCATGAAGTACAGGAGCCTGGAACGAGACCACTTTGCCATCAGCCAACGATGTCTGGAGGTCCCTCCCTAGGGTTCTTCAAACCCAGAAACCCGTGACCAGCAGATCCGTCTCTAATGGCTTAAGGCAATGGCTAGAGCTGCTGCGATGGCACAAACCCAGTGGTCGGCTCATCCTTCTCGTGCCAGCAGGTTGGAGCCTTTGGCTCACTCCTGACGCACCTCCTTTAGCAGGGCTTGTGAGTCTGATCGTCGTTGGAGGTCTGATGGTGAGCGGCGCCGGTTGCATTGCCAATGATCTCTGGGATCGACGCATTGATCGCCAGGTGGAGCGCACCAGGAAACGGCCACTAGCGAAGGGCAGCATTCGAATTTCCACTGCTGTGGGCTTATTGATTGTGTTGTTGATGCTCAGTCTTTTGGTCGTGGTCTCCCTGCCAACGCCAAGCCGGGGCCTATGCCTTGCTCTAGCCATCCTGGCCTTGCCACCGATCCTGCTCTACCCCTCCGCCAAGCGCTGGTTTGCCTATCCACAAGCGGTGCTTGCACTCTGCTGGGGGTTTGCCGTACTGATCCCCTGGGCAGCAAGCCAGGCCAATCTCAACGGAGGCTGGCCACTACTGGGCTGCTGGTTGGCCACTCTGATGTGGACGTTCGGCTTTGACACCGTTTACGCCATGGCGGATCGTCGTGACGACGCCAACCTGGCCTTGAAAAGCAGTGCTTTGAGCTTGGGGAGCCATGCACTTAAAACTGTCGCGTTTAGTTATGCACTGGCCTGCACCTTTTTGGCTAGTGCAGCAATGAGCGCAGGAGTGGGCTGGGCCTTTTGGCCCTTCTGGCTCATCGCCAGCATCGGAATGCAAAAGGAAACGTGGGCCCTGCGAGGTTCCAATCAACCAATGACAACCTACGGGCAGCACTTTCAGCATCAAGTTCTGCTAGGCGCGATGTTGCTGCTCGGCTTAATCGTGGGGCGCATCAGCTAAGTCATGGTGCAGCTCCGATCTGACCTCCTCACACCAGCGCTTCAACGTGGCGACGAGGTGATCACAGTGGCTGCGAGTTCAGCGCTGGAGGATGAGCAATCACTGCTCGAAGGCCTCAAAGTCCTTGAAGAATGGGGATTAGTCTGCCGGTCTCAGCAAGTGAGTGAACGCCGCTGGGGCTACCTGGCGGGTGATGATGCCAGCCGCCAGGCCGACCTCAATCCTCACCCTCCTGCTGCTCTGCTGGCTTGTGCTCGTGGCGGCTGGGGAGCTGCACGTTTACTGGAACAAAACCAAACCTGGCAACCAGGCTGGCTAATGGGGTTTTCAGATGTCACCGCCCTGCTCTGGGCACGCTTGACGGCCGGGTTCGACGGCTGCGTGCATGGCCCCTTACTCACCACACTTGCCAAGGAACCCGCCTGGAGCAAAGCCCGGCTGCATGATCTCCTCTTCGGCAAACACATCCCAGACCTTGAAGGGCAGCCCTGGATGGGTGGAGTGGCTAGCGGGCCATTAGTGGTCGCCAATCTCACTGTGGCCTCCCATTTGCTGGGGAGTAGCCATACACCAGATCTAAATGGCGCAATCTTGATACTGGAAGATGTTGAAGAAGCGCCCTATCGCATCGACCGCATGCTGACCCACTGGCGCCTCGCAGGCCTACTACAAAGACTGGCCGGCCTCGGATTCGGCAGCTTCGAGAGGTGTGAAGCACCTGAACAGATACCTAGGGATCAAACCTTCCAGCTTGAGGAAGTCCTCAAAGAACGCAGTGCTGATCTTGGGATCCCTGTCGTAGGGAAGCTCCCAGTTGGTCATTGCTGCGGCAATGCTGCCTTACCACTGGGACGACAAGCCCAGCTTGATGGAAACCATGGCCGACTAATGCTTCTGCGCTGATTTTAAGTATTTCGATGCTCAATTTCAAAATATAGACTACTTCTATGGAACTCAAATCCGAGGGACAGCCATTAAGTTCTGCCCCTCTCGAAGGATTTTGCATTTCCCAGTTACTAACTGGCCCCTTATTGCGCAAGATTTACAATATGCACCGGGACTTTGAACCTTGATATCTAAATACAGATCCAATATATCCCTGGACATTTGATTGCCTTGATAACTCCTATCGAGACAAATATCCTTGCATTTGTGCTCATAATCTTTCCTTGATTCAATATAACTCAAATTA
>MPMF02235540.1_pt1 | contig 14458 bp, 14 predicted proteins | sample 1617271 | NCBI WGS metagenome assembly MPMF02 (sample SAMN05944812, study PRJNA350692) | marine metagenome | biome: marine; feature: ODZ; material: water; isolation source: 120 m water sample prefiltered with 30 um filter, filtered on to 0.2 um... | place: Pacific Ocean | collected 2012-04-09... | reverse complement strand
GCGCCATCGGGTGGCTGGAGGTCGAGCGACTGATGCGGCCGCGCCGCGTTGTAGAAGTCGATGTACTCCCGGAGCAAGCGGCGGCAATGCCGTTCGTTCAAGACGATGGCGTGGTCCAGGCATTCCCGACGGATCGTCCCGCAAGCAGGTTCAACGGATCGAATTTTGACGCCGCACACCGGCCAAGCCCTTAGCTTCCGCTCCATTGAGGTGGACGTTTCTCCGCGAAGGCCCGTGGCCCCTCGCGGAAGTCCTCGCTAGCGAACAGCGCCTTCATCGCTGGGTACTCGCGTTCCGATTCCATGGCGACGCGCAGCTGGGGCTCGTTCATCGCGTGGATTGCCACCTGCTTCGATGCGCGGATGGAGAGCGGGCTGCACTCCAGGATCTCGTGCGCCCAGCGCCCCGCGACCTGCATCAGTTCGGCCCGCGGCGCAACCTCCGCGACGAAACCCATCTCCATGCCTTCCGCGGCGGAGACTCGCTTCCCGGTCAGAATCAGCGGGAGAGCCTGCGCCAGGCCGATCTTCCGGGGAAGGCGGTGCAGCCCTCCGGCCAGCGCGGCAAGCCCCACTCGCGGTTCGGGCAAGGCGAACACCGCGTTCTCGCTGGCCACAATGATGTCGCAGGCCAGCGCGATCTCAAAGCCGCCGCCCATGGCGACTCCGTTCACCGCCGCGATGATCGGCTTGACGGATTCGAACCGCGACGTGAGCCCACCGAAGCCGGAAGGCGGAAATCCGAGACCTCCGCCGCCAGCGGCGGTAGCCTTCAGGTCGTTGCCGGCCGAGAAGGCCCGGTCGCCAGCGCCCGTGACGATCGCGATCCAAAGATCGGGGTCGGCATCGAACTCGTTGAAGATCGCGTCCAGCTCATGGTTGGCCGCCGCGTGCAGGGCGTTCATCACTTCGGGCCGATTAATCGTGACGGTGAGAATTCGATCGTCTGTCTCGACCGTGGCGAACTCATGCTCAGACATGGAAACCTCCTAGGAGATGGCCGAGATGCCGAGCAGCTTGCGCGCAATGACCAGCTTCTGAATCTCGGTGGTGCCGTCTGGGATCGTGAGGGAACGAGCGTCGCGGAAGTACCGCTCCAAGGGGAAGTCCTCCATGAGCCCGACCGCGCCGTGGACTTCGATGGCCTTCGATGTCACGCGGATGGCCATGTCCGTGGCGTAGGCCTTGGCGGCCGACGACTGCCAGATGGCGTCCTCACCCTTGTCTTGCAGATCCATGGCTTTGTAGGTGAGATACCGCGCCGCTTCGGTCTCCATGGCCATCTCCGCGATCATCTCTTGGACCAGTTGGAACTTCCCGATGGGCCGGCCGAACTGGCGGCGCTCCTGTGCGTACTTGATGGAGGCGTCGAGGGCAGCCTGAGCGATGCCGACGCTCATGATGGCGAGCAACGTGCGCGGCTGGTCGAAGTGCCAGACTCGCTTCTTCTCTCCGGCGTCCGTCTGCTTCACGGTGCGCGGATCGACGAGATGTTGGCGGGGGACGCGCACGTCATCGAACAGCAACTCGCCGTTGGGCCAGGCGCGCAGGCCCAACAGGGCGTTGTGGCGCACGGTCTCAAAGCCGGATTGCTCCCGATCAACGTAGAGGCGGCGAATCCCGTCCCGTCCCTGCGACTTGTCCACGGTCAGACTGAGCTGGATGTGGTCGCAGATGGGTCCGTTCGAGATCCACGTCTTGGTGCCGTTTACGATCCACTCGTCTCCGTCGAGCTGAGCATTGGTGTCCATGAGCGAGGCGTCGGAACCGTGCTCCGGTTCGCTGATTCCACCCGAACCGATGCTCTCCCCGGCCCGCACCCGATCGCGGAAGGCGCGCTGGTCGGCATCGGTCAGGAAGTGGGGCGCCTGGGAACCCCCCGCGATCCAGAGCGTGCCGCAGAGCGCCGGCCAGATTCGCGAGAGCTCCTCTTGCAGCAGGCCGTAGGTCTTGGCATCCAGGCTGGCGCCGCCGTACTCCTCGGAGAGGCGCCCGTTGTAGTAGCCAAACGGCATCAGCTGCTTGATGAACTGGATCGTCTCTTCCCGTGACAGCGGTCCCTTTGCTTCGTACTGGGCGACCTGCGGGGCGATCTCCGCTTCCAGGAAAGTCCGCACGTTCGATTTCAGCAGCGCTTGCTCTTCGGTTAGATCGAAATCCATGGTGTGCCTCGCATGAACTGCCGTCGTATACGTCGGAAGCTAGACGAGCTAGATTCGGGGAGCAATCCGTGGAAGGCCCTGTCATGCCCTGGAATTGGAAGGAAGCACATGCTGGGAAGATGCGCTCGGCGGGGGATGCGGCGTTGCTGGTCTCAAGCCGCGATCGCGTGACGTTCGCGATGGCATCGCCCATCAATACACCGGTGGCTGTCGCCAGCGCCCTTGCGGGACGGGCCTCCGAGTTGCGGGACGTAGAGATAGATGCTTCGTGGTCCGCCGCCCCGGCGATGCTGCTGCAACCGGGTAGCGAAGAGTCCTGGACGACGAGTTCAGTGTTCGCCTATACCCCGCCCGAGTCCGAGCTGCTTTCCGCGCACAGCGCACGGATCGATTTCGTGCCGATGAATCCGTCCTTCGTGGGTTCGTTGGCCGGCGCGCCATTGCGAGAGGAGTTCACCCAACGACAGACGGGCGCGGATCTGTTCGTCGTCATGGTCACGCCGCCGAACCGATCGGGATACGTCACGTTCGGTTCGAACCTGTGGCACTCGCGCACTCAGGCCCAAAACGCCCGGATCGTGGTCGCGGAGGTGAACCCCAATCTGCCGATCATCCCCGGCGGAGACAACTGGATGCACGTGGATGAGCTCGACTACTTGGTTGAGACCGTGACGCTGGAGCCAGCGGAGATCTTCAACGAAACGCCGGAGGAGGAGATCGACCCGAGTCAGGTCTGTGGCGCCTACACAGCCGAGCTGATCAACAACGGTGACACGGTGATGTTTGGCGGCGGGGCGATGCCGGCCCGAATGGCCCCGTTCCTGGAAGACAAGGAAGACCTTGGCTGCCACACGGAGGTCATTGTCCCGCTCGAGCTGATCGAGGCCGGGGTCATCACCAACAAGTGCCGGAACTTGGCGCGAGGCAAGACCTCGCTGACCGGACTGATTCCAAGAAACGACCGCGAGCAGGAGTTCATCGATGGCAACCCGTCGTTCGATCTCCGGGACATGTCCGTGAACAACAGCCCTAAATACATTGCCCAAAACGACAACCTGGTCGCGATCAACGCCCCGCTGGAGGTCACCATTTGGGGTGAGATCGGCGTCGAGCGAGTGGGCCCAAGGTACTTCCGAGGGGTCGGCGGGCAGGTGGAGTTCGTCGTTGGTGCCCTGTTGTCCGAAGGGGGCCGGTCGATCCATTCAGTCCTGTCGCGGAAGCTGCGGCCCGATGGCGAATGGGTCTCCACGATCGTGCCCCAATTCACCCCGCCGGGCGTGGCCAGCATTTCGCGGCAGTTCGTGGATATCGTGGTAACTGAATACGGGGTGGCCCGGCTGATGGGCAAATCGGAACGGGAACGCGCGCGCGAACTCATCAGCATTGCCCATCCGGACTTCCGCGACGCTTTGGAGACGGCTGCCCAAGAGGCCTTTGGGCCAGCGTGACGAGACGTTCACCGCTGCCCGCTGCAGGGCGTCGGTCGGACGCGGAGCAGGATTGCCAGCATGAGTAACGACACCAGGAAGTCCCGCCGCGCGCTCGTGGATGGCCTGTTCGCCACGGCCGGGGACGGCAGTGAGGTACGGCTCGTGATCTCGCGATGCGCCGCCTGTGGGGCACAGAGTTTCCCGGCTCGGACGGTGAGGTGTGCCGCTTGCTCCTCGGCGGAGTTGGTTGAGGCCGAGTCCGCGATGGATGGGACGTTATATTCCTGGACCGCCACGCCTCGGGGCGGCGTGCCGGACAGCACCATGCCGCTCGTCGTTGGCCTCGTGAATCTCGCTTCGGGCCTCACGGTGCAGGGGATCCTCGCGGACGAGGCGGACGCGCTCACAATCGATGCCAAGGTTACGGGATGCGTGATTGAACACGGCGTCGACGAAAAGGACGGGGCCACGCTTCTGGGGTATGGGTTTCGGCTCGCGCGGTGCGAGGAGGCAGCGTCATGACCAACGCGACAGTCGCCGGGGTGGGAATGAGCGCGTTCGGCCGCCATCCAGACAAGTCCGTGGTGGACCTTGGTGTGGGCGCGATCCTGGAAGCCCTTGAGGATGCGGGAATCGCTTGGGGCGACGTAGAGGCGATGTACTGCGGCGCCGCGGGTGCAGGGATGACCCCCGGCACCGGGATTGCGGCGGAGATTGGCCAGACTGGCTTGCCGGTCGTCAACATCGACAACGCCTCCGCCAGCGGATCGAGCGCCTTCCGCCTAGCGTGTTCCGACGTGTCATCGGGGCGGTACGAGGCGGTGATCGCCGTGGGGGTTGGCAAGTTCGGCAAGACGCTACGTCTCGATGGCGGGGCGGGACGCCCCGATCCGGGCAGCGCGGAGGACAGGCAGCGCCAGGTCGGTCGGATGCAGGGGGCGCTTCCGCCCGTCGGATCGTTCGCCATGCGCTCGCGACGCCGTATGCACGACTACGGATCCACGATCGAACAACTGGCGATGGTGGCGGTGAAGAACCGGAGGCACGCCTCGCTGAATCCCTACGCGCAGATGCGTGAGCCGCAGACGTTGGAAGAGGTGATGAATGCCCGAATCGTCGCCGATCCGCTGACGATTCCTCATTGTTGCCCCGTGGGCGACGGCGGCTCCGCGGCGATCGTGGTCAGCAAACGCAAGGCGCGGGAGCTCGGCATCGTTCAGCCGGTTACGGTTCTCGCGTCCGCCTTCCGCACCCCGACGGCGATCGGCGGCGGGGAGTCGCAAGACGCCGACACCACGACAAGTACCTGCAACGCGGCCTATGCACAGGCGGGCATCGCCCCGTCCGAGATCGACTTGGTTCAAGTTCACGACGCGTTTTCCGTGGAGGAGATCGAGTACTGCGAGAGCATGGGCTTCTGCGAGGAGGGGCAAGGGGAGTTCGCGGTTGCGCGCGGTGAGCTCAGCATCGGCGGTCGAATCCCGTTCAGCACCGACGGGGGACTCCTGTCGCGGGGGCATCCGCTCGGGCCCACCGGCCTGGCGCAGGTCTGGGAAACGGTTCAGCAGATTCGCGGCCAGTCCGGCCCGCGGCAAGTGGAGGGCGCCCGGACCGGGCTCGTTCATATGGTTGGGATAGGCGGCGTCTGTTTCGTCCACATTCTTCAGGGCGCGTAGGGCGAAGCGGGTGGGCGGCGACGTCGCCGCCGGGCCGCTCGCGGAGATCTGATAGATTCGCGGCGGCGAGGCCGGGCGGCGCTCTCGATAGGGGGCGGCCCAGGCCGCCGTCTGGAACACGGGCAGGAGTTGCGGATGACTCCGGGAATGCCTCTGTGGTGTCTCAAAACTCCTGTGCCGGCCCCAAACCTCGTCCGAGTCAGGTATCTATCTGAGTCGCGCCCTGCGGCGAACGGCGGCGCACCCGCCGGGAGTATCGCAGGGGAGGATAATGGACGTCCTACCTGACCTTCGGCAGCGACCAAGGAGGGCGCCTCGATGTCGACCTATCTGATCGCCAATCTCAATATCCATGATCGGGACCGGTATTCGCGATATGAAGCCGGATTCATGGACATCTTCACCCAATCCAACGGCAAGATCCTGGCGGTGGATGAGAACCAGGAGGTCCTGGAGGGCGACTACGATTGCACGCGCACCGTGCTGATCGAGTTCCCGTCCTACGACGCCGCGAAAGCCTGGTACGAATCCGAGGCCTATCAGGAATTAGCAGCGCACCGCTGGGCCGCCAGCGATGGCAGCGCCATAGTGATCCAAGGTCTGGAGCTTTGAGCGAGGCCGCTGCCGTGGCCATCCGCGGGATTCGATCGGCCACACGATCAGTTCATCGTGGGCCTGGCCCCAAATGGAACGGCCGCAGCTCGTGAAGTAGGCTCGGCGCCACCTTTCCCTACTTCTGCTCGTCAGGCTGTTTGGTAGGGTTGGCCCCCGATGTGTGCCGCGCCACCTGATTGGTAGACTCGCTCCCCTCAGATGGGAGGGCGAGCTGATGACGACGTTTGGCGTGACGTGCTTCGTCACCGAGTGGACTATGAACCTCGCGGAACTGGCGCAAGCCTTGGAGCAACGGGGTTTTGCGGCACTGGGCCTGCCCGAACACACCCACATCCCAACTAGCAGGAAGACCCCGTACCTAATCGGTGGTGGCGATCTCCCCAGGGAGTACTGGCACACGTATGACATGGTGGTATCCGCCACGGCCGCCCTCGCTGCCACCAGTTCGCTCGACGTGGGACCTGCGATCTGCCTCGTGACCGAGCATCATCCACTGAATCTCGCGAAGATCGCGGCGTCGCTTGATCGCTTTTCCGGCGGCCGGTTCTTCCTGGGTATCGGTGCAGGTTGGAACGCTGAGGAAATGGAGCACCACGGAGTGCCCTTCAAGGACCGTTGGCCTGTGACGCGCGAGCGCGTCCTGGCGATGCGGCAGTGCTGGACCGAAGAGGAAGCCGAGTTTCACGGCGAGTTCGTTGATTTCGACCAAGTCTGGTCCTACCCCAAGCCGGTGACACCGGGCGGGCCACCGGTACTGATGGGTGCGGGCTCGAGGTGGACGTGGGATCGAATCGTGGAGTACTGCGATGGGTGGATGCCGATCGATGGATTCAACAGTCTGGAAGATGGTCTCGAGGAGCTTCGCGCAGCGTGCGATCGAGCCGATCGCGATTTCAGCGAGATGCGAATCGAGCCGCTCTTGTATCCGCCCACCGAAGAACGGATGACGCAGGTTCTCAATCTCGGCGCCGATCGGATCTTCCTCGGCTTGCCGTCCGAGGAGCCAGCACAGCAAGAAGCGATCCTGGATGAGTTTGCGGAGGTGGTGGAGCGGGTCAGCTCATAGCGTCGCGCCGATCACCTCACGCCGACGATGCCCTCATCGTGTTTCTTCGGGTAGACCTCGTATCGGGTGTTCTTCGGCTGACGTTGGTCCACGCCCTCGATCCGCCGGACCCGGGAGAAGCCCTCCGATCGCGCGGTTCGCATATTTTCGATTCCGCCAGGCCCCGAGCCGAACGCCTCCGCTCCCGGACGCGAACCCGGGCAGGCTAGGGTCCCTCGGGATAGAGCAGCAATTCGTTGCTGAACTCAGGGAAGACGCCCCCCCGCCGCGCCCCCGCGCGCCGTGGGGATCATTGGCGGGCGAGACGAACGTCGTTACGCGAAACCGCAAGTCACCCGGCGCGGCCTCGAATTCGGCGCGAGGCACCATGACGCCGACGAGGTTCCCAGTGAACATCGCGCGCGCGCCGGTTGGGGCCTCGAAGAAGGAGAAGCGGTCAAAGCGTTGGTGCAGAAATGCCCACTCGCCCACCGCTGGATCGAAGGTGAGCGTGAACCAGCGGTCCGTGTCCTGGAAGAGTTCCTGCTGTTGCGGGCGATAGTTGTTGCTCGGGTCACCGTCGCCGTCGAAGAGGAAGGCGTACTCGAAGAACCGGCTGGTGTCCGCGCGTGGGATGGGCGCGGCCACGTCCGCCACACCACGACCCAGCCACCCGGTCCCGGCTCAATCCAATCCGTCGGCGGGGGATCGACTAGGAACAGTTCTCCCGGCGGACCCACGAGTTGTGGTTCAGGTCGGGATTCGCGGCCGAAAATCACCACGCTGTTCCCATGGACGACGTACCCGGCTTCGTCTCGGCTCGCCGCGAGGCGTTCGGGGGAGGGCTCGAACGCCCGTGACGATGGATCGAGACATTCAAGCTCTTGCGCGAGGCCCCAGGGTCGTCCGTCTGAACCACAGCCTCCCGCTACGATCAGAACCTCGGACCCGAGGCGAACGGCCACCATGTCCGTTCGCGCTGCCACCAGAGGTGCGACGATTGCCGGATCCGCCGGTCCGGGCCGGTCCGGGACAATGCCGATCGTCTGCAGATCGGCCTCGGGGTGATCCAGAGGTTGCATCGCTTGGCCTTCCGAATTGCCGGTATTTGCCGGAGTCGTGTCTTGGCCCACGAGCCGTAGCACGTCGCCCAGGGACGGTCCGGCGCTGACCGCCACCGGCAAGGGCACGACCATGCCCTCAAAGTTCAGCAGTTGGCGCTGTGCCGGCCCAAAACTCGATCCGGCATCATGCCACCCATCGGTAGACATGATGGAGGCCGCCGAGAATGGGTTCGCCTACGATGCGAACACGCCGGTGGCCCTGCATCCGATCACCGACCGGCGGCGCCTGGCCGAGCGCCGTGGGGAAGCCGACTGGAGAGCTTGCGCACCGCCCTAGCGTGCCCAGCTTCCAGATGACGGAGCGAGCCTCGCCCGCGGTGGCGTCTGGGAGTGCCCGGCGGCCATCGACGGCCGTGCCAATCGGGCTCGCGATCGTCAACCTGAAGGTGGAGATGCCCTGGCCGGCGGGCGCTGTGGCGGCGGCCTGCACATCGCGCAGGATTTGCGCCGCCTCAGACAACGACTCACTCGATGCCGATGGAGTTTTGAGACACCACAGACAGGTCGTCTCGCAGACGACGGAGAACACTCGCCGGTATCGTCGCGCGCTTACCAGAATCCGTGTCCAGCCAGACCCAATCATGCGTGATCGCCGCGACCAGCCGTTCCGTCAGCGCTGAACGGATCTCGAACTCCTGCACGAATCCCTCTTCCGATGCCTCCACCGTCCGCACGCGTATCTCCGCTCCCTCCCGCCACGGCAGCGGCATGAAGTACCGGGCGTGCGTCTCGACCTGTACCGAGACGATCTTGGGCGGCTTCTCAATCTCGATGTGTCGTTCGTATGCCGCGTACGCCATCTCCGTCAGAGCGAGCAGAACGCCGCTATGCACGAAGCCGGTCGCGGCGAACGTATCCGTATGGCGCGTGGGTAAGGTCAGGCTGAACATCGGCGCCAGTCTAGACACGTCCTGGCACAGGATGTCGCTAACAACTGCCTCGCCTTCAGGGAGTTCACCGAGAGCGAATTCTGGAGCATCGACTGCCCGTCGTGATGACGGGCCGCGGGCACTCAGCTTTCGTCCGAGGCTCCGGCCGATCGGCGTGCAGGACGAGGCGCAGGTGCTGAGGCGCCTCAGAGCCGCAACGGCTCCTCCGAAGGTTAGGCCTGGCTAGGGGAGGAGTCTTCGCCACAGCGTCTGATAGTCGTGGCGCACGTCATCGTGTGTGGGGCCGGTGGGTCGAGGCTGCCTCAGAATGCTGCTGTAGAAATCGCGTAGTCTCAAGTCGTTCCTGTCCCGTCTATCGTTCACCCTCTCTATCGTGGCGCGGCAGGAGGCAACGGGCAGCGTGTTGGGCGACAGTGCCGTCGGAAAGCGCGTAACCCAGGGGGTGTAGGGTCTCTGTCCGTGCCTACTACCAGATAGGGAAGTGGACGATCGGATCGCGATTCAGGTCGCAAGAACGGTCAGGATGGTGAGCCCGCAGGGCTTCGAACCCTGGACCGACGGACTGGAAAGCAGCGGCTCCCGAATGATGGGATCGCGACCGCGATCCCACGGCCCCGACGGTCCACGATCTAGTCCCAACACGACGTTCCTGACGCCAGCGCGAACTCGAGCCGTGCCTTCCCGGCCAGATAGAGATCACGCTCGATCTAATTTTCGTGCCGCACAGGTGTTGCGTCCCCACGGCCCCGTCATGACGACGGGCAGTCGATGCTCCAGAATTCGCTTTCGGTGAACTCCCTGAAGGCGAGGCAGTTGTCAGCGACAGCAATAGGAATCGTCTCCTCCGACACGAGGAGAACGAAATCACCGAGCGGACGACGGAAGAGTACAAGCTGCAGGTTGACGAAGGCGTTCACAGCGGTCCAAGCGTTCACCCGGCCCTGCAGCTCGTCGCTGAGCTCCTCCCGTTCAACGAGGACGCCACCCCCCGGAACAGTGTCCACCCAGACGTCGGGGATGGTAGGAACGCGATCACCGGCGGCCCGCTGTTGTCGTTGCCCCCACCCCCACACGCCACCAGGATCACGCCCAGGACGAAGATCACGAGGAGGCGCATGGTCGCCCCCTTCATGTCCTGAGCAGGCGCCGATCCGAAGTGTACGGCTGGTGCCACCACAGCGAACCGGGTTACGCTTGTATCCGGGAATGGGAACGCTCCGTTCGCGTCGGCGGACGCGCCGCGACTCTGTGCCGGCCCCGGACTTCAAGTTCATCACCAGCGCCGAACCCAATCTTAAGTATTGGACCATGGAGCCTGGGAAGTACCATGCCCGGGAGGAGGATCCGACATGACGACGACCGCATCCGCGCACGACCCCGCTGAGGTTCAAGACTACATCGATCGTGGGGTACAGCACCTGTGGGTGCACACCCAACAGATCAACGATCTGCGCAAGGACGATGGCCTGGTCGTTATCGAGTCTGGCGAAGGGATCTATCTGAACGACATCAAAGGACGCCGGTTTATCGACGCGATGTCGGGATTGTGGGTCGTGGCAGTGGGGCATGGGCGAACGGAGCTGGCGGACGTGGCGCGGAAGCAGATGGAAGAATTGGCCTACATCAATACGTTCGCCTACGGAACGAGACCGGGAGTCGATCTGGCGACGAAGCTTGCCACCCTTACTCCGCCGTCAATCAACAAGGCGTTCTTCGTCAACTCCGGCGGCGAGGCGGTGGAGACGGCGATCCGGATGGCCAAACAGTATCACTACAACCGCGGGAACAAGGGGCGGTACAAGGTGATCTCGCGTGTCGGGTCTTACCACGGCATCACGGCAGGAGCGATGAGCGTGACGGGGGCCTACACGAATCGGGCGCCATTCGAGCCGCTCGTCCCTGGAAACATCCCCGTCCAGAACGTGAATTGTGCTGCCTGCCCTTACGAGAAGACGTACCCAGAATGCGATGTCTTCTGCGCGCGGGCGATAGAAGAGGCGGTGAAATTCCACCGACCGGAGACCGTCGCGGCGTTCATTGGCGAGCCGATCTCCACAGCCAACGGCTGCTACGTCCCGGCTCAGGAGTACTGGTTGAAAATGCGGGAGATCTGCGACACCTACGACATCATCATGATCTGTGACGAGGTGATCGATGGGTTTGGACGCACAGGGGAGTGGTTCGGCATCCAACATTTCCCAGTGGAGCCGGACATCATGACCGTGGCCAAGGGTATTTCCTCCGGCTATATCCCGATCGCGGCCACGCTGGCGTCAGACAAGGTCGCGGACGCGTTCGAGGGTGACGCAAAGGATGCGCTGGTCGGGGGGATTACATTCGGAACACACCCGGTCGCCTGCGCGGTGGCACTGGCGAACGTCGAGATCATCGAGCGGGAGAAGCTGGTCGCCAACTCCAAGAAGATGGGCGACTATCTGGCGTCGCAACTGCAGGATCTGATGTCGCGACACAAGGTCGTGTCCGACACGCGTGGCATCGGGCTGATGCAGACGATCGAGATGAAGCGCGACCCGGAGGCGGGGATCGACTTCAGTGAGGAAGATGCCGTGGGGGAACGGGTGCCGCGAATCCTGCGTGATGAAGGCATCTTGGCGCGGGGTGGCGCCGCGATCAGTGTGGCGCCCCCTTTGGTGATCAACGGCGAGCAGGTGGACGAGATGGTGGAGATGATCGATCGGTCGATCACGCGTCTGGAAGAGGAATTAGGCATCGGGTAGGCGCGGGGGCGCTGCGCCTCCGAGGTCTATCTGGATTCGCGTGCCGGGCAGGAGCACGGTCGGCCGTCCGCCAGAGCGCAATCGCTGGCACCCAACATCTTTCACTAGTCACAGCCGAGCCCGCATGACCTTTAGGGAGTAACACAATGGAGCTGGTCTTTCAGGGGGGGCGCGTCCTGACCATGGATGCGCTCGACCATATCGTGAGCGGGGTCGCCGTCCGTGACGGGCGCATCGTCGCCGTCGGTGACAGCGTCGAGGTCACCCGCTCCGTCGGTCCTGACGCGACCATCGTTCCCTTGCAGGGCCGCGCCCTCGTTCCGGGCTTCTGCGATCCCCACAACCACTTCAGTATGACCACCTTCGAGCCCCGCTCCGTTGATTGCCGAGTCCCTCCGCTGCGCGACAAGGCTGCAGTGCTCGACGCGATCGCCGCGGCGGCTCGGGGCGCCCCGGCTGGTCAATGGATCTGGGGTCTGGGCTACGGCGCCCGCCTGATCGGCGACGACGGCGCCCTTCTCCGCGGTGAGTTAGACGAGGTCGCTCGGGACAATCCAGTCTGCGTGATGGATAGCTCCTACCACGCGTGCTATGCGAACTCCGCCGCACTCGCAGTCGCGGGCATCGGCCGCGACTGCGCAGACCCGCCCGGAGGCGAGATCGTTCGAGACGCGCATGGTGACGCCACGGGCGTCCTCCGGGAGCGGGCGATGGACCCCGTGCATCACGCCTCGATGCGAGGCTATATGGACACGTTCGGGGAAGATGCCGTGGCGGACCTCGTCCATCAGAACGCGATGCGCCATCTCTCTCATGGCATCACAAGCGTCGGCGACGCCCTCGTGATGCCTGAGAGCGCCGAGCTCTACCGTTTGGCGGATCAACGGGGCAAGCTTCCGATCGCGATCCATCAGATGCGGGGCGGCCCCGGCTTCTTCACCGAACCCGGGGAAGCCGCCGCCGGCGCGTTCACGGAGGACGATGTCTCCGATCGTCTGCGTGGTGGCATCGTCAAGATCTTCATGGACCCGGTCTTTCCGAGCCCTGCCCTCCATGTTTGTCATCCAGACGGCTCCGAGGAGAACGTGGGCACGCCCTACTACAACCAAGAAGAGGTTGACCACCTCGTCCTGGATGCCGCCTCTCACGGGCTCCAGGTTGCCATCCATTGCCTCGGCAATCGTGCCATTGATCAGGGCCTGAATGCGTTGGAGCGCGCCATGCGCGAGGTACCGCGCGAAGATCCCCGGTATCGGATCGAACACTTCACCTACGGAACCGCCGCTCAGATCGAGCGGGCTGCGTCACTCGGCGTCTTGGTCTCTCATCAACCCCCCTTCCTCTATGCCATGGGCGACTCCTTCGAGACAAGCTTCCCCGAGACCGGCATCGATGTGCCCCCGATCCCCTACCGCACGATGTTGGACGCGGGCCTCGTGGTCGCGTCGGGCTCTGACTTCCCCTGCGCTCCCCTCGAACCGCTGCTCGGCTTGTACAGCCTCGTCGCGCGCCGGGCGCGATCTGATGGCCATCAGATCGCGCCGGAGCAGGCGATCACGCCTCGGGAAGCCCTGCGCACCTACACGCTCCATTCTGCTGCCGCCATGTTTCGCGACCATGAAGTGGGCTCGATCGAGATTGGCAAGCGTGCCGATCTCGTCGTCCTCAGCCACGATCCCTCGCTCGTCGATCCGGCGTTTGTCCGTGAGATCACCGTGCAGCAGACCTACGTGGACGGTGATTTGGCGTACGGCGGTTGAATCGGTAGCGGACCGGGAGAAGCGTCCGCCAGCATTGAGCAGGGTCGACCGGCTCGACGCCATCTTCGTGCTCAATGAAGGCTTAGTGGACGCAGCCATCAGCTGGTTCAACCTGTGGGGCACGAAAATAGGATCGTGCGCCGTTTCTATCTGGTAGGCAGGGGCTGACTTGGATTCGAGCCGTCGTCAGTAGAGCCGTGTTCTGTCGTGCTTCGGTGACGGTTGGGTCCCGAGAATCCAGTCGCGATGGCTCCGATGCGGACCTGCTGCTGGTACGACCCAGGCCTCGGAAGCATTGGACGCCGAACCGTCCGTCGAGTTCAGCGCGACCTGTCCGTCTTGACACGGATGGAAATGGGACCTATCAAGCGAACGATGCGAATCGGGCGTGCGGGTGCCCCTTGCGTCTGCCTTTTTGCAGGCGATTCCGGGAGGAACCGTTCATGGCTCACTCGCAGGTGGTGGATGAGGTTGTCAAGGACTGGCAGAATCGCCTCCTGCAACTAGACCGTCGGAACCGACTCCTCTACTTCAAGCCAACCCCCCGCGGTCAGGCTCACGAACTAAAGCGTCGATGATCTGTTTCAAGAGCTGGAGCGATCCAAGCGCGGGCCGCGAAGGGGACTCTTAATCCGTCGGTCATGATCCGGAGCCCTGCGGGCTCAACAACTCGACTTTCCCGGCTTTCGAGATCGCCGCATCTCTATCTGGTAGGCGGCCTCAGACGGAGTTTTGAGACACCACAGGTGTGGACACCTGATCTCGATCATGGTGAAGGCGGCTCGCGGTCCCTAGAAAAAGTTGTGGATGCCCCTGCTGGTGTGCGAGTGCGCCCATGCCTCATGTGCCCGCGCGGGTCTGCTGAGCCGCTCAGCGACGGAGGACCAACCATGTGCCGAATGTGTGACACCCTCTCCACCGACACAAGCATGCCCTGGTATATGGATCCGCGGCAGTACTCCAACCGGCTCTACAAGCTCCGCGAGCCCGGCAAGCGGATGCAGGAGGTTCAGCAGTCG
>MPMF02074127.1_pt1 | contig 14459 bp, 11 predicted proteins | sample 1617271 | NCBI WGS metagenome assembly MPMF02 (sample SAMN05944812, study PRJNA350692) | marine metagenome | biome: marine; feature: ODZ; material: water; isolation source: 120 m water sample prefiltered with 30 um filter, filtered on to 0.2 um... | place: Pacific Ocean | collected 2012-04-09... | reverse complement strand
CTTTTGGCAAGACAAGTTGGAGTTCCAGCTCTTGTTGTTTACTTAAATAAAGTTGATCAAGTAGACGATAAAGAAATGATAGATCTTGTTGAAGAGGAAATTAAAGAACTTTTAACTTCATATAAATTTCCGGGTGACAAAATACCAATCATTAAGGGTTCTGCTTTAGCAGCAGTAGAGGAAAAAGATGAAGCTATTGGAAAAAATTCAATTTTAGAATTAATGAAAGCCATAGATGAGCACATACCTCAACCTACAAGACCAAAGGATAAACCATTCTTAATGCCTGTTGAAGATGTATTTACTATATCTGGACGTGGTACGGTTGCAACTGGACGTGTCGAACAAGGAGTTGTTAAAACTGGTGAAGAACTTGAAATAGTAGGTATTAAAGAAACAAGAAAAACAGTTTGTACTGGCGTTGAAATGTTTAGAAAAATTTTAGACTCAGGTGAAGCAGGTGATAACATTGGCGCATTATTAAGAGGTGTTGAAAGAACAGATGTTGAGAGAGGACAAGTTTTATGTAAGCCAGGATCGATAACACCACATACAAAATTTGAGGCTCAAGCATATGTTTTAAAAAAAGAAGAAGGTGGTAGACATACTCCATTCTTTACTAAATACAGACCTCAGTTTTATTTTAGAACAACTGATGTAACTGGAGAAGTAGAATTACCTGCAGGAACAGAAATGATCATGCCTGGCGATGATGCAAAATTTACAGTTAAATTAATAACACCAATTGCTATGAACGAAAAACTTAATTTTGCAATAAGAGAAGGTGGTAGAACAGTAGGAGCTGGAGTAGTAACTAAGATTATAGAGTAAACTCCTTAGGAGTGTAGCTCAATTGGTAGAGCGCCGGTCTCCAAAACCGGAGGTTGGGGGTTCGATTCCCTCCGCTCCTGCCAACAACAGATAGAAATTATGATAAATCCTTTGAAATTTATTCAAGATGTAAAACAAGAAGCATTTAAGGTTACTTGGCCCACTGGCAAAGAGACAGTTCAAGGTGCTTTAATGGTTGTTGCCATGGCAATCATTGCATCTTTATTTTTTTTATTACTTGACCAGGTTTTGAAATTTTTTTTAGAAATGGTTCTTAAGGTGAGTTTTTAATGAAAAATTGGTATATTGTTCAATCTCATTCAAGCTTTGAAAATAAGGTTGCTAAGCAAATAAAAGAGGAAGCAGAAAAAGCAAAAATTTCTGAAAAAATTGGAGAAATTGTTGTACCCACTCATGATGTAACTGAAGTCAAAAGAGGCAAAAGAATTCAAAGAAAAAAGAAATATTTTCCAGGATATGTATTGATTAAGAGTGAAATGGATAACAATATTTACCATATGATCAAAAACATAAAAAAAGTATCTGGATTTCTTGGATCAAGAGGTTCACCAATTCCTGTTTCAGATAAAGAAATAGAAAAAATATTGGGCCAAATAAAAGATGGTGTAGCCCAACCAAAATCTGCTATAGAATATAATATTGGAGAACAAGTTCAAGTTATAGACGGACCTTTTGCATCATTTAGTGGAATGGTTGAAGATATTGATGAGGAAAAACTAAGATTAAAAGTATCAGTATCAATATTTGGTCGTCCTACTCCAGTAGACTTAGAATATAACCAAGTTGAGAAAGCAAGCTAATGGCAAAAAAAGAAATAAGTGGCTATGTAAAATTACAAATTAAAGGTGGACAGGCAAATCCTGCGCCTCCTGTTGGTCCGGCTTTAGGTCAAAGAGGAATTAATATAATGGAATTCTGTAAAGCTTTTAATGAAAAAACAAAATCTTTTGCTGGAAAACCTGTTCCAGTAATAATTACTGTTTATAAAGATAAAAAATTTGATTTTATTATTAAATCTCCACCAGCCTCTCACTTTATTAAAGAGGCGGTAAAATTAAAAAGTGGTTCTAAAGAACCAGGTCGAAATATAGTAGCATCAATTTCAAAAAAACAATTAGAAGAAATTGCAAAAAAAAAAAATGGAAGATTTAAATGCAAATGATTTAAAAGAAGCATCAAAAATAATTGCAGGCTCTGCAAGATCTATGGGTATAGAGGTAAAAGAATAATGCAATCAAAAAGATACAAACAATTACCTGAAAAAACTAAAGAATTACCGGCAGAAGCTATAGAAAAAGTACTTTCAGTAGTTATAGCAAATTGCACAACTAAATTTGACGAATCTGTAGATTTAAATTTTCAAATTAATAACAAACAAAAAAAAAATGAAATCAATATTAGAACAGTTATAAATTTACCTGGAGGCACAGGTAAAAAAGTTAAAATCGCTGTTGTATGCGAAGATGCAAAAATTCAAGAAGCGAAAGATGCAGGTGCCGAATTTGTCGGAGGTGAAGAACTTATAGAAAAAATTAAAGGTGGCGATTTTAATTTTGAAAAATTAATTTGCACATCTGGAATGATGATTAAACTTTCTAAACTTGGTAAAGTATTGGGACCAAAAGGTTTAATGCCGAACCCAAAACTTGGTACTGTAACAAACGACATTAAGAAGGCAGTTACTGATGCTAAATCTGGACAAGTCGAAATTAGAAATGATAAAGATGGAAATATTGGTTTAAGCATTGGAAAAAAATCATTTCAAGACGATCTATTATTAAAAAATTATAATGCAGTTATTGATTCTTTAGAAAAAGAAAAAGCTAATATTACAATAAAAGGTGATTTGATTAAACAAGCTTTTATAACTTCTAGTATGGGAGTTTCGTATAAACTAAAATTAGACAAAAATTTATAATCGTTATGATGAATAAAGATCAAAAGAAACAATATATTGATGAAATGACAACTCAGTTTGATAAGTCTGAGACGGTTATAGTTACGCATTATCAAGGATTAACCGTTTCTCAATTAGATGATTTGAGAAAAAGAATGAGAGAACATGGTATTATTTTTAAGATAACCAAAAATAGAATTACTAAATTAGCTCTAGAAAAAACTAAGTGTAAAGATATATCAAAACTATTTATCGGACCTACAGCAGTAGCTATGTCTGAAGATGCTATAACTTCAGCAAAAATATTAACAAAGTTCTCTAAAGAAAATGAAAACCTAAAAATTCTTGGAGGAATTATGGGTGGCGATATTTTAGGCGTTGCAGAAGTTAAAAATGTAGCAACTCTCCCTACCTTAGATGAAGCTAGAGCTAAAATTGTAGGAATATTGAGGTCACCAGCGCAAAAAATTATAAGTATTTTACTTGCACCGGCGTCAAAAATCGCTATTTTAGCGCTCGAAAAATCAAAAAAATAACCAGGGACAAAAAAATTATTATGGCTGACTTAAATAAAATTATAGACGATCTATCAAGCTTGACTGTTGTTGAAGCAGCAGAACTTTCAAAACAATTAGAGGAAAAATGGGGCGTTACAGCAGCAGCAGTAGCAGCGGCACCAGCAGCAGGAACACCTGGAGCAGCACCGACAGAAGAAAAAGATGAATTTACTATCATGTTAACTTCTGCAGGTGATAAAAAAATTAATGTTATAAAAGAAGTTAGAGCTATTACTGCCCTAGGTTTAAAAGAAGCTAAAGATTTAGTCGAAGCAGCACCAAAAGAAGTCAAATCAGGTGTTAACAAAAAAGAAGCGGAAGAAATTAAAGCTAAGCTTGAAGCAGCTGGAGCAAAAGTAGAACTTAAGTAATTAATTAGAAAGATTTTAGTTGCTAGTTAATTTATTAATTGGCAACAAGGTATAGATGCAATTATCTTTTACTGAAAAAAAAAATATTAGAAAAAGTTTTGGCAAACTTAAAGAAAGTTTATCAATACCAAATCTTATAGAAGTACAAAAAAATTCATATAAACAATTAACAGAATTTAAAAGTGATATTGATCAACATCTTATAAAGGGATTTGATAGAGTATTTAAAAGCATTTTCCCTATTGAAGATCTAAATGATAAAGCTACATTGGAATATGTTTCTTATAAATTAGAAAAACCAAAATTTGATGTAGAAGAATGCATAACAAGAGGATTAACTTTTTCAGCTGCACTTAAATGTACTTTGAGGCTAGTTGTATATGAAATAGATCAAGAAAATAATACTAAAGATATATTGTCAGCAAAGGAACAAGAAGTTTACATGGGAGAAGTTCCAATGATGACCGAAAGCGGAACTTTCATAACCAATGGAGTCCAAAGAGTAGTAGTAAACCAAATGCATAGAAGTCCTGGAGTTTTCTTTGATCATGACAAAGGAAAATCCCATGCAAGTGGAAAGTTACTCTTTAATTGTAGAGTAATACCTAATAGAGGTTCATGGCTTGATTTCGAGTTTGATGTAAAAGACTTTCTATATTTTAGAATAGACAGAAAGAAAAAAATTTTAATATCAACACTACTTCTTGCATTAGGTTATTCTAAAAATGATATTGTTAACGAATTTTACGAAAAAGAAACTTATTTATTTGATGAAAAAATATCGAAATGGAAAACAAAATTTGATCCTCAAAATTATAAAGCAAAAAATTTTTCTGAAGAGGTTGTAAATTCCAAAACAAAAAAAGTTGTAATTAAATTAGGAGAAAAAATTAATTTCTTAACAGCAAAAAAACTCGCCAATGAAGGTTTAAAAGATATTTACGTTTCTAATGAATCTTTATATGGGAAATTTTTATATAAAAATATTAAGAAAGAGGAAGAATCATTTAATATTGGAACCGAATTGAATGAAACTATTATTAAAAAATTTATAGAAAATAAAATTTACACAATAGAAATTGCTAAAACAAATTCAATTACAAAAGGACCTTATCTTTTGCAAACTATATTTAATGATAAAAATGATAATAAAAATGACGCTATTACAGAAATATATAAAGTTTTACGACCAGGCGAACCTCCAACAATAGAAATTGCAGAACAAATATTTAATAATTTATTTTTTAGCTCAGATAGGTATGATTTATCTGATGTAGGAAGAGTAAAAATAAACTCAAGACTTAATTTAAATTGTTCAGACAAGATTACGATACTAAGAAATGATGATATTTTCTCAATAATTCAAAAAATGTTAGATTTGAGAGATGGTAAAGATGAGATCGACGATATTGATCATCTTGGAAACAGAAGAGTTAGATCTGTTGGAGAACTAGTTGAAAATCAAGCAAGAATTGGTGTTTATAGAATGGAGAGAGCAATTAAAGAAAAAATGACAACACTAGATGTAGAGTCGTCTATGCCACAAGATTTAATTAATGCAAAACCTTTAACGATTTCACTTAAAGATTTTTTTGCAACATCGCAACTATCTCAATTTATGGATCAAACAAATCCACTATCAGAAATTACACATAAAAGAAGAGTATCAGCACTAGGACCTGGCGGCTTAACTAGAGAAAGGGCGGGTTTTGAAGTTAGAGACGTTCATCCAACTCACTACGGCAGAATATGCCCAATCGAAACTCCCGAAGGACCAAATATTGGTTTAATAAATAGTTTATCGACATATTCAAAAATTAACAAATATGGATTTATAGAGAGTCCATATAAAAAAGTTGAAAATGCAATAGTTCAAGATAAAATTGAATATCTTTCAGCAATGGAAGAAACAAAATTTACAATTGCCCAAGCTAATTCATTGTTGGATACCAATGGAAAATTTAAAGAACAACTTGTTTCTTGTAGACAAAATTTAAACTTCATACTCTCAAAATCTGACAACATTGATTATATTGATGTTTCTCCTAAACAACTTGTATCAGTGGCAGCATCATTAATACCATTTTTAGAAAATGACGATGCCAATAGAGCATTAATGGGATCCAATATGATGAGACAAGCAGTTCCATTACTGAAACCCGAAGCACCATTAGTCGGCACCGGAATTGAAAGTGACGTAGCATTAGATTCAGGTGTAACGATTGTTGCTAAAAGAAATGGTATAGTTGATAAAATAGACGGAAAAAGAATAGTAATTAAAGCGTCAAATGAAAAAGATTATTCTCAATCAGGTGTAGATATTTATAATCTTCAAAAATTTAAAAGATCCAATCAAAATACATGTATAAATCAAAAACCATTAGTTAGAGTAGGAGACAAGGTAAATTCTGGAGATATAATAGCAGATGGACCTTCAACAAAAATTGGAGAATTAGCATTAGGAAAAAATGTAACTGTAGCTTTCATGCCTTGGCAAGGATACAACTTTGAAGATTCAATTTTAATATCTGAAAGATGTGTAACAGACGATGTATTTACATCGGTACACATAGAGGAATATGAAATTATGGCAAGAGATACAAAGCTAGGTGAAGAAGATATAACCAGAGATATGCCCAATGTAAATGAAGAAGCTTTAAAAAACCTAGATGAATCTGGAATTGTATATATTGGAGCAGAAGTTAAGCCAGGTGATATTCTGGTAGGAAAAGTTACTCCTAAAGGAGATAGTGCAACGGGAGCTGAAGAAAAATTGTTAAGATCAATATTTGGTGAAAAAGCTATTGATGTAACAGATACCTCGCTGAAAATGCCAAGCGGTAGTGGAGGAATCGTTGTAGATGTTAGAGTTTTTAATAGACATGGAATTGATAAAGACGAAAGATCAATAACTATAGAAAGAGCAGAAATTGAAAGTGTCCAAGAAGACAAGAAAGTCGAAGAGGAAATTTTAGAGAGAAGCATTAAACAAAGAGCATCAACAATACTTTCAGGTGCAAAATTGAATAAAAAAATAAAAAATATTGAGAATGGCACAAAAATAAATGAAGAGATCATAAATAACTTTCTAATATCTGATTTATTCAAAATTAATACTGAAGACGAAAATATAAACGATGTACTGTCTCAATTAATAGAGCAATACAACGTAGCAAAAAAAGATATACAAGATCGTTTTGAAGATAAAGTTTTAAAAATAAAACAAGGCGACGACTTGTTGCCAAGTGTAATGAAAATGGTTAAAATTTTTGTTGCTATTAAAAGAAGACTAAGACCTGGAGATAAAATGTCAGGAAGACATGGAAACAAGGGAGTTGTTAGTAAAATTGTACCTGTAGAAGATATGCCTTACAGAGAAAATGGAAAACCTGTTGACATAGTTTTAAATCCTTTAGGTGTACCTAGTAGAATGAATGTGGGACAAATTTTAGAAACTCATTTAGGTTGGTCTTGCACTGAACTTGGTGAAAAATTGAATCAATTAGTAAATGAAAATCAAAAAAAAATAGAAAAAACAGAAAAAATTAAATCTTTTTTGAAATCTGTTTATGGAAAACAAATATTTGATGAAAATATAGAAAATCTATCTGATTCAGAGTTTAATGATTTATGTAAAAATATTCAACAAGGCGTTCCTATATCCACACCAGTTTTTGATGGTGCTAAAGAACAAGATGTAACAAAAATGTTAGAATTAGCTAACCTACCAAGTTCAGGACAAACTGATTTGTGGGATGGAAGAACAGGGAAAAAATTTGATAGAGAGGTTACGGTTGGAACTATTTATATGCTCAAACTACACCATCTAGTGGAAGACAAAATTCACGCAAGATCTACAGGTCCGTATAGCTTGGTAACACAACAACCTCTTGGTGGCAAAGCTCAATTAGGAGGTCAAAGGTTTGGCGAAATGGAAGTTTGGGCACTCGAAGCTTATGGTGCATCCTACACATTACAGGAAATTTTAACAGTAAAATCCGATGATGTTGCAGGTAGAGTAAAAGTTTACGAAACAATTGTAAAAGGTGAAGAAAATTTTGAATCAGGAATCCCCGAGTCATTTAATGTACTGATAAAAGAAATAAAATCTTTAGCTTTAAATGTGGAGTTAAACTAAAAATGAGTAAAGAATTATCAGATTTATTTAAAAACTCAGAAATATCAGAATCTCAAAATTTCAATAGTATAAAAATAACATTAGCTAGCCCCGAAAAAATTAAATCATGGACTTATGGAGAGATAAAAAAACCGGAAACAATAAATTATAGAACGTTTAGACCTGAAAAAGATGGTTTGTTTTGTGCTAGAATTTTTGGTCCAATTAAGGACTACGAATGTCTATGTGGTAAATATAAAAGAATGAAATTTAGAGGAATTATTTGTGAAAAATGCGGTGTAGAAGTCACAAAATCTAACGTAAGAAGAGAAAGAATGGGCCACATAAATTTGGCCACACCTGTGGCACATATATGGTTTCTTAAATCTTTACCAAGTAGAATTTCGTTAGTATTAGACATGAAACTCAAAGACGTTGAGAGAGTTCTTTATTTTGAAAGTTTTATAGTTATTGAACCTGGGTTAACTGGACTTAATAAAAGTCAACTTCTAGGAGAAGAAGAACTAATCAAGTATCAAGATGAGTATGGCGAAGAATCTTTTAATGCTGGTATAGGAGCAGAAGCAATCCTTGAAATTTTAAAATCAATAAATATAGAGGATGAAAGAAATATATTAATCAAGTCTATAAAAGAAACAAGATCAAAAGTTTCAGAAGAAAGGTCAATAAAAAGATTAAAATTAATTGAATCATTTATTGAAACTGGAAACAAACCTGAATGGATGATTTTAACTACAATTCCCGTAATACCTCCTGAATTAAGACCTCTTGTTCCTTTGGATGGTGGACGATTTGCTACATCTGATCTTAACGATTTATATAGAAGAGTAATAAATAGAAATAATAGACTTAAACGATTAATAGATCTTAAAGCACCTGATATTATTGTTAGAAATGAAAAAAGAATGCTTCAAGAATCAGTTGATGCACTATTTGACAATGGACGAAGAGGAAGAGTAATAACAGGCACAGGAAAAAGACCTCTTAAATCTCTAGCAGAAATGTTAAAAGGAAAGCAGGGAAGGTTTAGACAAAACTTATTGGGTAAACGAGTTGATTATTCAGGAAGATCAGTCATCGTTGTTGGGCCAGATCTTAAACTTCACGAATGTGGACTGCCAAAAAAAATGGCACTAGAGTTATTTAAACCTTTTTTATATGCAAGATTAAACAAATTAGGCTTAGTATCTACAATAAAACAAGCAAAAAAACTTGTTGAGAAAGAAAGAAACGAAGTGTGGGATGCATTAGAATTAATTGTTAGAGAACATCCGGTAATTCTAAATAGAGCACCTACATTACACAGATTAGGAGTCCAAGCATTTGAACCAAAATTGATTGAAGGTAATGCTATAGAATTACATCCATTAACATGCGCGGCATTTAATGCAGATTTTGATGGTGATCAAATGGCTGTTCACGTACCTTTAAGCTTAGAAGCTCAGTTAGAAGCAAGAGTGTTAATGATGTCTACAAATAATATTTTAAGTCCATCAAACGGAAAACCTATCATTGTACCAAGTCAGGATATGATTTTAGGTATATACTATTTATCTCATCCACCATATCAATCTGAAAAGGTTGACGGTTATTTTGTTAATACCTTAGAAATAGAACATGCTTTAGAGATAGGACAAGTAAATGTACATTCAAGAATAGTTTCTAAATTTGAAACTATTGATGAAAACGGAAAAATTAAATTTGAAAAATATATTAGTACTGTTGGACGTTTTCTTCTTGCTAATTTGTTGCCAAAAAATATAAACAATAAATTTTCTTTGGTTGATAGATTGTTGCCAAAAAAAATTGTATCAGAAATAATAGATCACGTATTTAGATTCTCAGGACAAAAAAATACTGTTATTTTTTGTGATAAACTTAAAGATCTTGGTTTTAAACATGCTTTTAAAGCTGGGATTTCATTTGGTAAAGACGATTTAGTTATACCTGAAAATAAACAACAATTAATTGACGAAACAAAAAAATTAATTTCAGATTATGAAAATCAATATACTGAAGGATTAATTACAAGAGGCGAGAAATACAATAAAGTTATTGATGCTTGGTCAAAATGTACTGATAGAGTTGCTTCAGAAATGATGAAAGGAATTTCAGCTACTGAAATTTCAAACAATGGTTTAAAAATTAACTCTGTATTTATGATGGCCGATAGTGGAGCAAGAGGATCTGCCGCTCAAATGAAACAGCTTGCAGGAATGAGAGGACTTATTGCAAAACCATCTGGAGAAATTATAGAATCCCCAATTACATCGAATTTTAAAGAAGGATTAACTGCATTAGAGTATTTTAATTCAACACATGGAGCTAGAAAAGGTTTAGCAGACACTGCTCTAAAAACTGCAAGTTCTGGATACTTAACTAGAAGATTATGCGATGTTGCTCAAGATTTAACTATCACAAAAGAAAAATGTGAAAAACCTGGATTTATAAAACTATCTGAAATCCTAGAGGGAGGAAATATTATGGTCAGTCTCTCTGAAAGATCTCTTGGTAGAGTTACAGCTAAAAATCTTAAAAATCCACTCACTGGTGAAATAATAATTAAAAAAGAAGAAATGATTGATGAAGCAGCTTGTGATAAAATAGATTCTGCAGGAGTGAAAACTATAAATGTTTATTCAGTAATGACATGTAGCTCTAAAATTGGAGTTTGCTCGAGATGTTATGGTAGAGATTTATCGAGAGGAAAAATGGTACATGTTGGAGAAGCTATAGGAATGATTTCAGCTCAATCAATAGGTGAACCAGGTACACAATTAACCATGAGAACCTTCCACGTTGGAGGTACCGCTTCAGTAAAACAAGAATCACAAATATTATCTAACTCTAAAGGAATAATAAAAATAACAAACACAAATTTACTAGAAGATTCAAAAAAGAATCTTATTGTAATGGGAAGAAATACTGAATTATCAATAGAAGATGAAAATGATCTACAAGTAGCTTCTTACAAAATACCATATGGATCAAAATTATTCTTCCAAAATGGAGATAAAATTAAAAAAGGAACTAAAATTTGTGATTGGGATCCTTACACAACTCCAGTTATAGCTGAAAAAGATGGTATAGCAAATTATGTAGACTTAATAGATGGAGTTTCATTAGCAGAAACAACTGATGACGCAACAGGAATTTCAACAAAAGCAGTAGTTGATTGGAAAACTCAATCAAAAAACGCAGATTTAAAACCTAGAATAACATTAAGAGATGAAAAAGGAAAAATAATCAAAAAAGCTGACGATAACGAAGCAAGATATTATTTAGTACCAGACTCAATATTGTCTGTTAAAGATGGACAAAAAATATCGGCTGGAGATGTAATTGCTAGATTACCTAAAGAAACCACAAAAACAAAAGATATTACAGGTGGATTACCTAGAGTTGCTGAATTATTTGAAGCAAGAAAAGCAAAAGATAGCGCAATTATTGCGGAGAATGATGGAAAGATATTATTTGGAAAAGAATTAAGAGGTAAGCAAAAAGTTACAATACAATCAGATAATGGTGAAACTTCTAATTATTTAATTCCTAAAGGAAAACATATAAATTTTAACGAAGGTGAGAAGATCAAAAAGGGAGAATATTTATTAGATGGTCAACCTTTGCCTCATGATATTTTAAGAATATTAGGTATAGAAGAATTGACTGATTATTTTGTAAATCAAGTACAAGATGTATACAGGTTACAAGGAGTAATTATTAATGATAAACATATAGAAGTAATTTTAAGACAAATGCTTAAAAAAATTGAAGTTAAGGAATCCGGAGATAGCACTTTAATGCCCGGTGAGATTATTGATAGAATAAAATTTGAAGAAATTAATGAAAAGCTAATAGCAGAAAATAAAAAAACAGCTTTAGGAGAAAGAGTTTTAATGGGAATTACAAAAGCGTCATTACAAACCGAATCATTTATATCAGCAGCATCATTTCAAGAAACTACCAGAGTGTTAACTGATGCGGCTATAAAGGGAAAAACAGATAAACTTATTGGATTGAAAGAAAATGTTATAGTAGGAAGATTAGTTCCTGCTGGCACAGGCTCAATTAAAAATTTATGGAATAAAAAAGCCTTAGAAGACGACAAAAAATTCCTATCTGAGCAAGAAAAAATAGAACCCTCAGAATCTCAGTTAAATCAATAATAATAGTTGATATTTATATCTCTTTTAATTTGACAAATATAATTTCTATTGTAGTTTGGCGATGTTTTTGGTTGGAATGTAGTGACATGATCACTAAACACTGCCACAAATAACCTGTCAGTTATTTCATCAAAAATTAAAATTGTAACAAAAAATTTATGCCAACAATTAATCAGTTGATAAGAAAAAATAGAACAAAGCCATTAGCTAGGAATAAAGTTCCAGCACTACAAAAACAACCTCTTAAGAGAGGAGTTTGTGTAAAAGTTTATACAACTACTCCTAAAAAACCAAACTCTGCGTTAAGAAAAGTTGCAAGAGTCAGGTTGTCAAATGGTTTTGAAGTTACAGCTTATATTCCTGGTGAAGGACATAATTTACAAGAACATTCAGTTGTATTAATTAGAGGTGGAAGGGTAAAAGATTTACCTGGAGTAAGATATCATATACTTAGGGGCAATTTAGATACTCAAGGTGTGGCAAATAGAAAAAAAAGAAGATCTCTTTACGGAACAAAAAAAAGGTAAATGGTAAATGTCTAGAAAAAGAAGAGCTCCAAAAAAAATTCCAGTTATAGATCACAAATATAAATCTGTGATTATTCCAAAGTTAATAAATTCAATTATGTATGATGGAAAAAAAATAACAGCAGAAAAAATTGTTTATGAGGCAATAAATAAAATCAAAACAAAATCAAAAGAAGAACCTATAACAATTTTTAATGATGCATTTAATAATGTAAGACCAACTGTTGAGGTAAGATCAAGAAGAGTAGGAGGAGCAACTTATCAAGTACCTGTTGAAGTTAAATCAAAAAGATCTCAAGCATTGGCATTAAGATGGATAGTGGAAGCTTCCAGGAAAAGAAAAGATAAAAAAATGTCAGATAAGCTTTTTAATGAAATTTATGATGCTTATCAAAATAAAGGATCTGCTATTAAAAAAAAAGAAGACACTCATAAAATGGCAGAATCAAACAAAGCTTTTGCGCATTTTAGATGGTAAATCATTATGGCTAGATCACATACACTAGATAAATATAGAAACATTGGAATTATGGCACATATAGATGCAGGAAAAACTACTACTACGGAAAGAATTTTATATTACACAGGAAAAAGCCATAAGATAGGTGAAGTTCATGATGGCGCAGCAACGATGGATTGGATGGAACAAGAACAGGAAAGAGGAATAACTATTACATCGGCTGCCACAACATGTTTTTGGAATGAACATAGAATTAACATAATTGATACGCCTGGTCATGTTGATTTCACTATTGAAGTTGAAAGATCTTTAAAAGTTCTAGATGGTGCTGTAGCAGTTTTTGATGGAGTTGCTGGTGTTGAGCCACAATCCGAAACAGTTTGGAGGCAAGCTGACAAATATAAAGTTCCAAGAATTTGTTTTGTAAATAAATTAGACAGAACAGGCGCAGATTTTTTTATGTGTGTTGATATGATAAAAGATCGACTTGGAGCAAAACCTTTGGTAATGCAATTACCAGTTGGTATAGAAGCTTCATTACAAGGCATTGTTGATCTTGTTAAAATGAAAGCGATTATATGGAAAGACGAAACTCTTGGTGCAGAATTTGAGATTAAAGATATTCCAGAAAATTTAAAAGAGAACGCAAAAAAATACAGGAAAGAATTAGTAGAAACAGCTGTAGAACAAGATGAAAAATTAATGGAAAATTACCTTAACGGTAAAGAGATTAAAGAAGAAGATTTAATTAAATGTATAAGAAAAGGATGTTTAAATTTTGATTTTGTTCCAGTATTAACTGGTTCTGCTTTTAAAAATAAAGGTGTACAACCACTTCTTGATGCTGTTGTAGATTATTTACCAAGTCCTATAGATATTAATTCTATTAAAGGAACTAAACCTAACTCTAAGGATGAAATAGAAAGAAAATTTGAAGATAAAGAGCCTTTTTCAGCTCTAGCATTTAAAGTAGCTACAGATCCTTTCGTAGGAACTTTGACTTTTATAAGGATATATTCAGGAACCTTAAAAACAGGTACTGGCATATATAATACCACTAGAGACAAAGAAGAAAGAGTTGGCAGAATGTTACTAATGCATGCCAATTCTAGAGAAGATGTTAAAGAGGCAAATACAGGAGATATAGTAGCTTTGGCAGGTCTTAAATATACAATAACAGGGCATACACTATCTGAAGAAGATAATCCTATTATACTTGAACCGATGGATTTTCCAGATCCAGTAATTGAAATTGCGGTTGAGCCCAAAACAAAAGCAGATCAAGAAAAAATGGGAGAAGCCTTAAGTAGACTGGCTAAAGAAGACCCTTCGTTTAGAGTTACTTCCGATGAAGAATCAGGTCAAACAATTATAAAAGGTATGGGAGAACTACATTTAGATATTATAGTTGATAGAATGAAAAGAGAATTTAAAGTCGAAGCAAATGTGGGAGCTCCTCAAGTGGCCTACAGAGAAACAATACTTAGCCCG
>MPMF02133595.1_pt1 | contig 14464 bp, 10 predicted proteins | sample 1617271 | NCBI WGS metagenome assembly MPMF02 (sample SAMN05944812, study PRJNA350692) | marine metagenome | biome: marine; feature: ODZ; material: water; isolation source: 120 m water sample prefiltered with 30 um filter, filtered on to 0.2 um... | place: Pacific Ocean | collected 2012-04-09... | reverse complement strand
GGGCGACCAGCAGGAACACATCCACCTCTCCGACGAGGAGATCGAGGTCTTGCTGCAGGACTGGGCCTTGCAGCCGATCGGCGAGCCCACGATCGAGCTCGAGACGCTCCTGTTCTACTTCCACGACACAGAGGACTGGCTGGCGGACAACGTCGCGCCGGTCGACTACGCCCACCTGGCGTTCATCGAACGCGAGCTCGCGCGGGATCACGTCACGGTCGAGATGCGGCTGCTCGACGAGGACGGCGAGGTCCGTGGGACGCTCCCTCCGACCGACATCCCCCTCAAGGAAAAGCAACACATCGTCTTCGACGGGACCGGGTCCCTCGGCCACCTCGAGACGGGCGGAAAGGTGAAACGAGTAGGACTCGACCACCTCTGGTCACGGTGGTGACTGGAGGGAGTCCACTTCGCGGCGGGTCCGTGGTTTACAGTAATCGAGAGTGGCGAGGACGACTGGCAGGATCTGGGTCGAGTGTGGCTCAGTGACGCACAGGTCTCCGGCCCGGGGCTGATCCAGTACCGGGTGAAGTTCGCAGACGAGGAGTTCCCCTCATGATGTCCCTCATCGCCTTGCTGGCGAACTCCCAGGCCGACCCCTGCGGCATGGTCCCTCCCATCGCCTTGAGCGGTCCCACCCCGACGCTCGAGCGCACCGGCGCCCAGCGCACCTACGTGATGCACAGATCCGAGCAGGGTGTGGGCGGCGTCGAGACGATGGTCCTGCGCCCTGGCTTCACCGGAGACGTCGAGGAGTTTGGGATGCTCATCCCCTTCCCCTCGGCCCCCGTCATCCGCAAGATCGACGACAACACCTTCGCCCAGCTCGAAGCCGCAGTAGATCCGCCAGAGGTGCAGGTCCACCTCTACGAGCCCTACGTCTTCGCGCCGGCGGTGGACGCGGCCCCAGCGAGGTTCACCGGGTCGATGGCCGAGCGCGAGGGTGCAGAGCCCCCCTTGCGGCTGGACGAGGTCCGCGTCGTCAGCCAGGAGGCGGTCGGCATGTACGAGGTCGCGGTGCTGGAGGCGGGCTCGCCGAAGGCGCTGGAGCGCTGGATGGCCGACAACAGCTACAAGTACCCGGACGGCATGGACGGCGTGGTCCAGGACTACGTCGATGTGCGGTGGTTCTTCGTCGCCGTGAAGGCGAAGGTGGGCGCCGCAGAAGAGGCGAACCCGCACCCCGGCATGCGGCACGCGTCCACGGAGCGACCCGAAGGCTCGTCCTTCGACGGCCACGTCCAGGGGATGGGCTTCCGCTTCCCCGTCGACGAGCCCGTGGTGCCGATGCGCCTGTCCGTCTTCAACGGGGAAGACCCTCGCAACATCGTGTACCTGCTCTCCGATGAGCCGATGCGCATCGATGACGTACCTGCCGACCTCGTGGTGCGACAGATCAGCGGTGAGCAGGTCTACGACAACCTCACGGAGCTGTTGCCGGTGGCCTACCACAACGGCAAGCGCTCTCAGCTCTCGAAGAGCAACCAGGACTACGTCGACACCATCCGCGACCCCGTGGCGTTCTCTGGCGTCGCCCGGGACCTCATCGCCAGCGACATGCTGGCCACGCGCAAGGCCCGCGGCGGGGATCTCAGCCTCGAGCACGAGGAGGAGGAGAAAGAGCTCCTCCGCATCTCGGAGAGCTTCGGCCTGCGCGGTGCGGCGGTCGATGGCCTCCACGCCCACGAGCTCGCCGAGCTGCGCGCAGAGGCCGTCGCCGGCGCCCTCGACGACGTGAAGGAGATGCACCTCACCGTGCTCGACGGGGTCTTCCCACAGCAGGTCCTTGCCGCACAGAACCTGACCTTCTCTCCCTACCGCATGCCCGCGAAGAAGAACGTGCGCCGCGAGGACCCGCTCCGTCCCGCCGCCGCGACCGTCTCGCTTCCCAAGGAGTCCTGATGCTCGGCGTCATGCTCGCCCTCGTCCAGCTCGGAGAGGCCGATCCCTGCGGCATGGTGCCGCCCATCCGCCTCACCGGGGTCGACGTCCCGACCATCGAGCGCTCCGGCGCCCAGCGGACCTATGTCAGCCACCGCACCATCCCGGGTGTCGGCGGCATGGAGACCATGGCGCTGCGCCCCGGGTTCGTGGGCAATGTCGAGGACTTCGGCATGCTCATCCCCTTCCCGACCCCACCGACGATCCGCAAGATCGACGACGCCACCTTCGCCCACATCGAGGCCGCGGTGGACCCACCAAAGGTCGCGGTGACGGTCCAGGATCCCTACCTGCTCGAGATGGTCTCCAACTCCAGGTTCTCGATGAGGCGGGAGGACAATGCGCCAAGTGTCCAGATGGAGGCCGGCCTCGGCTACACAGAGGTCCGCGTCCTGCGCGAAGAGGCAGTCGGCATGTACGAGGTCGCCGTGCTCGAGGCGGGCTCGCCGAAGGCGCTGGAGCGCTGGATGGCGGACAACGACTACCGCTACCCAGAGGGCATGGACGACGTCGTCGGGGACTATGTCAACGACCGCTGGTGCTTCGTGGCCATCAAGGCCAAGGTCGGCGGCGCCGAGGGGGCGACACCGCACCCGGGCATGCGCGAGGCGGACACGACAAGGCCGAAGGGCTCGACCTTCGACGGCCACGTCCAGGGCATGGCCTTCCGCTTCTGGTCGGACGAGCCGGTCCTGCCGATGCGGCTGTCCGTCTTCAACGGCGAGGACCCCCGCAACGTGGTCTACGCCCTCGCGGATCAGCCGGTACGGATCGACGGCGTCGACGACTCCCTCGTCATTCGCCAGGTCCAGGGAGAGGAGCTCCACGGCCACCTCACCGAGCTCGTGGACGTCGTCTGGAGCGGCGGTGACGCCGGAGACCTCAGCGAGACCAGCAACCAGCAGATCGCGGACGCCCGCGCGCCGGGCCAGTACAACGGCGTGGCCAGGGATCTGTTCGCAGCCGACCTGCTCGCGGCCCGCTCCGGCGAGCTGATCCTCCCCTACGAAGAGGAGGAGAAAGAGCTGCTCAACATCAGCGAGGCCTTCGGTCTGCGCGGCGGCGAGATCGACGCGCTGCACTCCGCGGCGGTCGTCGACGCCCGCCAGCGTGCCGCCTCCGGGGCCCTCGACGATGTGCGAGAGATGCACCTCTCGGTGATCGATGGAGTCTTCCCGCAGGAGCTCCTGGCGGCCCAGAACCTGAGCCTTTCGACTTACGAGATGCCGTCGACCCGAAACCAGGAGCGCATCGAACCGATCCGCCCCGCGGGCCAGGCGCTGGTCTTCTGGCGAGGGCGGTAGGCGCGGGTGGGGTGCGGGAGGGCGCTCGTATCGGTGCGACGCCGGGTGTGGTGGACCGGGCGTTAGGCGCCATTCCGCCCTCTACTCCTCTCCGGCGACGAAGAGACCACGACGCCGAGAAGCCGCATCTGCGCCCGTGAGCGACGACACCCGCCGCTCGAGCTCGTCAAGGCTGCCGCGTATGACCACGACCTCGTCGCTCGTCACATGAAGCATGCCACGACTGGTCTTGGCGAGCACGCGCAGGGCTGCCGCGATGGCTTCCCCAGTAACAGCGGCGTGAGTGAAGTCTGCGTCGAACGTAAGGGCCGTCTCGATCATCGAGATCGAACGTTTCCTGTCGCGCAACCTCCCATCCATCTGGCGGATCGCGCGGAGGATCGCGCGGTAGAGGTCGGGTTGGGACCAGGGTGTTTGGGACAGCAATCTGTCCACCGCCGCCTCAACCTGCTTCGGGGTGCGGCACTCACGGACAATCGACGAAACTTCGGCGGTTGTGACGTGACGGGCTTCGGCAGCTTCGACGACACGGGCCAGGGATTCGATCGTCCAACACGAGACACCGAGGTTTCTGGCACGCTGTGCGGCTTGACTATTGTCCTCCGGAACCGTGCCGCCTGGGTAGCTGGGCGCCACCAACATCGTGGCTGTCGCCCCCGCGGCCACCTGATGGCTGTGAAGACCGCCGAAATCCAGATTGCCCAAATCCGGCACCTTCTTGGAGCTCTTTGCTTCAATGGTGAACACGAAGGCGTCAAAGCGGGCGAAGTGAACAGCGGCACTGGTGACCTCCTCCTCCTCCTCGTCAACTGGCTGCGCAACCTCGGGACCGACGCCAACCCCGTCGGGCTCCCCGGCTCCGGATACGTGGGACGCGTAGAACCCCAGCGCCCTCATCGCCGCTACGAGTGCGACCTCCAAGTCGTACAGGTCTGCCGAGGCACCTCGTAAGAAGCTCGCGACAGCCTTCAACGAGTGCTGGCTGTCGCGTGCCAGAGCGCGGAGCAGGCCATCCCGCTTCTGAAGCAGCTCGAATCGGACCCCTGGTTCTAATCCCGCCTCTGCCATGTAGACCTCAAGCAGGGCTTCAGCGGTGCACAGAATCTCAAGCAGTCGGGTATGCGTCCGGCGAATCCATCTTGAACCGCTCCTCGGCCTCACGTAGAGGTTCGGAGGAGGCAGAACATGTCCAAGCGAACCCGGTGCTCGGCGCCGCAGCGGCGGAAGCTCGTGGGAGCGTTTCGCGCCTCGGGCCTGAGCCAGCTGAAGGTGTCGGCCAGCCCCACCACCCGGCCTGGTGGCTTGGGCGGGCCGGCCTTGACCATACCAAGCACGGCCGACCCACTTGCCGCCTCGTACGGAACGCGTCCGCTCAGGATCTCGTACAGCAGGGCGCCCAGCGAGTACACGTCCGACCGGGCATCGATCTGGTCGATCTCACCTCGTGCCTGCTCGGGCGGCATGTACGCCGGCGTGCCCGTCACAGCGCCCATGTGCGTGGCCTGCGAATCGTCCTGGGACCGATCGGTCACAACCGGATCGAGGTCACCAGCTTCCGCCGCCAGGTCCGGCCGACCTCCCACCTTCGCCAGACCCCAGTCCACCACCTGCACCTCACCGTGGTTGCCCAGCATGACGTTGGCAGGCTTGAGATCCCGGTGCACCACCCCCCGGCTGTGGGCGTAGGCCACCGCCTCACAGACCCGATGAAAGGCGTCGATGAGACCCCGGAAGGTCCAGCCCGTAGCGCTCGGCTGCCAACGGTTGCCCTTGCTTGCCCTGTGCACCTCGGAGATCACCTCGGACATCGTGCGAAGACGAAGCTCTTCCGGCAGTCGATGCAGCTGAGCATCCAGCCACAGCCGCACCAGGGGCAGTCCAGCTGGCCCGGGACTCCGACGAGCCCGGTGTCGCACTTGCAGAAGGAGAGCAGGTCGTCGCTGTCCTTGATGAGGAACCTGGTCATGTGTCTCCTGGGCTACCAGTCCGGCGTCCAGCCGTGGCCAACGAGGCCGCTCGCTGGTGTGTCTGGTCCGCCGTGATGCGGGCAGGTCCGGATTAGCATTGATCGCGCTCAGCGCTCACCTGGCCGAAGATGGGTCATGTCTCTCGACCTCCTCCTCATTGGCTGCCTCGCGGGTGAACGCGGCGCTCACGACCACCCGGCCGTCAGTCCAGGACGAGGATCGTCGCGCGCTCCTCGCCCGGAGCCCAGGCGATGATCTCCGGCCTGCCGTCTCCGGTGAGATCGGCGACGGTGAGCTCGCTGACGTCGTGGGCCACCCTCCAGCGGTGGGTCTCGACGAAGACCCCCTCCTCGCTGGCGAAGACGATGACCTCGCCGTCCTCGTAGATCACCGGGTCCTCGATGCCGTCGCCCGAGATGTCCTCGTCCATCGACCAGGCGACGTCGAAGTTCTCTAGCGAGACGCGGACCTCGCGCAGCACCCGGGGCTCGGTCGCGAAGGTCTCGTCGAAGGCGAACGCCACGAACTGGACCGTGATGCTCTTGCTCACCAGCGCCTGGGCGGCGTTGGCGAAGCTGATGTCGACCTGGGCGACGAGCAGGTCCCGGTCACCGTCCCCGTCGACGTCGCGCAGGTAACTCTCGCCGGAAGCGGACCCCATGGTCAGGGTCTGCTGCTCCTCGAAGCCGGCCCCGGTGTTCAGGAACCACTGGATCTCGCCGGTGCTCCCAAAGAACCCCGAGTCGCTCACGATGAAGTGCACCAGCAGATCGTCGCGCCCGTCGCCGTCGATGTCCGAGAAGTGCACGTCGGTGATCCAGCGGAAGTTCTCTGCGTCGTCGTCCTCGTCACGGCTGAAGAGCTCGTACGGCAGCTCCCAGGTGGCCTCGCGCGTCCCGATGCCTTCTGGCGTGGTGAAGAAGACCCCCAGCGAGGTCCCGCCAGGTCGAAGCACGTCGATGAAGCCGTCCCCGTCGAGGTCGGCCCAGGCCGTCGTGGGGCCGCGCACGGTCACCTCGCGCGTGTCTCCGCCCTGGCTGTGGTCGTTCCCCAGGACCGCGGTGCCTGGAGAGCGGATCTGTCCCCGGGGCTCTCCGTCGAGGGTGGTCGCGCGCAGCCAGCCGTCCGCCTCCAGCACGACCCATCGGCCCGCGCCGAGATCCCGCACGATCTTCGTCGGCCGAGGGGTCCCCGGGCCGAGCCCGACGAGATCACCGCGGACCTCGACGAGACGCTCGTCCCCCAGCGACACTCCCCGTTCGTCTTCGATATAGAGGCCTCCCTCCCCGGCATGGAACCGCTGCAGACGGTTGCCCAGCGCGACCTCCTCCCGGCCCTCGATGCGTCCATCCCTGCCGAGATGCACCATCGTCAGCGTGACTGTGTCGGGAGCCCCGTCCTGCGGCTCCCGAGCGACGAGCACCACCTCGTGGAGCCCGTCACCGTCGACATCGCCGGCGATGACCTGGGCCGTGTGGGGAGGCAGATCGAGCGGGATCGGAACCAGGGTCAGATGCCGCCACCGTAGAACACGTACACGGCGCCCTTGGAGCCGTCGATGCCCCTGGCGCCGCTGAGCAGATCGTCGGTGCCGTCGCCGTCGAGGTCACCGACGGCCGCGTCGGTGCCGAAGTAGCCGTAGGACTCGTCCCCGAGGACGGAGGCGTCGGCGTCAGCGGCCAGCACGGAGCCGCCGCTGAACGGGCCGCTGAAGACGTAGACCGCGCCGAGACTGTAGTCGCTGCTGTCGTCCACGCCATAGGCCCCGGCCGCGAGATCCGTGACTCCGTCCCCGTCGAGGTCGCCCGCAGAGACGTCGTAGCCGAGGTAGTCGTAGGTGGAGTCGCCGCCAAAGTCCGCGAAGGCGTCCGAGCTGCCGTAGCTGCCGCTGAAGCCGCTGGCCGAGCCCTGGTAGACGTAGATCGCGCCCCTGTAGGAGCTGCGGTAGCGGTCCGCGGCGGCGAGGTCGTTGTAGCCGTCATCGTCGAAGTCGTAGCTCAGCTGGGCGTTGCGACCGAAGGAGTACTCCTGACCCTCGAAGAACGCGTCCGCGTCATCGGGGGAAATGATGGAGGCGGAAGCGCTGCCGTAGAAGAGGTAGAGCGTGCCCGGGTCCACGGAGCTGGAGCCTTCCGAGATCGCCAGGTCGGAGGCGCCATCGCCGTCGAGGTCGCCACCCCCGATCCCCATCTCGTAGCCCAGGTCGCCCTGGGAGGTCTGACCCCAGATGCTCAGATCAGCGTCGCCGAGGTCCTGGGTCCCGCTCAGCGCCGAGGCGCTGCCATAGACCACGAACACGACACCGCCGTTGGTGGCGTCCGTGTCGTCCCTCGGAGCCGAGAACGCGATGTCGTCGAAGCCATCCGCATTCAAATCCCCGATGCCTGCGATGCCGTGACCCAGGTAGTCAAGGTAGGACTCGCCCTCCCAGACGGCGGCGAGATCGTCCAGGTCCCCGCTGGTCGTGCCGCCGTACGCGAGCCAGACCGCGCCGTAGCCGTAGCCCGCGTAGTAGCCCCCGACGAGGGCGTCGTCAGCGCCGTCGTCGTCGACGTCTCCAGCGCTCTCGACCCGCCAGCCCGCGTAGTCGCTGCTGGAGTCGCCCGAGAAGGTGACGTCCGCCGAGACTGCGTCGAGGTTGGTCATCGGTCCGTATGTGATGTAGACCCGGCCAGCGGAGCTGGCGTTCTCGTCGTTGCCGTGGGCACCGGCGAAGACGTCGTTTGCGCCGTCTCCGTCGAAGTCCAGCACCGCGACGTCCCGGCCGTAGTAGTCGGAGGTGGCCTCGCCCACGCCGCTGACGTCCGCGTCCCCGAGATCGGACTCACCCAGCCCGCACTCAGAGGCGTCTCCGCTGCAGTCGTTGTCGACCCCGTCGTTGCATACTTCTGCCTCGCCAGGGTTCATGCCAGCTTCGGTGTCGTCACAGTCCGAGTTGTCGGCCACCGAGGCGCTGGGCTGAGCGCACTGGGTGACCGGCGCCGCGTCCTCGTCGCCGTAGCCGTCACCGTCACCGTCGACGAACCAGTCGCTCATGGTGGTGACGTCGACGCTGTCGTCGTCGTCGTTCCACAGGCCGTCGCAGTCGTTGTCGGAGTCGTCACAGACCTCGAGCCCATCTGGGTTCACCGTCTCGTCGAGGTCGTCACAGTCTCGCCCGTCGTGCACGTAGCCGCTGCCCGGTGGCTCGCAGGCCTCGAGGTAGTAGTACGAGGAGCCGTAGCCGTCGCCGTCGAGATCCTCGTGCCACTCGGTGGCGGGATTGATGTTCGAGTTGTCGTCATTGCAGTCGCCGCCAAGGGCGACGTAGCCAGCAGGCTGGTCGCAGGAGACGGAGCTGTTGTCGTCGGTCCCGTAGCCGTCGTCGTCGATGTCCGCGTACCACGTGCCCGCGCTGGTCAGATCAACCGAGTCGTCGTCGCCGTCGATCAACTCGTCGCAGTCGTTGTCGATGCCATCGCAGATCTCGGAGCCCGACGGGCTGACCGTGGCATCGAGGTCATCGCAGTCATCCGAGGTCTCGAGGTAGCGGGCGGGCTGCTCACAGCCGAGCAGGGTCAAGGTGCCCCCGTGGCCGTCGCCGTCTGCGTCCGCGTACCAGGTCGCCGCGTCGGTCGCGCCGTTGTCGATGCCGCCGTCGCAGTCGTTGTCGACGCCATCACAGACCTCTGCGGCGTCGGGGTTCACCGCTGCGTCGTCGTCGTCGCAGTCCTCTGCGCCCAGGAAGCCGTCGTCGTCGAGGTCCTTGTTGTCGGGGTTGCAAGCCAAGAGCGCCAACAACCCGATGGTCGTTCCAAACATGTCTCTCTCCGAGAGGGGCCTACATGCCTTGCCCGTTGAAGATGTAGGCGGCGCCGTAGGAGCTGTTCGCCTGGTAGCCACCGACCACGACATCATCGATGCCGTCGCCGCTGACGTCGTACAGTTCGAGCGAGCCCCGATAGCCGAGGTAGCACTCGTCACCGTCGATCGTGGCGTCCGCGTCGGCGGCCTCCTGCTCTCCGCCGGAGAGCGGCCCGTAGAAGACGTAGATCGTGCCGTCGTTGCTGCCGTCGGCGTCCGTGAGGGGCGCGCCGATCGCCAGGTCGTCGTCACCGTCACCGTCGAGGTCCCCAGCGGCGACCGACGACCCGACGCTGTCGTAGTAGGTGTCGCCCAGGAACGAGGCCCAGGCCGCGTCGACGATCTCGTACTCGCCCGAGTACGCCGTCGTGCTGCCTGCGAGGACGTAGGCCGTGCCGCCGCCGTCGTCGAGGTAGGCGCCGACGAGCATGTCGGCGTAGCCGTCGTCGTCGAGATCGCCGGTGCTGGCCCAGGCATCCCCGAAGTAGCCGTACAGGGCCGCCCCCTGGAAGCCGGCGTCAGCGTCGTCGATCGTGCCGGAGCCGACCGTCCCCGAGCCGTAGTGGAGGAAGACACCGCCGTAGTCGGAGTAGGCATCACCGGCGCCGATGACGAGCTCGTCGAAGCCGTCACCGTCGAGATCACCCGCCTCTCCGCCCGAGCCGATGTGGCCGACGTAGTGGTAGGTGTCGGAGCCGGTCCACTGGGCCACCGCCTCACTGCTGATGTTGGTGGTGCCGCTGAGGCGCGTACCGGAGCCGAGCACCAGGAAGAGCGAGCCGGAGCTCGAGCCCTCGTCGTCGTCGAATGGCGCGCCCGCGACGAAGTCCGGGAAGGTGTCGCCGTCGATGTCCCCGGCGTAGGCGACGCTGTAGCCGAGATCGTCGCCGCTGCCGTTTCCGGTCAGCTGGGCGAGACCGTCCACGCTGCCGCTGGAGGTGCCGCTGGCGGAACCGTAGGCGATGTACAGGGCTCCGGCGTTCGCTGCCGCGTCGTCGTTTCCGTAGGCCCCCATCACGAGGTCGTCGTAGCCATCCTGGTCGAAGTCCGCCGCGGCCAGACCTGCCAGACCCAGGTAGTTCGAGCTGTCCTCGCCCTCGAGCAGCGCGTCTGCCGCCGAGGCGTCAATCGAGGTCGTGGGCCCGCTGAAGACATAGACCCCACCGCTCGCGTTGCCGGCTGAGCCGTCATAGCCATAGGCGCTGGCTGCCACATCTGCGCTCCCGTCCCCGTCGAAGTCGGCCACCGCCATGCTCCGACCGAAGTAGTCGTACTGGGAACCGGTGTTGGTGATGGTGATGTCGGCGGCGCTGACGTCGAGCTCACCCTGGATGCCGCACTCGGGGGAGTCGCCGGAGCAGTCGTTGTCGACGCCGTCGTCGCAGATCTCCGTCTCCGCCGGGCTCACGTCAGCGCTGGTGTCGTCACAGTCGTCGCTGTTTCCGACCCAGCTCTCCGGCGCCTCGCACTGGGCCGCGGCGGCGCCGTCCTCGTCGCCGTAGCCGTCTGCGTCGTCGTCCCGATACCAGTCCGTGCGGCTGCTCGGGTCCGTGCTGTCGTCGTCGTCGTCGACGAGCCCGTCACAGTCCTCGTCCTCGCCCCCACAGACCTCTGTGGCGTCGGGGTTGATCGCCGGGTCGACGTCGTTGCAGTCCCCCGCCACGTCGATGAAGCCGGTGGGGCCTTCGCAGGCTGTCTCGACCGTCTCGTCGTCGCCGAAGCCGTCACCGTCGCGGTCCGCGTACCACTCGTTCGCTGGCGAGACATCGGCGTCCTCGTCGTCGCAGTCACCACCCTCCGGCGCGTAGTCCTCTGGCTGACCACAAGCCTCGACCGTCTCGTCAGTGCCGTAGCCGTCACCGTCGCCGTCGGCGTACCACAGGGTGGCGCTGGAGAGATCGACGCTGTCATCGTCGTCGTCGACCAACCCGTCACAGTCGTTGTCGACGCCGTCGCAGAGCTCGGAGCCGTCGGGGTTCACGGAGGCGTCGAGGTCGTCGCAGTCCTCGAGCTCGGCGAGGTAGCCCTCGGGCTGGGCACACCCGAGCGCAGTCAACGCGTCGCCCCCGTAGCCGTCACCATCTGCGTCCGCGTACCAGAGGGTCGCGTCGGTGGCGTCACCCCCGTCCAGCGCTCCGGTGCAGTTGTTGTCGATGCCGTCGCAGACCTCGTCCGCGTCCGGGTGCACCGCCGCGTCGTCGTCGTCGCAGTCTTCTGCCCCGACGAATCCGTCACCATCGAGGTCCTTGCTGCTGGGATCACAGCCGAGCAGCGGGAGGAGCAGCAACGAACTGACGATGGACATGGCCGGTCTCCTGGCTGGCGCGTAATCTAGCCCATCCAAGCGGCGAATGCCGACAACCGGCGCCCCCGTTCAGCGCCTGCCGATCCGGGAGCGCAACAGCCGCTCGATGAGCCGTCGTCTCAAGGACACCGGCGGATCCCACTTCCGCTGGACGACGAGCCGGTCGAGCTCGCCGTAGATCCCATCGGCGACGAGGTCCCGGAGCTCTGTGAGGGCTCCCTGGTCGTCCTCGCGTCCGGCCCAGGCCCGGGCGTCGATGGGCTCGGCCAAGGAGAAGTACAGCCGCACCGGCTTGGGCAGCATCGAGGGGCCAAGGCCCTTTGCGATGGGGACCATGGAGTCCAGGGGCACGTCGAAGGCCTCGTAGCAGGCGTTCACGAGGCCGGCGAAGGGGCTCTCCTGGAGGTCCTCTGCGTCCCAGACGATGTCCCAGGCGTCGTCGCCGCCGAGCATCGCGAAGGGGATGATGGTGCAGCCGTGCCGGATGGCGGCCTTCACGAAGCCGAAGCGCTCCTTCCACACCAGCGTGTACTTCTCGCCCTTGCGCTTGGCGACCTCGCGCGCGCCACCGGGGAAGATGAGGACGGCCTCGCCCTTGCCGAGGAGGTCGTCGCAGACCTCTGGCGTGCCGTCGACCGCGCCGAAACGCTGAAGGAACTCACTCCACCCGGGCATGCGGAAGTGCGCGTGGTCCCCCATCGAGCGCAAGGCGATGCCGTGGTTCTGGAGGAGCTCCATGTAGAGATGGGGGACATCCAGCAGGCCGTAGAGCGTGTGGTTCCCGATGAACAAGAGCGGCCCAGGGCTCTGGGTCGGGATCCGGTCCATGTTCAGGAACTGGGGATCCAGCAGCGTGCGCCAGGGCTTCAGCAGCCGCCGGTAGATTCGGATCTCGAGCTCGGATGGGGGCTGGTAGTCCACCGGGCAAGTACTTATCACTTGTCCATCGGAGGGTGAGTCGTGCACGTCCTGGTCCTGAATTGCGGTAGCTCGAGTCTGAAGGCCGATGTCCTCGATCCCGAGGGTCGTCGCCAGGCCTCACTGCGCGCCGAGCGCCTCGGCACCGACAGCGCCTTGTGGCGAATCGGCTCGGCGATGACAGAGGCCCCGGGAGCGGATCACGCGGCTGTCCTCGCCGGCGCCCTCCCGGAGCTGGTCGAGGGCCTGTCGATCTCGGCGGTGGGTCATCGAGTGGTGCACGGCGGCGAGCGCTTCGTCCGCCCGACCCTGATCGACACAGAGGTCGAGGACGCCATCGAGAGCCTCTTCCCGCTGGCCCCGCTCCACAACCCGGCGAACCTCGCGGGCATTCGAGCTGCTCGGCGGCTCCTGCCCGATCTGCCCCATGTCGCCGTCTTCGACACGGCCTTCCACAACACGCTGCCCAGGCGGGCGCGGATGTACGCCTTGCCAGCTGCCCTGGCAGAGGAGCGCGGCATCCGGCGCTACGGCTTCCACGGCACCTCCCACGCCTACGTCTCCAGGGCCGCCGCGGACCACCTCGGTCAGCCCCTGGGGGACATCCGCGTCATCACCTGCCACCTCGGCAACGGCGCCAGCGCTGCCGCGGTCGAGTACGGACGCAGCGTCGAGACCACCATGGGCATGACCCCGCTCGAGGGCCTCGTCATGGGCACCCGCTGCGGGGACCTCGACGCCGGCGTCGTCCTGGAGCTCGCGCGCGCGCTGGGCGTGGACGAGACCGACCGACTCCTGAATCGCGAGAGCGGCCTGGCGGGGCTGTCCTGCGTCGGCAATGACCTCCGCGACATCGAAGAGCGGGCGGCGGATGGTGACGAGCGCTGCCGGATGGCGCTCCACGTCCTCACGCATCGGCTCCGCAAGCACATCGGCGCCCTCGCGACGGTGATGGGCGGCGTCGACGCCATCGTCTTCACCGCCGGCATCGGAGAGAACAGCGCCCTCGTACGGCACCGGGCCTGCCAGCGCCTGGACTTCCTCGGTGCTCGCCTCGACGAGGACCGGAACCGGGACGCCAAGGTGTCCCGCGACGAGCCGGTCTACGAGATCAGCCACTACCACTCGCGGGTGAAGGTGCTCGTCGTGAAGACCGACGAAGAGGCCGAGATCGCCCGCCAGACCACCGCGCTGGCAGAGGGTCGGGACCAGCTGCCCTCGGGGGTGGGGGGCATCCCCATCGGCGTCTCGGCACGCCACATCCACCTGACCCAGCAGAGCGTCGACGCCCTCTTCGGCGAAGGCCACCAGCTCACCCCTCACAGTCCCCTGTCGCAGCCAGGCCAGTTCGCCTGCTACGCGCGTGGGGGTGTCCTTGTTTCAACTGGCCCCGAAGGCATCCAGGATGCGGAGCAGCGCCGAGTTCTCCCAGGAGCCGATTGGCTCGTCCTGGCGTTTCCTGGCCAGGACCCAGGCATCCCAGGCCCACACGGGGTTCAGGACACCGCATGTGACGCAGGCCAGCAGGGTGATCCAGATGCCCTTGTTGCGCTGACCCAGGTAGATGTGGCCCACTCCCCCGAGCAGCAGCCCCAGGACCGCGGCGAGCGCGGGGGACAGCCCGGGTTTCGCCTGGAGCTCAGTCGTCCCAGGCCCGCTTCTTCCGGATCAGGCGGGCGCTGCGTCCCGTGGAGACCAGCGCGCCCTCTTGCCCGGTGAAGATCTCTGCGGCGTTGGCCTCGTCCGTGTCGATGTGCATCTCGAGCGCGTAGCTCGCCTTTACGCGGATCAGCACGTCGCCGAAGACAAGGTCGCGACTCTCTGTGTCGACTGCCACATCGACGACGTCGCGGTCCTTCACCCCGAAGAGCTCTGCGTCCGCGGGCGTCATGTGGATGTGGCGTCGCGCACAGATCAGCCCCTCCTTCAGTGTGAGCCGGCCTGCGGGGCCGATCAGCGTGACACCGGGGCTGTTCTTCGTGTCCCCGGAGTTGCGCACCGGGGCGTCGATGCCGAGGTAGAACTCGTCGGTCCTGCTGACCTCGACCTGGTCGCCGCTGCGGGTGGGGCCGAGCACCCTGACGCCCTCCAGGCTGCGCTTCGGACCGACCACGGTGAGGCGTTCTTTGCAGGCGAACTGGCCTGGCTGCGACAGGGGACTGTGAGGGGTGAGCTGGTGGCCTTCG